>Ga0206955_1092_pt1 | contig 24336 bp, 17 predicted proteins | sample Alteio_BWOrgHeat_34_FD_153247 | JGI IMG/M metagenome (GOLD analysis project Ga0206955, IMG submission 153247) | Enriched cells from forest soil in Barre Woods Harvard Forest LTER site, Petersham, Massachusetts, United States -... | ecosystem: Environmental > Terrestrial > Soil > Temperate forest >...
AGGACAGGTTGTATATTAATGATGGCAAAGGCAACTTTACGGAAGCATTGGATGCCCTGCCTAAAAACTTTACCAGTAAATTATGTGTAAAAGCAATTGATTATAATAAAGATGGTAAGCTTGACCTGTTTGTTTCCGGGCGTGTAGAACCCTGGAATTATCCAAAACCGGTTTCAAGTATGATTTTGCGCAATGACAGTAAGGGTGGGCATATAAAGTTTACTGATGTTACTGCAACTGTTGCAAAGGACCTGGAAAATATAGGATTGGTATGCGACGCTATTTTTACCGATTTTGATAATGATGGATGGCCTGATTTGATCCTGACCGGGGAGTGGATGCCGGTTACTTTTTTAAAAAATGATCACGGCGTATTTAGAAATGTGACCGGCGAAACGGGTATAAGCGACAAATTAGGATGGTGGAACACCATTGCTGCGGGTGATTTTAATCATGATGGTAAAATTGATTATATAGTGGGCAATGTTGGTTTAAATACTTTTTATAAGGGAACAGATAAATACCCTGTTTATATCACCGCAAAAGACTTTGATAACAACGGTTCATATGATGCTTTTCCGTCCCTGTTTCTAAAAGATCAGGATGGGGAGATGAAGGAGTTTCCGGTCAATACGCGGGATGATATTATAAAGCAAATGTTAATTATGCGTGTTAAATTTCAGAATTATAAATCATACGCAGTTGCTACGATGGACTCTGTGATCACACCGGAAATGAGGAAAGGAGCAATAAGGCTAAAGGCCAATATGATGCAATCGTGTTACATTAAAAATGACGGGAACGGGAAGTTTACAATGACGCCGTTACCGATGGAGGCGCAGATATCCCAATTGGATGGTATGGTGGTGGATGATTTTGACGGTGACGGGAACCTGGATGTAGCAATAAGTGGTAATGACTATGGAACTGAAGTGGGTACCGGCAGGTACGATGCATTTAATGGTTTATTGCTAAAGGGGGATGGGAAAGGTAACTTTAAACCTCTTACTATTCAGCAAAGCGGCCTTTATATACCTGGCGACGGTAAAGCGTTGGTAAAACTAAAGGGTGCAAAAGGTAATTATTTACTAGCTGCCAGCCAGAACAGGAATGTAATGAAAATATTTGAACTGAAAAAGCCTGTTCAAACAGTTGCATTGCAGCCACTGGATATGTACGCTGTTATAAAATACAAAAATGGCAGAACCAGTAAACAAGAGTTTTACTATGGTACTTCATTCCTGTCACAATCTGGCAGGTTTATGAATATTGATAAAACAATGGTGTCGGTTAAAATAGCCGATATTTATGGGCATTTAAGAAATATCCTGCTTAATTAAATTATTTATTATTATGAAATGTTTTAAAATGATGGCCGTGCTGGCATGCATTATCCTTATTGCAGGCTGCGTCCGCAAACCAAAGGCTGTACTGTTAAATGATGCCACAGTGCTTCATGACAATGAGGATCAGTTAACGCAGGTAATTATTTACGATGTGTTTACTCCGCCGGTAGCCTCGCGGATTTACGGGTATACCGCTTTGGCATCGTATGAAGCAATGCGGTATGCTGATCCCAAATACAATTCAATTATTACCCAACTAAAGGGTTTTGGTAAACCGCCCGAACCCCAAAAAGGGAGAAAATACAATTATGCGCTTGCTGCTACCAAAGCGTTTTTTACTGTAGCGCATAAGGTCACTTTTTCAATAGATACGCTTAAAAAGTACGAAAATAGAGTTTACGCGATGTACAAGGACAATCTTGACGATTCAACTTACACACGTTCAATTGATTTTGGTGAACAGATAGGCAACTTGATATTGAAGCGGGCCGCTGTTGATCATTATCCGCAAACCAGGGGAAAACCCAAATATTTAGGTGAAGAGAGCCCAGCTAAATGGCGCCCTACACCGCCGGATTATATGGATGGCGTTGAATTTTGCTGGGGCGATATGCATGTTTTAGCCATTGATTCATCGAAACAATTTGCGCCGCTGCCGCCGCCGCCATATAGCGAAGATAAAAACAGCACTTTCGTTAAGGAGTATACAGGGGTTTATAACAAAAGTAAAACTTTAACTAAGGAAGAAAAGGAGATAGCTACCTTTTGGGACGACAATCCTTTCGTGATACAACACAGTGGTCACTTAATGTTTGCTGATAAAAAGATCACCCCCGGCGGCCACTGGATAGGCATTACGGCAATAGCGTGTAAACAGCAGCATGCAAATGCTGTTAAGACTGCAGAAGCGTATGCCCTTACCTCAATTGCCTTATATGATTCTTTTATTTGCTGCTGGGAGGTGAAATACCATTACAGCTATGCAAGGCCGGTTACCAATATCAACGAGAAATTAGATCATAACTGGTTACCCCTTTTACAAACGCCGCCTTTCCCGGAATATACTGCCGGACACTCAACTATCAGCGCTGCGTCGGCCATAGTACTTACCCATTTATTTGGCGACAACTTTGCATTTCAGGATACATCAGATAAGAGGTACATAGGGATGCAGCGTCATTTCAACTCTTTTGTCCAGGCATCAGATGAAACAGCATTGAGCCGTTTTTATGGTGGTATCCATTATCTTAACAGCTCCCTTACAGGCGCAGTCCAGGGCAAACAGATAGGGGAGTTTATCTGGAATAAATTAAAAATAACAAACTAAAACTACTTTTTATTTACTATGAATTTTAAGAATACATACTTATTTACATTTTATATCCTTTTATTGGTGGGATTATTGTCAGGCAGTATGCTGATTAATGGTTGTAAAAATAAAAACGATCTGACCTATAAATTAACTGGTGATACTATAGTTGACGGAGCGAATCTTGTTCAGCTGAATTGTACTAAATGTCATGCATTGGTGCCGGTTAATGCGCTGAATAAAAATGTTTGGAAACATCATGCATTACCTTCAATGGCACATTACCTGGGTTTAACTGCCTACCTTGGGGGATATTTTAAAGATGAAAAGGATACTACCGGATTGAGTGTGAATGAGTGGCAGGTGATTGTATCTTATTACCAGAAATTAGCTCCGGATTCCCTTGCCCCGGCAGTAGAGCCTGTGGCTTTGCTTAATGATTGGGCAGGCTTTACCCTAAAAACGCCTCCAACAGGTAAGTATACCAGTTTCACAACAATGGCGGCTATTAACCCCAATAATCACAAAATATATGCTTCTGATGAAGAAACAAATAAATTAACTGAATGGGATAACAATTTAAATAAGCATGAAATAGCAACTTTACCATCAACCGCCGTAAATGCGGTTTTTAAAAAAGGTGATGCCGGGGTTAACCAGGCATTATTTTCATGCGTAGGCCGATTCGAATTGGTTGATTTTCCGAACGGAAAAGTATTACAGTTTAATTTGGATTCAAAAAATAACAATAATAATCCTACTCTTACAGCCGATGATCTTGCAAGGCCGGTACAAACTATTGAAGGAGATTTTAATAAGGATGGTTTGACAGATTTAATAATACTGGGACAGGGGCATTTAAAAGGCGGGGTATATTTATTTAAGCAAAATAAGGATCATTCATACAGCCAGGCAACTATTACAGAACAGCCTGGTGCTGTTCAAGCTGTAGTTGGCGATTTTAATAATGATGGCTGGCCGGATCTGATGGTTTTGTATGGAAGTGCAGATGAAGGTTTATGGATGTATTTAAATGATCATAAAGGGGGCTTTACTTCAAAAAACCTTTTGCGTTTCCCTCCTGTTTATGGATCAACAAGCTTTCAACTGGCCGATATTGACCATGATGGGAAACCCGACCTTATATATACGTGCGGCTATAATTATCATGACACCCGGATATTAAAACCTTACCATGGTTTATATATCTTTCAGAACACGGGCAACTGGAACTTTAAGCAGCGATGGTTTTACCCAATAAATGGTTGTACAAAGGCAATAGCGGCCGATTTTAAGGGCAACGGCCAGCTTGATATTGCTACCAGCGCGTTTTTTGCAGACTTGAAAAACAACCCCGCTGAAGGGTTTATTTACTTTGAGCAGGTTAGCCCCTTCAATTTTAAAGCCCACGCCATCCCCATTAGCAAATATGGCCGGTGGATGAGCATGGATGTTGCAGATTTTAATAATGATGGTAAGCCTGACATTGTATTGGGCAATTATGCAAGCGGTTTCTTGTTCCAGCCTGGCCTTACGCCATTTTGGAATAAAAATTTGCCGTTTGTAGTGTTAGAAAATAACTTTAAAAAATAAGATGGTGAAAAGTGAGTGGTGGGTGAAGACTGAAAATATGAATTCAACGTTCAAAACCCGCCACTCACTATTAAAAACATATTAAGATAATGCGTAAACACTATGTTCTATCTGCCAACAGAGCATGTTTAGTAATAATTTTAATTTTTGCGGGTTCAGTTGCCGTTTTAAATAGCTGTAATAATAATACATCTCCGCCAACGGTTACATCGCAAATTGCTTCTGGTAAGGCGCTTTCAAAAAAATATTGTATCAGTTGTCATGAATGGCCTGATCCTGCTTTGATCGACAAAAAAAGCTGGGTAAACGGCGTATTACCTGCTATGGGAAAAAAATTAGGCGTAACACTATACATGGGGCAATATTTTGCTGACAATTCCTCCGCCATCAGTGACAGCGATTGGAGGAATATAGTAACTTATTATAACCATGTTGCACCCGTAACATTAACAACCCCCAAGCCGGCTGTCGCCCCTTTAAGTGATTGGTCGATTTTTAACCTGGAAAGGCCCAAAAATGTAAGTAAAGTTATACCGGCAATGACAACCATGTTATCATTTGATACTATAAACCATAAGCTTTATTCGGGAGATGCTTCAAACAATTTATACGAATGGGATGGTAAACTAAATAAAAAGCTGGTGCATAAATTTGATTCCCCGGTAACCGGGGCAAATTTTGCTAAAGCACCGGACGGTTCAAATACGGCAATTATTACTTGTATCGGCAACCTGCCGCCGGTTAACTTTTCAACCGGGAAGGTGTATTCTTTAAACCTGTCAGACAAAGATAATAAGAAGGAGCCCGCTTTGATTACAGGTGGCCTGCCGAGACCTGTAGCCACTGTGACAGCTGATTTTAATAAAGATGGATTAACGGACTATGTTACTTGTGGTTTTGGTCATGATCATGGAGGATTATATTACTTGCAACAACAATCCGACCACACTTTTAAAAAAATTGTTATCAGTGACATAGCAGGTGGCGAACAATTAATCACCGGCGACTTTAATAATGATGGCTGGCCCGACGTAATGTGCTTATTTGCCCAATCAGATGAGGGGATACGTATGTTTTTAAATGACCACAAAGGTGGATTTACCACCCGAACACTCTTGCGTTTTCCCCCTGTTTATGGCTCAAGCAGCTTTCAACTGGTTGATTTTAACCACGATGGCAAACCGGATATTTTATATACCTGCGGCGATAATAGTGATTTCTCCAAAGTTTTGAAGCCTTACCATGGTATATATATATTTACAAACCAGGGTAACTGGAAATTTAAACAAACTTATTTTTACCATATTGATGGCTGTACCAAAGCAATTGCTGCCGATTTTGAGCACAATGGTCACGTTGATATTGCCGCAATAGCTTTTTTTGCTGATTTTAAATATCACGCCAGCGGCGGTTTTACTTTTCTTGAGCAAGCCAAACCAAACCAATACACCGCTCACGAAATACCCATAGACAACTATGGCCGGTGGCTAACTATGGAAGTTGGAGATATTGATCATGATGGTTATGATGATATCATGATCGGTAATTTTTCCACAACAGGGCGTGGCTTAATTAATCAGCCCGGTTTTACGCCTAAATGGGATATGCACGAGCCAGTTATTGTACTAAAAAATAACGCCGGTAAAAAGCATTAATCCTTCTCAAATAACTTCCATCTGATCAACCCGGAGTTGAAAGCTAACACGGGTAAACTGCCCTGTTTTGTGCGACCCAAGCTGATTATGAAAAATGAAGAAGTGATGCGGGGTTACCCGGCGGGCAACTACTTTACCCTGGCACCCAATAAAATTATTACTGTGCCAATAAGCGTGCCGCTTGCAAAATTAGAGAAAGAGCAGCCAACTGTTTTGGTAGATGGATGGAATATCACAAAGCCGGTAATCACATCATCTGTTAAATAGAAATCAGTCAATCCAAACAATTGCATTAAGCAAGGCCTCCCCAAAACGGGCGGCCTTTGTTTTTATACCGGCTTGTAAGTATTGAGGCTTTTGATCGCAGCATATCTGCCTATCTCTACCATTTCTTCAGCTTTGTAAAAATCAAATGTACCGCAGGCGTGCCGCGAAATATCTACAAGTATATCAGGGCTGTAATTTTCCAATGCCATTTGGGTGATATGATAGGTCATTAAGCTAAGTGTTTTATTGATCAGGTCGAAGTACCCAAGTTTTTCTTCGCCGTTTGTTTTTTCTCCGTTACCCGATGGATGCAAAATATGCAACTGGTTGTAAAAGTCCCTGAGCTTTTTTTGATATATGGATTGCGTTGCTACTGTTTCGATTTTTGTAACCGGGGGCCTTTCGACGGGAATATCAGCATTTACGTTTACGGCAATCAATATGTCCCCAGGTACTCTTTTTACACGGTTAATAGGCATGTTATTGATAATGCCGCCGTCTATCAGCAGCCCGTCTTCAAATTTTACCGGCGTAAAAACTGTAGGTATAGCCATAGAAGCCCGTATAGCCTCGAATATACTTCCTTTGGTGAAAACAACTTCCTTTTTATGAATGATATCCGCAGCTATTGCTGCGTAAGGTATATCAAGGTCTTCAATATTTGCATCGGTGATAAATGTTTTAACGGTATTGAGTAGTTTATCACCTTTTACCAGTCCCTGGGTGCTTAAGGTAAAATCCACAAGGCTGAACAACTTTATTTTATCCAGGGTATAGAGCCAGTTTTTATACTCCTCCATTTTCCCCAAAGCATAAACCCCACCCACAACGGCACCCATAGATGTTCCTGCAATCGATGTTATATCAAATCCTTTTTTTACCAATTCCTCAATAACGCCAATGTGGGCTATTCCCCGCGCCCCACCCCCTGATAAGACTAATGCTGCTTTTTGCTTCATTTTATTGGTTACCAATAGTTGTTTTCTTGATTGCTACGTAAAGCACGTGTCCTGCGGTTCACATGTCGGCCTATAAATCCGTTGGTAATTTAATTTAAATTCATCATTTAAGGCCAATCTTATTGCTTATTACAGGTGGTTTTCATCCAGGCAGTAACCCCGCATGTTTATACGTAAGTGTGTTTAAAAAGTAATTTGAATTTTGCCATTAATCGGTCTAATGTTTAGGGAAATCGCGTTTAAAATACCGGCATAGAATTTTTCGTCCCGATCATGAAATTAATAAATAAAATTCTTTATAAAAGCAAGCATTTTGCCGAAATTATTAGTGTGCCGGGTGTACCAGGTGTATTCGTGCGTGCCGGGTGGTTCAGGCGTTCTGATAACCTAATCACTTTGGCATGGTCTCATTAATACATCACTATAAAAACAATAAGCAATTTCTAAACGCGATTTACATTTTAAGGAGCCGGCATAATACCATTCGTTCCGATAGAGCGCAAAATCTTTAAAAATAATTTCTACCCACCAGATTTTCCTACGGAACAATAGAACGATCCATCAAAAGGTGGCATAAGTAATCGAAAGTGGGGAGGGATAAGGTTTATCCCTTTTCCAAATACGCCTCTCCCGAAATAACAGGCGACATATGCTCAGCTTCTTCATCACTAAAAAGCCTCGAACGGATCATAAACCGCAATCCAAGAGGTATTTCGAGCGAAAAACTTGAACCCCGGCCTTTGGTAACATCAAGGGTGAGGTGGGTATGCTGCCAGTATTCAAACTGGTCGCGGCTCATAAAAAAACCACAGCCGGCCACATCGCCTAAATAAACATCGCTTTCGCCAACCCTGAATTCCCCTTTCTCAAAACACATCGGCTGCGAACCATCGCAACAGCCGCCGCTTTGATGAAACATTAGTTCACCATGGTCTTTGCGTAATCGTTCTATCAGTGCAACAGCTTCAGATGTTGCTTCTATTCTTGCTGTGTTTTCCATCATTGCAAATAAAAAAGGGCATCACAGCATAAGCTGTAATGCCCGATAAATCAATCGTCATTAAAAGAACCCTAACTTTTTCTTGTCGTAAGAAATAAGCATGTTTTTATTCTGGCGGTAGTGGTTCAGCATCATTTTATGAGTTTCGCGACCAAAACCTGATTTTTTATACCCGCCGAATGGTGCATGTGCCGGGTAGGCGTGGTAGCAATTCACCCAAACACGACCGGCCTGTATAGCACGTGGAATTTGATATAACTCGTGTGCATCCCTTGTCCAAACCCCTGCGCCGAGCCCATACAGGGAATCATTAGCGATCTCAATGGCCTCTTCTGTGGTTTTAAACGTAGTAACACAAACAACCGGGCCAAAAATTTCTTCCTGGAAAACCCGCATTTTGTTATGCCCTTTAAGCAGCGTAGGCTGGATATAATAACCTTCGCTAAGGCCGGCGCCGTCAAGATATTTTGCACCGCCACCGGTTAACACTTCCGCGCCTTCTTCCTTACCTATTTCGATATAGGAAAGAATTTTTTCATACTGATCCTGCGAAGCCTGTGCACCCATCATGGTTTCAGGGTTAAGCGGGTGCCCCATCTTAATCTTCTCAACACGTTCAATTACGCGTTCGATAAAGCGGTCGTAAATAGATTCATGCACCAGCATACGCGAAGGGCAGGTGCATACTTCACCCTGGTTAAGGGCAAACATGGCTGATCCTTCCAAACATTTATCAAAAAACTCGTCATCTGCATCCATTATGCTTGGCATAAATATGTTTGGCGATTTGCCGCCCAGTTCCATCGTAACCGGGTTAAGGTTTTCTGATGCATATTGCATAATCAGCCTGCCTGTGGTGGTTTCGCCGGTGAACGCAACTTTAGCTACCCTTGGCGAGCTTGCCAGTGGTTTGCCTGCTTCCAGGCCAAAACCGGTAACAATATTTACCACACCTGGGGGAATCACATCTTTAATCAAATCCATCAGGATCAATATCCCTACGGGCGTTTGTTCTGCGGGTTTCATCACAACGGTGCAGCCTGCAGCAATAGCAGGGGCCATTTTCCAGGCCGCCATAAGTAAGGGGAAGTTCCATGGGATAATCTGCCCGACGACGCCGAGCGGCTCGTTGATATTTAGAGAGACGGTATTTGCGTCAAGTTCGGTAACAGTGCTTTCTTCTGCTCTTATCACCCCTGCGTAATACCTGAAGTGATCAATAGCCAGCGGCAGGTCGGCGGCCATGGTTTCCCTTATCGGTTTGCCATTGTCGATAGTTTCAATTGCAGCCAGGTAGTTAAGATTATCCTCCATAACCTGTGCAATTTTTAATAATACGTTGCTTCTTTCTGTGGGCGATGAATTCGACCAGGTGGCAAATGCCTTATGTGCTGTATCCAGGGCCAGCTCAATGTCTTCCTTGCCTGAACGGGGAACTTTAGTGAAAGCCTGCCCGTCAATAGGCGAAATGCTGTCAAAATACTCTCCCTTTACAGGCGATTTCCATTCGCCCCCTATAAAATTGTCGTAATGATCTTTAAATGAAGGGCGTGCAACCAGCTTTTCGGTTTCCAAAAGTGTTTCCATAAATTTTTCTTTTTAGTTTAATATTGGTAGCTATAAAATTAGGCGGAGGGGTGGGTAAGTATTATGCACTATCGTATCAGGTTTATGCATTAAAATATTAATTTTATTAGAACGTTATTTTTACAATAACTCGTTATCTTTAGCTTAACCAATTAGCCGCTTTTAATTGCAGTAGTATTTTAGACCGCGTTTTTATTTATGCAGAAGTTTAAACCGCAGTTAGTGCCTTTACAGACAGAAAAAGACCTGAAGACGCTTGTGGAGAGCAGGTCGGTTTATACGATGCAGCATTGTGAGCTGAATGTTTTTGAAACCAGGCAGCAATCAGAAAAAGTAAGACTGGTTTTTGACGATATGGTGCTTACCACTATGCTGCGCGGTAAAAAAGTGATGCATCTGTTTGGTTCCGAGCATTTTGATTATCTGCCCGGCGAGTCAGTAATTGTGCCGGATAAAGAGGAAATGATCATTGACTTCCCCGAAGCTGATATCCTGAACCCAACTCAATGCATCGCTTTGGCAGTTGAGGCATCCATGCTAAAAGACACCCTGAACCTGCTTAACGAAAAATATCCCAAAACCGAAAAGCAGGATAGCTGGAACATTGACATCTCCTGCTTTCATCTGCAAAATTCAATGGAAATTACGTCGGCCGTAAACCGGCTGATTAACATCAGCACCGAAAATATTGCTGCCAAGGATGTGCTGGTTGATTTTACGCTGAAAGAACTGCTCATCCGCCTGATGCAAACACAGGCCCGCAAGCTGATCCTCGATAGTTATAACAACTATACCGCTACTAACCGTTTTGCAGCGGTAGTACAATATATAAAGGCCCATATCAGCGATGAAATCACCATCGATGCCCTCAGCAACCTTTGCTGCATGAGCAAGCCTACATTTTTCAGGTGTTTTAAACGCGAATTTGGTATAAGCCCGGTGGATTTTATTTTGCATGAGCGGATAAAAATTGCCTGCGCCATGTTACGCGACCAGAATGTCTCCATCAGCGAAGCCTGTTACGCAGTCGGGATAAACAATTTAAGCTACTTTTTTAAATTGTTTAAGCGGATAGAGGGCAAAACACCAAACGAATTCCGCAAGGGGTTGAATTAACAACCTTATTCTCTAACTTTGGATTTACGTTAATAAATTAATTTTTCAATTAATAAATACTCATCATGGATTTTCAGCCGGATAGTACCCAATTGGCAAAAGCGCAGGCGTTCAAAAAACTGCATGAGCGCGATGGTATTTTTGTTGTTCCAAACCCCTGGGATGCAGGTTCAGCAAAAATGCTGCAGAGTATCGGGTTTGAAGCGCTTGCAACAACCAGCGCCGGACTTGCCTTTTCGTTAGGAAAATCAGATGGGGATTGCTCAGTAACGCTGGAGGATGCATTGGCAAATGCCCGGAGCATCGTTTCTGCAACGGGTATCCCTGTTTCTGCTGACCTTGAGAACGGCTACGGTATTGATCCGGAAATTTGCGCCGAAACCATAATGCTTGCGGCTCGGACAGGCCTTGCCGGTGGCTCTATTGAGGATACTACCGGACGACCGGAAGATCCGATCCTGCCTTTTGAGCTTTCGGTAGAGCGGATTAAAGCTGCTGTAAAAGCTGCAAAAAGCCTTTCATTTCCGTTCATGCTAACAGCCAGGGCCGAAAATTTGATCTATGGCCGACCAGATCTTAACGACACCATTAAACGCCTTGAGGCGTTTGCCGATGCCGGGGCTGATGTTCTTTTTGCACCCGGCATAAAAACACCGCACGAAATTGCTTTGGTAGTGAAAGCTGTCGCCCCACGACCTGTTAATGTTGTGATGGGCTTGAATAATTGCGACTTATCACTGAATCAACTGGAGGATTTGGGTGTAAAACGGGTTAGCCTTGGTTCGTCGCTTGCGCGAGCGGCTTATAGCGCGTTTATTAACGGCGCAAAAGAGATACACCAACATGGAACGTTCAATTTCGCCGGTAATGCCATATCTTATGCCGAAATCAATAATCTTTTCAAATAATCAACATTTAAAATGCCATTTCATTGTTTAAATCAGCAATATGAATAATGCTGACATTTTAATTATTGGCGTCGGCGCTACAGGTTTAATGGCCGCCAATATCTTAGCTAAGGCTGGTAAAAAAGTAATTGTGCTGGAAGCCCGCGACCGTTGCGGCGGTCGTATCCATACTATTAACCAGGGAGCATTTTTTAAAGACACAGAACTTGGCGCCGAATTTATCCATGGCGACCTGCCGGTAACGTTGAATCTGTTAAAGGAAGCTGGTATAACATACCAACCTGCCTATGGCGAAATGTGGCATTATAAAAACGGCAGGTTTGATAATGACGGAGGCGTGATAGAAGGATGGGGCCTGCTGGAGGAAAAACTAAAAACTATAGATAAAGACCTCAGCATTAACGATTTTTTGGATAAAGAATTTGTCGGTGATGAATATAGTGACCTAAAAAACTCAGTACGGCAATTTGCTGCAGGGTACGACTCAGCCGACCCGGATAAAGGAAGCACTTTCGCCCTGAGAAATGAATGGCTGAGTGAAGATGAGGATGCGCAATACCGGGTTAAAGGCGGCTATGGCAAGATAGTTGACTATTTGGAAGAAACCATCAAAAATGCGGGCGGGAATATCTTTTTGAATTCGATAGTTAAAGAAATTCAATGGCTGCCTGGTAACATAAAAGCGGTTACTAATAACGGAACTGTTTACGAGGCTGCTCAATTGGTAATTGCCTTACCATTAGGTGTTTTACAGGCCGGGAAAGATCAATTGGGCGCCATAGCTTTTAATCCTCCAATTCCTGAAAAGATAGACGCTATAAACAAAATGGGCTTTGGCGCTATCATTAAGGTATTGCTTGAATTTGATGAGCCTTTTTGGACAGATAAGCAAACGGAAGCCTTGGCTGGTAAAAGCCTGGAAAATATGAGTTTCTTATTATCCGAAGAAGAGATCCGCACCTGGTGGACACAAGCACCGGAGCTGAGTCCTGTGATTACGGGCTGGTTAGGCGGCCCTGCTGCGGCGGCTAAGAAAGATGTTCCGGATGAGGATATCTTACGGCAGTCCCTGCAATCGCTAAGCAATATATTTAAAAGGGATATAGAAGAACTAAAAGCAAAGCTGGTTGCATCCCGCATTGTGAACTGGACGAATGATCCTTTTACCCGGGGGTCTTATGCTTATGATACTGTTAGTGCATCGGCCTTTCGCGAAATATTGGAGAAGCCTGTTGCCAATACCTTGTTTTTTGCGGGAGAGTATTTATACGAGGGCGCTGCAATGGGAACTGTAGAAGCAGCTTTAACAAGTGGAGAGGAAGTGGCAAAAAAAATAATTGGATGGCCCTCAACTTAATCAACCGCCTCCCAGTAATTCCCCGAAACTATAATCATATCCATCATTTTGATCGTATTGTCATAATAGTCAAAGTCTCTTAGCTTAAAGGCGGTCATATAATCCCAAACCTTATTCAACCATATCTGGTTTTTTGAGTCGGCGGAGGCAGAAACCGCAAATGGTGCTATAAAACTAAGTGCTTCAAAATTTCTGGCTTTAATGTCATTGCCGGCCAGTGTATAACCTGCGGCCAGATTATAAGTATCATTGTTGGTTGTCTCTCTTATCCATCGGTTTATTTTCGTGACGATCCTTTTTGAACGCACATCACCGGTTAGCAGGTAATCCAATCCAATGCGCCATGGATCACGGCAGGCATTGTAATTATAATAACCATCATAAGGCGATTCCAAATAATTTGGCGGTGCCGGCCTGGGCTTTTTATTGACGCCGACAATAAAATCAGGCAAAAGTCCGGCTTCCGGGCTGTATTTGTCCTGCAGGTTTAAAAAAAGCCTGTAATTGGCATCGATCACCTTTATCCACCGCTTATCATGGGTCACTTGTGCAAAGGCTTTAAAATGAGATGGCATAAAGTCAGACGAACGCGTATCAAAATAATCCTTGCTTTCTGATTCTATCCCGTCACATAATAATATCGACCATGTTTGATGGTTAATGTCGAGTTTCATGATTTCGGCTATCATTTCTTTAGCAGCTCGCTGGTAATCAATCGCACCCTTGCTACCCCATTGTTTATCCGCGAGTAACAGGGAGTAGGCAATGTCCATATCGCCATCGGTGGCGGATGTACCATCTGAGCTTTTACCGTTGGTGTATTGAGCCCAGGCCATTAGATATTTACTCCTTTTATCCGGATGCGATTTGTAGTAATGGTATAAGTTGTCATAAGTAGTTTTTGCCGATAGGTCGAAACCAGCCATCAGCGCAACGATAACCATTCCATACCCTTGTCCTTCAGATACACATTGTTTATTATCTTTATCCTCAAACCAAACATAACTTTCAGCTTTGCCGGGTAGTGTTTTTATATAATGTTTTTTCCATTGGGTATAAAAATTCCGTACGGAATTATCGAGTTGTCCTTGCGAAATATGGCTTGGTTTTATCGCGTCAGCAAAATATTTAACATGTTGCGGGAACGGTTTTTGAACAGGCTGAGAAAATAAACTGGCACTGTACAAAAAGAAAACGAATAAAATCAATAGCCTGAATCTCATTTCTAAATCATTTTTTTCAATACATTGCCAATATATAATTTTATAATTAATGTGGTATGTTTGTTTTGTGTTTCCTGTAATTAATTGATACAGAGTTGGTTTTTTACTCCGTTTTTGTAATGGATGACCATATTATTTATAAACCAAATTAATACACTTTTATTAAGTAACAGTTATAATACTTTTTAATGTGTCATTTATACACCGGCAAGTTTTAATTTTGCTCATCTCAGAACTACCACATATGTTAAAAATGAATGTTAAGTTTTTCATAATAGTTTTTTTAACCCTTGTTACATTTTTAAAAGCGCAAAGCCAGCAAAAGGTTTTAGGCTTAAAAGAAGCCGAGCAAATTGCCCTTTCAAATTATGCTTCAATTAAGGCAAAAACAAACCAGTTAAATGCATCAAAAGCATACCTTACAGAAACCAAAACTGAACAATTACCAGACGTAAATATATCTGCCCAGCAGGATTATGGAACGGTGAATTCACAATTTGGTCCATTATATGGGTACAAGGGGTTAAGTGTAGCTTCATCCGGCCCGGTAACAAATACACAGAATTGGAATGCCGCCTTTGGTTCGCTTTACCTTAGCAATGTAAGCTGGGATTTTTTCTCGTTCGGAAAGGCCGTTGAAAAGGTTAAAGTACAAAAATCGACAGTAAACCTTAACGAAACCGACCTGGTGCAGGAGCAATTTCAGCACGAAGTTCGTGTGGCCAGCACTTACTTAAATTTACTGGCCGCCCAGCAATTAAGCAAAGCCCAGGAAGATAACCTTAACCGGGCCATCGACTTGCAGAAAGTGGTGGTTGCCCGTGTAAAGAACGGTTTAAATCCGGGGGTTGATTCTTCACAGGCCGATGCCGAAGTTTCAAACGCCAGGATAGCCCTTACCAATGCAAAGGAAACTGAAGAAGAACAAAGCAACCAACTTGCCCAATACCTGGGTATTACACCGCAGAGCTTTAATTTGGACAGTACTTTTGTTACCAAAGCACCCGTGAATGCCGATCCTCAGGCACAGGTTAATCTTGCCGACCACCCGATATTAAGGTTTTATCAAAACCGCATTAATGTAAGCGATGAGGTGGCGAAGTATTTGAACACCTTCAGCTATCCTACATTTACCTTTTTTGGGGTTTACCAGGGCAAGGGGTCAGGATTCAACGCTGGTTACGGTTCAAATCTGAGTGACTACAACAGCAGCTATGGCGCCGGTGCCGATCCAACCCGTTTTAACTACTTGTTTGGTGTAGGGCTGGTGTGGAATATTACCAATCCATTCAGGGTACATTACCAGGTAAAATCGCAAAAATTTACTTCGGCACAATACCAGGATGAATACAACCTGGTAAGTCAGCAATTAAGCGATCAGCAAGTTTTGGCTGAAACAAGGATAAGTAATGCCTTAAAGAATTTTCGGGAATCGCCGGAAGAAGTGAGGGCGGCAACTGATGCCTTCAGGCAGAAATATGCTTTATATCAAAATGGATTAGCCAATATAGTAGATTTTACGCAAGCGCTGTATGTACTTAACAGGGCGGAAGTCGATAATTACATTGTAAAAAACAACGTTTGGCAGGCTCTACTGTATAAAGCCGCTGCAACCGGCGATTTTGGAATATTTATTAATAACTTTTAACACAAATTATAAATAATGGGGCTGATTAAAGGTGCGCTGCAAAGGCCAATCACCATTTTGGTTATTGTGGCCGGATTGTTTTTCTTTGGGATAAATGCGGTAAGAAGTATTAAGATTGATATTTTCCCTGATCTTAACCTTCCTGTAATTTATGTTTCACACCCATATGGCGGTTATACCCCCGACCAGATGGAAGCTTATTTTGGCAAGAATTACGTTAACCTGCTTTTGTTTGTTTCGGGCGTAAAAAGCATTGAAACGAGGAATATCAGCGGATTAACGCTTATTAAACTAACTTTTTACGAAGGGGTTAATATGGCCCAGGCCGCAGCGGAGGTGACGGCCTATACCAATAGGGCCCAGGCAAGTTTTCCGCCCGGTTCTCAACCTCCGTTTATCCTGCGTTTTGATGCATCTACTTTACCCGTCGGGCAATTGGTACTGTCAAGCCCGACCCGAAGTAATAATGAATTGCTGGATATGGCCAACGTTTATATCCGGTCTTCGTTTACTTCAATTCCCGGGCTTGTTGCTCCGGCCCCATTTGGCGGGAACGTTCGTACGGTAGTTATCAAAATTAACCCCGATCTGCTCCGGGCACACAATTTAACCTCCGACCAGATTGTGGCCGCACTTCGCGATAACAATCAGAACAATCCGGCAGGTAACGTTCGCATTGGCGACTATAATTATCTGGCGCCTTCAAATACAACCATAAAGGAAATAAAAGATTTTGGCGATATTCCTTTATATAAAAACGGGGTGCAAACTGTTTTTATGAAAGATGTGGCAACCGTTGAGGACGGTGCCGATATTACCACCAGCTACGCCCTGGTAAACGGTAAGCGTTCGGTTTACCTGCCAATAACCAAATCAGCTGATGCGTCGACATGGGAGGTGGTGCAAAACTTAAAGAAAACCATCCCGCGTTTCCAGGCACTATTGCCCGAGGATGTTAAGCTTTCTTACGTGTTCGACCAGTCAGTCTATGTGATCAACGCAGTGAAAAGTTTGGCCGAAGAGGGCGCGATAGGCGCGGCATTGACCGGCTTAATGGTACTGCTGTTTCTGGGCGACAGACGAGGCGCCCTGATCGTGATACTAACTATTCCCACCTGTATTATATCGGGTATATTTTTTCTTTCTCTTTTTCATCAAACCATCAATATCATGACGCTGAGCGGGCTTTCGCTTGCCATTGGTATTTTGGTGGATGAATCCACGGTGACCATTGAAAATATTCACCAGCATTTTGATATGGGTAAACCCAAGGCACTAGCGATATGGGACGCCTGTAAGGAAATAGCCTTTCCAAAATTGCTCATTCTGTTTTGTATCCTTGCGGTATTTGCTCCGGCTTTTACAATGACTGGCATACCTGGCGCACTGTTTCTGCCTTTATCCCTGGCGATAGGTTTCTCCATGATCACCTCTTACCTGCTTGCGCAAACCTTTGTGCCGGTAATGGCTAACTGGGTAATGAAAAATGAGCATGAGGATAAAAGCCATGGTGATGGTTTTGCATTGGAAGATGAAGGCGACCCCTGGGAACAAAAAGAACTTGCCATAAAAAATGCGATGGGCGGAGAGGGCAAAAAACTCACCCGTTTTGATAAATTCAGGCTCCGTTACCTGGCCTTTATGGATTGGATGATGCCGAACCGGAAATTCTTTGTGGTGTTTTATGCGGCTACGGCGCTCGGGTTTGCATTTTTGATGTTTAATATCATTGGCCGGGATGTGTTGCCAAAAGTAAACTCTGGTACTTTTCAGGTGAGGCTGCGTGCACCGGATGGTACCCGTTTTGAACGAACTGAACTATACACGGTTGAGGCACGTAAGATATTGGCCAGCATAGTTGGCAAACAAAATATTGAAGTTACCTCCGCATTGGTGGGTATGCACCCAGGTTTGTTTTCAACCAGCCCAATATATTTGTTTATGGCAGGCCCACAGGAGGCGGTTATGCAGGTAAACTTAAAAGAAGACTACAAAGTAAATTTAGATGATTTAAAAGAACGCTTCCGCATTGAAATGCGGAAAAAGCTGCCCAACATTCAGCTTTCTTTTGAACCGATAGAGCTAACAGATAAAATCTTGAGCCAGGGCTCGCCAACGCCTATTGAGGTTGTTATTGCCAGTAAAAATAAACCGCAAAATATCCAGATGGCGTTTAAGGTGCTGGATAAATTAAAGAAAATAGATTATTTAAGAGATGTGCAGATTGGGCAATCTTTTAAATACCCATCTATAAATATTAATATCGATCGTGTCCGGGCAGCAGAACTTGGTGTGAGTGTGAACGACGTTTCCCGGTCACTCGTTGCATCCACTTCTTCTTCAAGATACACGGAAAAAAATGTTTGGCTCGACACTAAGGCAGGTTTGAGCTATGCCGTACAGGTTGAAATTCCTGAATATCAGATGTCAAGCTTAAACGATATACGCGAAATTCCGGTAATGAGCGACAAACCCCGCCCGGTGTTAAGCGACGTTGCGGATATTAAACTGGGTACTACCAATGGCGAAGATGACGATATCGGCGCGGTACCCATCCTTACCGTTACCGCAAGTTTATATAAGAAAGACCTGGGAACCGCGAATACCGATGTACAAAAGGCCATAGCCTCCCTGGGTAAATTACCACGGGGCCTTACTGTAGCAACCCGCGGGCTCACCCAGACGCTTACAGACACGCTTGATAGTTTACAAACCGGTTTAATTGTGGCGATTATTGTGATCTTCCTGATGCTGGCCGCAAATTTTCAGTCGTTCAAAATGTCGTTCGTTGTATTGTCAACGTTGCCGGCGGTATTGTTTGGATCGCTGTTCCTTGTAAAAATGACCGGAGCAACATTAAACCTCCAATCTTATATGGGTATGATCATGTCTGTTGGTGTATCCATTTCCAATGCGGTATTGTTAATTACCAATGCAGAAGAATTACGAAAGCATAACGGTGATGCCCTTAAATCAGCACGTGAGGCAGCCGCATTGCGTTTAAGGCCTATTTTGATGACCAGTTTAGCCATGATTGTTGGTATGATTCCGATGGCATCTGGTATAGGTGAAGGCGGCGACCAAACTTCGCCGCTGGGCCGCGCGGTGATAGGCGGGTTATTTGCATCAACCTTTGCCGCGCTGCTGATCCTGCCGCTGGTTTTTGCCTGGGTACAGGGCAATACCACCACTGATTCTGTTTCATTAGATCCTGAAGATAAAGAAAGTAAATTTTATGTCCCTTTGCACCATCATGAACATCACGAAAAATAGATTTTACATCGCTTTAGCGCTTTTAGCTATGAGTGCCGCATTTATTAGCTCATGCGGGTCCGATAAAAAGGAAAAAGAAGAGCAAGCTCAAACTATAAAACAGGAGGATGCCATTGACAGCCCCGCGGTTGTGCTCTCAACCGTAAATAAAGGTAAACTGGAAGCAAATATTTCTATACCCGGTGAATTGCTGCCTTACCAGGAAGTGGACCTTTATGCCAAGGTTAATAGCTTTGTGAAAAAGCTTTGGGTTGATATTGGCTCCCAGGTACACCAGGGACAATTGCTGGTCACCTTGGAGGCGCCTGAAATTAATTCACAGCTGGCTGAAGCTGAATCCCATATAAAGCAAATGGAAGCCATTTATTACGCCAGCAAAGCTACTTACGACCGGTTATATAATACAAGCAAGATCCCCGGTACTGTTTCTCAAAATGACCTGGAACAAGCTGAAGCGAAAAAGAATTCCGACCTTGCAAACGTGGAAGCGGCCAAATCAACCTACAAAGAAATGGCTGCCAATTTAAATTATCTGGAAATACGGGCGCCATTTGATGGGGTTATCTCGGCACGTAATGTAAATTCAGGCGCTTATGTTGGCCCTGGCGGAAAAGGAACAGACCCCTTGCTGGTTCTGCAGGATCAGTACAGGATGCGTTTAGTAGTTTCAGTACCTGAAAATTATACAGGTGGTTTAAGCGATAAAAACCAGGTAAATTTTACTGTTCAGGCTTTGCCAAACCGCAAGTTTACGGCGCAGATAAAAAGACTTGCCGGTGCGCTGGATGAAAAATTACGTTCTGAACGGCTAGAAATGGATGTTTACAACACCGACCATAAACTTTTACCCCACATGTATGCTGATGTAAATGTTCCGCTTCCAAGCCATGACAGTACCCTTTTTGTGCCTAAAACAGCGGTTGTTACTTCAACCGAAAAGGTTTTTGTTATAAAGATAGTAAATCATCATGCCCAATGGGTGGATGTGAAAAAAGGCGTTCAGTCGGGCGATATGATGGAAATTTACGGCAATCTTGAAAAAGGCGACCAGGTAGTTAAAAAAGCTTCTGACGAGATTAGAGATGGGTCAGCAGTTAGTTATTAACAACTGCAAGTATCCGGGGAGTTATATAAATAAAAAATCAGGGTGAATAAGTTTCTACCCTGCAATTAAAGTACAAAAAAACAGGCTTTATCATTTTGATAAGGCCTGTTTTAATATCACTATAAATTAGTAACGGCTACCGCCGCCACGATTGTTGTCTCTTGAGTAGCCGCCGCCACCGCCACCGCCGCGATTTCCACCGCCGCCATAGCCGCCACCGCCACCACGGTTTCCACCGCCGTAGCCGCCACCGCCACCTCTGCGGTCGCCACCTGGTTTCTTTTCTTCAGCCTGGCTTACAGCAATGGTTCTTCCTTTAACGCTAAAGCCGTTTAGTTCGGTGATCGCTTTTTGAGCGCTTTCGTCATCAGGCATTTCAACAAATCCAAAGCCTTTGCTTCTTCCTGTTTCACGGTCATTAATTAATTTTACGGTGCTTACTTCACCATAAGCTTCGAAAAGCTCTCTTAAATCGGCTTCCTCTAATGAAAAGGGAGGACTTCCTGCGAATATGTTCATTAAAATTTAATTTATAAGTGCAAGTCCTTTTTGCCTGCATGCTTTTATCATCATCAAATATAGTAATAGATATTTGATGATTAATGTTACTAAATGCAAATTACTGATAATTGTTTTAAAAAAAATTTAAAAAACCTGTTTTACCAGGTAAATTTTTTCATTTAAATTAAATTCATCTCCTGCTTTTAACCCCTTAAGCTTTAATCCTATGGGTGAAAATGGCGAAACGGCGAAATATTCAGTGTTATTAACTGTTAAGACACCAGCACTTATGGCAATGTAAAAATTGACTTTGTCGGTAACAATCACGCTTCCGGTATCAATTATTTCAGAGATATTATTAGTGCTTACCCGGTTCAAAGCGATCTTTAATTTATTGGCTTCGTTTAACTGGCCCATGTTACGATTGGCCTCTTGCTGCGCCATTTCCCGGCCGGTTTCATATTTATCACCTGCGCTGCTTTTTGTATCCTCGTTCGAAGCTGTTTGTGCCTCATTTATAGCTAATTGTGCGGCGTCCAATATATTCTGCACATACTCAAGGCATTGCTTATACAATTGTTTTTTTAGTTCGATCATGGGTAAAGATAGAGATTAGTGATTGGAGATTAGAGATTAGGTGTTGGGGAAATTGCAGAACCAGCAATGAGCAGTACGTTCGGATATTCAAATATTCAAATGTCAAAACTAATCTCTAATCTCCAGTCTCTAACCTCTAAAACCAAATAAAAGCCCCCTTACACTCGCTGCTTGGGGGCTTTCAACCTAAACCTTATCACAATTATAAATGCGGGACGCATTTATATGAAACATAACGCACGAAAGCCCCGATAAGTTTTATCAAAAATAAAAATTGACTATTTTATGATAATTTTTTTTGCGATTAAATTTATTAATGCTGAATTGTCACTTAATTGTTACTTTTTGAAACTCTTTGTACCTAAACTTTGTTTTAAAAAAGTATCGAAATGCCTGTTACATTTTAACAACTAAATGCTTGTTTGATATTATGATAAACGAAAATATTGGCAGAAAGAAAAAGAAACAGGCTGGAAAAATATAAAACTACATTATTGCCGCTTTCCATATTGCTGGCTATAATGAGCATCATAATGATCATCCCACTCAAGCCATGAAAGGCCTGCTGTTTAGGCTGCGGGTTTTTATCCTCCCAGGTTTTATCCCCAAATTTACAGGTAAGCTGCAAAAAATCTCAGCGACGAAATAATATGTTTTGACCAATATGACCAATCATGGTATTAGTCCTGTAAATATTTAAGATTTAATTTTTCCTGTTTTATGATTTGGTTTGATCTGAACATTTTTACCCGATCCATTATTCCCAAAAAGATAAACAAGCGGAATATCCAGCCTTTTGGCCCATGCAAATTCGTTATGCGCACTTCCTTTAAATACGCGGTACATCAGTTTTATCTCGGGGTGCTTTTCTTCCAGTAAATTTTTCATTCTTTCATTATCAGCAAGGAAATATTTATCCAGGTCCACATCTCCGCAGTCGAGATAAAGGCGCGTGCCCGGCACTTTCAGCGTTGAAGCAGCCACTTTATCAACAATATGCCCATCGTCATAAGCAAAACCACTTGATAAACAGGCTGCCTTCGAAAAAACTTCGGGGTGCAGCCATACCATGTAAAAGGATATAAGGCCGCCCATTGATGAGCCTATGGCCGCAGTATTGTTTTTATCTGGTTTGGTGCGAAAATGTGTATCGATAAAAGGCTTCAGGTTATGTATAATAAAATTGATATACGCCGTTCCTTCAGGAGTGCCGGAATATTCTGCCCAGCGATCTTTCGTATTAGCAATGCCAACGATGATAAATTCTTCCGTCTTACCATGCCGCATCAGGCTGTCGGCGGTTTCATCCATCCGCCATTCACCATTAAAAACTGAGTTTTGCGCGAACAAATTCTGTCCGTCATGCGCATACAACACCGGGTATCTTTTGTTGGGCGACTTATAGTATGATAGGGGCAGCCATACCATGACATCCCTGGTGTATTTAAGGTTGTGGTCCTCAAAATTATGATAATACTTAATTGTCCCGGTGATACTCCTGTTGAACAGATCGTTCCAGTTTTCGGGCTGAACAATTATCGTAGTATCTTTTTTGATTATAAAAGGTACTTTGGGCGCCTGGTATTTACCATAGGTGTACAAGGCGTTTTTAAAATAGGAACCATGGGTTACTTGGAATTCAATGGAAGTATTTACCGGGAAGGTATTTTTCAGTACCCAGGTAGTATCATCTTGTTTGTTCATTTTACCTTTGCTAAAGTCGAACCAGTTGCCAAAGGCTGCCTGGTTACCCATGACGACCATTGAGTCGGTTTTAGGAATATTTTGCTTCGCGATGACTTTTATGGTAAGCTGAACATTTTGGGCATAAATATTTCTGAATGACAGGAATTGAACAAAGAAAATCAAGAAAATGGTGCCTCTTTTTATTGTCATGTATGGTGCGGAGTGCGGATGTCAAACCAAAATATTACGAAGTAACAAATACCGTATAAGTTGTACTATATAAATATTGGCAATATACTGGCATATATTAGCCAGCTGGTAGTTTTTATGTTTATTTGTTTGATTGATACCATGTTTGCCGATAGATAAAATGTACCATATTTATAATAAGATTAACATTTTTTTATCCTGCAAGGATGGGTTACTTTGGTTTACACAATCATCCCTGTTTATGAAATTGAAAGCTGCGCTATTTACTTTTTTGTTTGTATTGCTGTGTTTTTTTACCGCAATTGCTGAGATAATGCCGCCAGCCAAAGGGCAAAAAGGAAACAGAGAGGAGATCATCTATCACATTTTCCAGCGCAGCTTTTATGATAGCAATGGCGACATGCAGGGTGATTTGAACGGAATTCGTTTGAAACTGGATTACCTGCAACAACTTGGAGTTACCGCTATTTTGCTTACACCTTTATATGAATCGGTATTTTATCATAATTATTTCGCTTCTGACTTTAAAAAGATCGACCCGGCTTATGGTTCAATGCACGATTATTTAGCACTGATAAAAGAGCTTCATCGTCGCGGAATGAAGTTTTACATGGATATGGAAACCCAGTATGTTACCGAAGATCACATTTGGTGGAAAGACGGGGTTAGTAATCTTAAATCGCCCTATAGCGATTATATTTTGTATGATGATAAAGCACATACTACACCATCAACCATTATATTTAACCTGAAGGGGCTATTGGGATATGATAGTGTTTACCGTAAAATAACAACCGTGAATTTGTATAGCCCAAAAGTACAGGAATATAATTACCGGCTGTTTAAGTTTTGGGAAGACCCTAATGGTGACGGAAAATTTGACGACGGGGTGGATGGTTTTCGGCTTGACCATATGATGGATAACCTGGATAACAAATTGCCGGATCTGTTTAGCCGATTTTGGCGGCCTTTATTAGGCAAACTCCGAAAGGTTAA
>Ga0206955_1093_pt1 | contig 24210 bp, 20 predicted proteins | sample Alteio_BWOrgHeat_34_FD_153247 | JGI IMG/M metagenome (GOLD analysis project Ga0206955, IMG submission 153247) | Enriched cells from forest soil in Barre Woods Harvard Forest LTER site, Petersham, Massachusetts, United States -... | ecosystem: Environmental > Terrestrial > Soil > Temperate forest >...
GATTCCCCTCTTGAGAGGGGTGGAGGGGTGTGTCTGCCGGGGATAGTTGAATAACACACCCCTGCCCCTCTCAAGAGGGGAACCCGGCGCTCAGGCTGTTTTAATGTGCAGGGGCCCTGTGCGATTCCCCTCTTGAGAGGGGTGGAGGGGTGTGTCTGCCGGGGATAGTTGAATAAACACACCCCTGCCCATCTCAAGAGGGGAACCCGGCGCGCGAATCCGTTTTAATCTGCAGGGGCCTTGTGCGATTCCCCTCTTGAGAGGGGTGGAGGGGTGTGTTATTCGTGTTCGGTCTGACGAAGTGCATCAGGATCACGATTAAAAACATGCAGTTCAATAGTTCGCAAAACGTCCTGCATATTTTTCCGGACCTCCTGTTCCGTAAAACGAAGAATCGTTAAGCCATAGCTATTGAGTTCATTATCCCGCAAAACGTCCCGGTTATCCTGTTCTTCCCAGTTATGGTAAAGTCCGTCTATTTCTATCACCAACTCCAACTCATAACAATACAAATCAACAATGTAGTTTAATAATGGCTTTTGCCGGTGAAAATCGTAGCCATAAAATTGTTTGTTCTTTAGTTCATTCCAAAGCAAAACCTCACCCAAAGTACTGTCATTTCTTAGTTTTCGCGCTAACATTTTAAGGCTTGAGTTGTATGGGATGATTTTACGGCGCATAAGGAAAACGGTTGAATTTATTTAAAGTGAAAGTAGCCAATTTCTGTAAAAAAGAAGAAACACACCCCTGCCCCTCTCAAGAGGGGAGCCCGGCGCTCAGGCCAGTTTTAAGGCGTTTGAAATATGTTACATGTACGATTTAAAGCCGGGCCCGTGCGATTCCCCTCTTGAGAGGGGTGGAGGGGTGTGTTTGTGAGCGCGACGGAAAAAACACACCCCCGCCCCTCTCAAGAGGGGAGCCCGGCGCGCAGGCCATTTCACCCCAGCCTATTGCCTCTCTATACCCGCCAACCCCAATGACTCAATGACCTAATGACTCAATGACCAATAAGATCAGACTTACGAAGTTTTAGAAACTTCGTAAGTCTTTCCCCCAAAAATGACTAATGACGAACAACCAAAGAAACCCTCAACACAGTAGGTGCATTCCCAAACCCTGGCCCGCCCCAATCGGTTTCATCACCGTTAAGGATGCGCAGAGGTTTAAAAACACCATTTTGGTATTGACCCTCTTCAACCTTCAAATACTGCCAGGCTTTACCAGCATTAACGCCCAAGGGCTGAAAACTGAGGTGACAGCGGGTGCCCATCACTATAAATTGGTTTTCGCCCAGCTTGGCTACCAATAACTTGCCTGTAGCCAGTCCATAAACCGGGGCAGCGTTGGCCCTGCCGTCGCCGCCGAATTTTACGTTGGCCTGCCATGCGCCCATGTCGATGGTTTGTTCGGCATGGTCCTCATGTTCCACAACCGACTTTATCCTGCCATCAAAAGCCCATTCAGCCAGTTGGCGCATCATGGGCGCCGCAGCGGCATATTCCTGCGCAAAAGGCGACAGGCGCTCGGCCATCAAGGCAGCTTTTTCGGCAACACCATTATCATCAATCCCAAACGGCGAAAATCCGATGCCGCCATGGGCCAGTACGGTATAAAAATATTTGGCATTTTCGGCTACCAAACCCGCTTCGGGCACAAACAGGGGGTTGTCACGGCGGTCGTACAGATCTATTACTTTAAGCACCTTGTCGCTGCCGGTGAGGTAAAGGTCCGGCGCTTCAATGTCAATGGCCGGGGCGGCTACTTTCCATATCGGCAGCACATTATCGGTAGGGCCGCCGCTTTCGTAGTTATTGGCGGTAGGATTGCCAAAAGGTTCGCGCAGGGCGGCATTCACATACATGGGCAAAGGATAAACTGCCTTACCCGCCGCTGCCACCTGCCCGATATAGCGCGCTATGGACCATGCCTGGAAATACTCATCGGCCCTGTCGCCAAAAACCTGCTGCCAGGTACCGCCGCTCACTACCGGCACATTCAGCGCGGCAAGCACGCCGGGCTGCAGCAATTGGGCGGGCACCGGCCCTTCAAACATTTTTTGCGCCAGGGGCGAATAATCGCGGATACTTCCCCAGGAGCCTGCCTCATTTTCTACCTGCACCATTAGTACCGTATGCTGCGGGTCGGCAGTTTTTAAATAACGCATTACGGCGGTAAAAGCCTTAATATCGGCATCCAGCGTAGCCTTCACATTCGGCGAAGGCGAGTCGACAGGCTGCCCCTTTTGATTAGTTAAATTTGGATATTTGGCCGCATCGCGCTTCATCCATTCGGGCATATAATGGTTGCTGCCGTTTTTCCAGGTAGCAAACCACAGCAGCACCAAATGCACCTTGTGCTGCCTTGCCTGGCTGATCAGCGTATTCACTACCGAGAAATCAAAATGACCCGGTTGCGCCTCTATTTGTTCCCAATAAATGGGCACTTCGAGCGTATTGAGGTGCAAAGCTTCCACTGCGGTCCAAACCCGGGGCATCATAGCCGGCCATGCACTGGAGTTATGGGCCTGTCCGCCCAGCATCAAAAAGGGTTTTCCGTCCACCAACAGGGCATGGCGGCCATCTTTTTCTATAATTTGGGGGATAGGATTAGCAACGGGCTGGGCAAAGGTTTTTACGATGGTAAGGAGTATCAGTGCAAACCACAGCGTTATTTTTCGGGTCATTTTTAATCGGTTTATAAATGTTTTAACGACAGCTAATTTAAAGAATCTGCGGGAGTATCTTCTACATCAATTTCATCAAATAATTATCAGTTTGCGAGCTCCATTACGTGCACCGGCGGGCATGGCGAAAAAACACACCCCTGCCCCTCTCAAGAGGGGAACCCGGCGCGCAGGGCGTTTTTAGATTTAGAACATTTGAAATATTACGATTTTAAAGCCTGGCCTGTGCGATTCCCCTCTTGAGAGGGGTGGAGGGGTGTGTCCGGCGAAATGACAGGCAACCTGCGTCGAAATCCAAACAGAAAACACTTTTCCCCTACAAATACAACTGCACCATCTGCCGCCAATACCGGGGGCGATGGGCGTAATTGCCCCAGGTATAAAACTGGTTGGCTATACCTTTATGCCACAGCAGCTCGCTAAAATCGTGGTTGTTTTGCCAAAAGGGGTCGGTTTCGCCAATGGCTAATATAATTTCAAGCTTGCGGATGGCGTTCAGCTGGTTTTCGTCGGTCAGGTTGGCCATGTATTGCATGGGCATATTAAAGTAGATGTCTTCGTTATGATATCCATCAAACAAATCCCTGAAATCCTGGATCTGCAGACTAAGGTCGTACCGGCCACTCATGCCAACGGCTTTTTTGAAAAGGTGTGGATGTTTCAGGGCGATGTTAAGGGCGTGATAGGCGCCCATGCTGCAACCGGCGGTTTCAAAAAAGTCGCAGTTGTTTTTCAGGCGCATTAGGGGCAGCACCTCGTTCAGAATATATTCTTCGTATTGTTTATGCCGGGCGATGCGCACTTCGGGGTACACATGGCGGTTGTAAAAACTTTCGTTATCAATACTATCCACACAAAAAAGCTGGATCTCGCCATTATAAATACGGTTATGCAGGGAGTCGATAACGTGCCAGTTTTCATAGTCATAAAAGCGGGCCATGCGGGTAGGAAAAAACAGTACTGCACGGCCGTTATGCCCCAATATTAAAAGCTCCATGTCGCGCTGCAACACCGGACTGTACCATTTGTGATATTCTCGGTTCATTTACGGTTTGCAATATCATTACCCGACGTTAAGTTACCATAAATAAATCATTAACCCATATGCAGTATGCAATTTAAAATAATTGCACGCCATAAAGCATATCCTTTTGCGCTCAAATGCAGCCCGTCGAAGGCAAAAAGTTCGGGCCGGGGCTTGCCGGCGGCATCCAGCATCGGGTTAAAAACATCCACAAAATGCCAGTTAGCGGCATATGTTTTTATTTCCCCTTCAATTAAAGTATTGGTAAACCTGAAAATATTGGCCATGTGCCAGCGGGTGATGCTGGGCTTTAAGGAGATAAAATAAACAGGAATATTACCGAAACGTGCATTTATTTTTACCGCCAGCTCCTGGAAAAATATAAACACCTCTTCGGGGTGGCGGCCATCGCCAAGGTCGTTGTCACCGGCATAAATAACGAGGCGTTTGGGTTGATACGGCTTCATTATCCTTTCAAAAAACCAAACGCAGGCAGCCAGGGTCGATCCGCCGAAGCCTAAATTAACCGGCTTAAAGTTGGGGAAATCTTTGTCAAGACTACTCCACAGCCTGATAGACGAACTTCCGTAAAAAAGCGTTTCGGGTGCAAAATTTAAGCTTTGCCCCTTTTTCTCCAGTTGTTTTACATCCTCTTCGTACCAGTACATGCAGCAGTATTATACGGTCTTTTTAGTTTTAAAGATTGCCCTTAACCTGTGGCTATGACAATAATTCCAAACCTAAAAATTCTGCGCGTAATCCCGGTATAAAAATTATAAACAATAAAAAAAGACGCAAAGTATTGCGTCTCTACGTTCTTTCTTGATTCCTGGTTCTTGGCTCTTAATTCTTCCCCTAATCCCTGTCGCGGCTCAATTTGGTAATGGTTAATGGGTTTTCCATCAGTTCAAGCGTTTCGCGGCGATGTTTTACAATATGCAGCGCGGTAAATATCGCTTCGCGGAAAGACACTTCGGAGGCTTTGTTTTGCCCTGCGATATCGTAAGCGGTACCATGATCAGGCGAGGTGCGTACAAAATTTAACCCGGCCGTAAAATTAACCCCCGATTCAAAAGCAATTTGTTTAAAGGGGATCAGGCCCTGGTCGTGGTACATGGCCAATACGGCATCAAACTGTAAATAACTGCCGTTGGCAAAAAAACCATCTGCCGAATACGGCCCAAAAGCCAAAATATTATGATTGCGGGCTTCTTCAATAGCGGGGATGATCACGCTTTGTTCTTCATCGCCGATAAGGCCGTTATCCCCGGCATGCGGGTTAAGGCCAAGCACAGCAATTTTTGGTTTGCGGATCCAGAAATCGTTGCGCAGGCTATGGTCCATCAGCTTCAGTTTTGCCAGTATTTTTTCGCCGGTAATACTTTCAGGGATTTTTGCAACCGGGATATGCCCGGTAACCACGCCAACGCGCAGGGTATCGTTCACCAAAAACATCAGCGATTCTGCGGCGCCGTCGCGCTCCTGCAAATATTCGGTATGGCCGGGGAAATTAAAATCCTCGCTTTGGATAGTATCTTTATTAATGGGTGCGGTAACCAGCGCGTCAATATCCCCGTTAATTAAATCGGTCGTTGCTTTTTCGAGCGACAGGAATGAGTACTTACCAACAGCAGCATTTACCACACCCGGTTCAATCTTCACATCCTCTTCCCAGCAATTGATCATATGCGGTTTGCGTTGATCCTTTTTTCCCGAAGCTTCGGAAGGATGGTTGATCACCGCAAAGTTAAGCTCTTCTATATTGGTTGTGCGGCGATAAAACGACGCTACTTTGGTATGGCCGTAAACAATTGGCGTACAATAATCGTAAATGCGGAAATCCGCCAGGGTTTTTATAATAATTTCAAGTCCTACACCATTAACGTCGCCTATGCTAATCCCTATTTTTATTTTCTCGCTCATTATTTTATGATTTCACTGATTTGGGAATGATTTCACCGATTATTTTGGTCATTGGTCATTAGGTCATTAGTCATTGGATGGCGGCATTATTACAACTTTCCAGCCTCACAACATTACAACATTTCAACTTTACAACGTTCCAACCTTCCAACATCCCTCCACAAATTAAAAGATTAATTCATGATTAAAGGACAAATATGTATAATTTGCCACAATATTTGATTAATAATGACATTGGTAAGAGCAAAAAAGCACCTGGGTCAGCATTTCCTTACTGATAAAAACATTGCTGCAAAAATTGTGGAGAGCCTGCGGCCGCAAAACGGCTATAAGCAAGTGCTGGAAGTTGGGCCCGGAATGGGCATCCTTTCTGATTTTTTATTGCAGAAAACCGAGTACGAAGTTTCGCTGATTGATATCGACACAGAATCATACCAATACCTTCAAAAAAAATACCCGCAATTAGGTAAGCGGCTCATTAATGCCGATTTTTTAGACATGGATTTTGCCGCCTTCTTTACCGGACCAATGGCTATTATCGGTAATTTCCCCTACAACATATCGTCCCAAATTCTTTTTAAAGTACTGGATAACCGGCAGCAGGTAGTTGAAGTAGTAGGGATGTTTCAGAAAGAAGTAGCCGAACGCTGTACTGCAAAGCCCGGCAGTAAGGAGTATGGCATCCTGAGTGTGTTTTTACAGGCTTATTATAAAGTTGAGTACCTGTTTACCGTAAAAGCAGGGGTTTTTAACCCGCCGCCCAAAGTGTTATCGGCGGTCATCAGGTTGACGCGTAATGAAACACCTCAACTTAATTGCGATGAAAAATTATTCTGGCAGGTAGTTAAAGCAGGCTTTAACCAGCGGAGAAAAACACTAAGAAACGCCGTATCATCCCTCATCAACAAAGAAAAAATGACCGATGAGCCGCTGCTGGATTTAAGGGCCGAAAGACTAAGCGTGGATGATTTTGTAAAGCTAACCAACATGATCGTTACCAACCGGTAGCGACCGGCAGGAAGTTGACATTAAAAAACCTGCAGCGCCTCTATATGACCGCTCAGTTCCATTTTCTTTACTGAAGAAGCCATGCGCTTGATGAAAAGATAATTGGCCGTACCGCCTATCACAGCGCCAACCACGGGCACCAGTCTTTCTGCCGTTCGGGTACCCAATAGCATTAGTAACTTTTCGGCAATGCCTTCCATCACTGTTTTGGAGATGGCCACGCCCGCTTCCACTTTTAACGAAGTGGCTACAAGTTTCATAAAATCTTCAAACTCAATTTTGTAAGTGCCCTTGTTATAGTACATAATGGCCATCGTTACCCTGAATTGCTGGGTGATCAGGTTGGCAAAATCAAAAGGGATCCCGGCTATCAGCGTAAACATGCCGCCGCTACCCGATATCACTCCCGATCCCGCTGCCAGGCAGGCACATTGTTCAATAAACTTATCAAGGCCCATTTTATCAACCCCTTTTTTAATGTTGAGCTGGTTAATATGGTCAAATATTTGTTTAAAACCGGCTTCCGCAAGTTTTTGCGCCCGGAGTTTGATGTCCGAACCTGCTTTTTTGAATTTGATAATATTCATGATGATCTACCTGCTATTAACGTGCCAGTTTGTAAATCCGGTATAGTTGTCAGGTATTTATTATTGTTATCTCCATTAAAGTGCTCGTTGACAATAAATTTATTGCTAACCATTTTGACAATAAAAAATTTGTTAAAAAAATGTTTTTATAAAGTGCTGAGTATTAATAAAAAAGCGGCACATGGCAGCATACCCGTATCACCGCATAGCGATGGGTTTAAAACCCATCGCTATGAAAGAAGCGGGTGTGAATTTTAAAGGTGATTTCTCCCTGGATTCTAACCACCACAAGCCGCACAAATTATTGTCTTATATTATACCTTTGTGTTTTTATAATATAACATTTGAAAAACACCATCCTCATTGTCGACGATATCCACCCCATTTTTATGGAAAAGGTGGAGGCCCTTGGTTATCACTGCGATTACCGCCCATTAATAAAACCTGATGAAGCCTTACAGATTCTTGGCGATTATGAAGGCCTGGTAATGCGTTCAAAATTTAAACTAAACCGCCAGTACATCGATGCGGGCAAAAACCTGCGTTTTGTATGCCGTGCCGGTGCAGGCATGGATAATATCGACGAAGCCTATACCGCCGAAAAAGGCATCACCCTCATCAACGCACCCGAAGGTAATATGGATGCCGTTGGCGAGCACGCCGTTGGTCTGCTGCTGGCTTTAATGAATAATTTCAATTTAGCCGACGCGCAGATCCGTGCCGGAAGCTGGAAACGTGAAGCAAACCGGGGTTATGAGCTTAAAGGTAAAACGGTCGGCATCATCGGCTATGGCTTTATGGGGCATAGTTTCGCCCGAAAATTATCGGGCTTTGAGGTAAATGTGATCGCATACGATAAATACAAAACCGGCTTCAGCGACGAGTATGCCCGCGAGGTGAGCATGGAAGAAATTGTGAAGCACAGTGATGTTTTAAGCCTGCATATCCCCCTCACGCCCGAAACTGCGGGACTGGTGAACGAAGAATACCTGTTCCACTTTAAAAAGCCCATCTTTTTAATCAACACTGCCCGCGGCAAAGCGGTACAAACCCGCGCCGTGCTAAATGCCATTAAACAGGGTAAAGTTTTGGGCGCAGGACTTGATGTACTGGAAATTGAAAAATTCCCGACCCTTGCCGAGCAGGAATGGTTTGACGAGCTGCGCCAGTCGGGCAAAGTGATCCTAACCCCCCACGTAGCCGGCTGGACATTTGATTCATATCGCAAAATCAGCGAGGTGATGGCCGCGAAGCTTGCTTCGCTGTCCATGGTCCATGGTCGATAGTCCATGGCCATTTATAAATACATAAAATTCTGCCATGGACTATTGACCATCGACAAATTCTGCCATGGACTATGGACTATGGACTAAAATCTATCGACTTAAAAAAACATTATCTATAAGTCTCGTCTTCCCCACTTTAGCGGCAACCAGGGCGATGATACTTTTGGAATGTCCGGTTGCGGGGTGCAGCGTATCGGCATCAGCAATTTCAAAGTAATCGGGCTCAACGCCGGGTTCGCTGCTGATCATGTGGTCGGCTTCCTGTTTTAATTGGGGCAGCTTGTCTCTGCTAAAATTATCTTTTACCCAATTCAATGTTTTTGATAAGATGAGGGCGTGCTGCCGGTCTTCGGCGGTAAGATGGATATTCCTCGAGCTCATGGCCAGGCCGTCGGTTTCGCGCAGGATGGGGCACATCACCAATTTAACCGGCATGTTCAATTGCTCCACCATATGGCTGATGATCATAAACTGCTGGTAATCCTTCTGACCGAAAAAAGCAGTATCAGGCTTTACAATGTTAAACAGTTTATAAACCACCTGGGTTACCCCCTGGTAGTGCCCCGGCCTGAATTTCCCCTCCAGCAAATGCTCCGCTTCACCGATGTTTAAATGCCATTTCTCATTACCATCATAAATTTCACTCACCGGGGGATTGAACAAAACATCGCAACGACCTTTCTCAAGCATCTTAATATCCGCCTCAATGGTGCGGGGGTATTTTTCCAAATCTTTGGGATCATTAAACTGGCTCGGGTTTACAAAAATACTGCAAACAACTTCGTCGTTGTTTTGCCTTGCCAGTTCAATTAACGACAAGTGCCCCTCGTGTAAGGCGCCCAAAGTAGGTACAAAACCAATGGTTTTGTTTGTGTCCCTTATTTGTTGCAAAAATTGCCCCAGGGAGTGCTTTGTTGTAAAAATGTTCAAATCAATAGAAATTACTAAATCCGGCAAAGTTGTACATTTCATTAAAACCTACCAAATTTTACTTGCATTATTGGTTGCCAGTTCATATAATAATGCTTATATTTGCAAACTCAATTTTATAGGCTCTTTATTTATAATTTAATACTGATTTAGTGATGGGTAAATCTAAGCTTTTGTTTATAACTCACGAAATGTCTCCTTTCCTTGAACTCTCAAAAATTTCTGAAATTACGCGCCAGCTACCGCAGGCCATGCAGGAAAAAGGTTACGAAATACGTATCCTGATGCCTCGTTTCGGAAATATCAATGAGAGAAGGAACCGTTTGCATGAAGTGATACGTTTATCGGGGATGAATATTATCATCAACGATAACGACAATCCGCTGATAATTAAAGTTGCTTCTATACCTGCAGCGCGGATGCAGGTGTATTTCCTGGATAATGAAGAATACTTCCAGCGTAAGCATGTTTTCACCGATAAAGACGGGAAATTTTATGCTGACAACGACGAACGGATGATCTTCTTTTGCAAAGGCGCACTTGAAACAGTGAAGAAATTAGGCTGGGCCCCGGATATCATCCATTGCCATGGCTGGATGAGCGCACTGGTGCCTGCTTATTTAAAAACTACCTACAAGGACGATCCAACCTTTAAAAATTCAAAAATAGTTTACTCTATTTACGAAAACGACTTTACTACTTCAATGGATCCTGATTTTGCACAAAAGGCGGTGATGGGCGATATGACCGAAAAACACACCGAGGCTTTTAGCGCAGGAACAAATTCAGCATTATATGCCGGTGCTATCCAGTACAGCGACGGATTGGTTCTGGCCGGTGAAAATATCGACGAAGAAGTGTTAAATATTGTTAAAAACAGCAATAAATCCGTTTTAGAGTTCGAATCCACCGCTGATTTCGAAAATTATTACAATTTTTACGACGAAATTGCCAATGAGGAATTGGCACATGTTGTATAAGCTTTGAGATCATATATGAAATTTTTCCGCTTAGACTTATTGACACTGTTGATAAGTCTTTTTATTTTGAATAGTTGTAAAAATCAGGATGCCGTCGGCCTTGGCGTTGGTACGTCTGGCCAGGCAGCCAGCAATCTGATAGATACATCAACAATTGTTATTAATACGGTTACTGAAAATCATGCGATAACTTCGGGGATGGCAAAAAACCCTATAGCCTGGTTTCGCGACCCGATATTGGGAACGACATCTACCGCTATGGCCACCGACCTGAATTTACCAGGACAGGGCGCATATACCCCTCCAACAGGGACCATAACTATTGATTCGGCAAGGCTGGTGTTGAATTATGCCAATGGTTTTTATGGCGACTCCATCACCTCAAGCTATACTATAAATGTATACCAGCTGAAATCGCTGTTCAGGACGGATACTTCCTATTACGACAACAAAAATTTTGGCTATAGCGCCACAAACTTTGCGGATTACTCGTCACAGACCCCGATAGGGTCGCTGACCTTTAATGCCAGGCCGCATGATTCGATAAAGGTTTACAATATTATTACCGGTGCGCCTGATACTTTGATTAAAGTACCACCACAGATCAGGATCCCAATCAATCCTCAGTTCATTAACACCAATCTTTTTGAGGCGAGCTCCTTTACACTTGGTTCCAACTCGGTTTTTAAAAACAGTGTCAGGGGGCTGTTAATCAAACTCGATTCAACAAAAACAACCGGAGCCGGCGGCGCTATTATGTTCAGTAATGCCGATTCACTGATGGTTTATTACAGGTCGGTAAGTGGCACAACCATTGATACTGCTGTTGTAAAACTTCCGATAGCAAGTACTGCAACCGCTATTCACCACAATTATCCCGCTGCCATCCATACAGAGCTTAATGACAGTGTAAGTGGCTCACGAAATACATTCTACCTGCAGGGCCCCATTGGTTTAAGGGCCAAAATAAGTTTTCCGCATTTATTGCAAAATTTCAGGGCTGCTCTGTTGAGTAAAGACAGCGATATCGTAATTAACCGCGCCGAACTGGTGGTAACACCGCAACCCGGGAGCTTTATTCCGTATTCCCCAATCCCCAAAATAACCATGTACCAGCTTGACCTTGCATTGCAGCGTATTGAATTGCAGGACGCAAGTGCTTCAGATCCACGTTCAGGAGGGATAGCCGTTTTTGGCGGATTCTACAATTCAACGCAAACCGAATATCATTTTATTATTACAGCGTACCTGCAGGATCTGCTATACGGGAAGACGGTTGACTATGGCACCTATATTGGTGCGATAGATAACACAAATACGTCATCGGTGGATATTGCCGCCACTGCGCAGGTTGCATCGCGCATAGTCGCCGTCGGCACAAACAAAGATCCGAATTACCGGCTTAAATTGAATATAATTTATACTAAGGTGAAGAAATAGGGATTAGTGATTAGAGACTGGAGATCAGAGATTAGGAAAAATATCCAAAAGTTGAAAGGTTGTGGTGTAAAAACATTACAACCTTTCAACTTTAACAGCAAATCCAAGCTAGCGGCCGTCAGTCGCAGCTTCTTCCGGACTTCCGGACTTTACTGACTTCCGGACTAATCTCTCATTAACTAATCAACTAAACTAAACCTTATGTTGTTACTTTTGTTTAACTAACATTAATATTAAAAATTCATGTGTGGAATTGTAGGTTATATAGGTTTTAGAGATGCATACCCTATTATTATAAAAGGGCTGCACCGTTTAGAATACCGGGGATACGATAGTGCCGGTATTGCGTTATTTGATAAAGGGCTAAAGGTTTATAAAAAAGCCGGTAAAGTTAGCGACCTTGAAAATTTTGTTAAGGATATTGATTTGCACGGCTCCATTGGCATGGGCCATACCCGCTGGGCAACCCATGGGGCGCCAAGCGACCGCAATTCGCACCCGCATTCATCCGGGAACAGGAAGCTTACCATCATCCATAATGGCATCATCGAAAACTATGGCCCTATAAAGGAAACATTAATCAATAAGGGCCATGTTTTTAAAAGTGATACCGATACCGAGGTATTGATCCACCTGGTAGAGGATATAGAAAATGAGACCGGTTTTGACCTGCGCGAATCAGTTAGGGTAGCTTTAACCAAGGTGATAGGTGCATATGCCATTGTAATTATGAGCGATGACGAACCAGACCTGTTAATTGCGGCCCGAAAAGGCAGCCCTATGGTGATTGGTGTAGGTAAAGGCGAATATTTTATCGCTTCAGATGCCACACCAATTGTGGAGTACACAAAAAATGTGATCTATTTAAACGATAACGAGGTAGCTTACATCAGCCGTGAAAACCTGCTGATCAAAAATATCGACAATATAGTACAAACCCCGTACATACAGGAACTCGACCTGAAGCTTGAAATGTTGGAAAAAGGCGGTTATGACCACTTTATGCTGAAAGAGATCTATGAGCAGCCCCGTTCTATCCGCGATTGTATGCGCGGTCGCATTTACCCGCAACAGGGCAAAGTTCAGTTAGGGGGAATAAAAGAGTATACCGAAAAACTTAAAAATATCGACCGTATCATTATCGTAGCCTGTGGTACTTCATGGCATGCCGGTTTGGTTGGCGAATATTTGATAGAAGAGTATGCCCGGGTGCCTGTTGAGGTTGAATATGCGTCGGAATTCAGGTACCGCAACCCTATTATTACCGAAAAGGATCTGGTGATCGCTATCTCTCAATCGGGTGAAACAGCCGATACTATGGCAGCTATCGAACTGGCGAAAGAAAAAGGCGCAACTATATTCGGCATTTGTAATGTTGTAGGCGCATCTATACCCCGCACTACACATGCCGGGGTTTATACCCACGCCGGCCCCGAAATTGGGGTGGCATCAACCAAAGCATTTACTGCACAGGTTTCAGTTTTAACTTTAATGGCTTTTTATATTGCCCAGCAAAGGGGTACCATCACCCAAAGTAAACTGGTTGAACACCTAACCGAGTTAAATTCAATACCCGAACTGGTTGAACGTGCTTTAAAATCAAACGATCACATTAAAGAAATCGCCTATAAATTCAAGGACTCTACCAATTGCCTGTTCCTCGGTCGTGGCAGTTCGTTCCCTGTAGCATTGGAAGGCGCATTAAAGCTTAAGGAGATCTCTTACATCCACGCCGAAGGTTATCCTGCCGCCGAAATGAAACACGGCCCCATCGCTTTAATTGATGATGATATGCCGGTGGTATTTATCGCCACCAAAGATTCATCGTACGAAAAAGTGATCAGCAATATACAGGAAGTAAAGGCCCGCAAAGGGCACGTCATAGCTATAGTCACCGAAGGCGATACCGAAGTAAAAGGAATGGCCGACTATGTGATCGAGATCCCCGAAACCGACGAAGCCTTTGTACCATTATTAGCCACTATCCCGTTGCAACTACTGGCCTACCATATCGCCGTAATGCGCGGATGTAATGTTGATCAGCCCCGTAACCTGGCCAAATCGGTAACGGTGGAGTAGTTTTCAGTTGGCAGTTTTAGTTTGCAGTTTGCAAAAAGTTCCGTGCTAAAAAATAAAAATGGGCAGTCTGCAAGTCAAACTGCAAACTGCCCACTAATAACTGCCCACTGAATCAAACGTACGCTGCCATTGATTTCATTGCTTCATCTGTATTTATCTGGAGTCCCTTTGCAACTGCCATTCCGAGGCCAATGTCGGCCCTGAACCAGTGGCAAAGCTGCCTGTTGATAATCAGTTCGCGTTTTGGCCCTTCAATACCGCTCATAGCGCCGGTGATGTTTTTGATGAGTTCATGTTTTTCATCATCACTCATCAGGCGGTATAAGTTGCCTGGCTGGGTATAATGATCATTTTCGCCTTCAGCATTTCGGTCATACCAGCCGGCAACACCTGTTCCCAAATCCCACGATGGTTCTTTATAATGTTCATCGGCCACAATATCATCAAAACTGTTAGGGAAATAATTGGGTGCCGAGCCGCCATTGCCGTCAACACGCATCTGGCCGTCGCGTTCGTAATTATTTACTGCAAACGGGCACCGGTTTACCGGGATCTGCTCATAATTCCCGCCCAAACGGTGACGGTGTGCATCCGGGTAGGATAACAAACGCCCCTGCAGCATTTTATCCGGCGAATAACCGATACCATCTACCACATGAGCAGGTGCAAAAGCAGATTGCTCCACATGGGCAAAATAATTATCCGGATTTTGATTCAATTCAAGCACACCCACATCTATCAGCGGGAAATCACCGTGCGGCCAAACTTTTGTTAAGTCGAATGGGTTCCAGTGATAGGTTTTCGCCTGCTCTTCGGTCATTACCTGTATTTTAAGGTCCCATTTTGGGAAATCGCCATTGTCAATGGCATGCAACAGGTCGTGCTGCGCAAAATCAGGATCTACGCCCCGCATAGCGCTGGCTTCGTCGCCGGTAAAGTTTTTAATCCCCTGTTGGGTTTTAAAGTGAAATTTCACCCAGTGGCGCTCATTCTTCGCATTGATCATGGAAAATGTATGGCTCCCGAATCCATCCATGTGCCGGTAGCCATAGGGCGTACCACGGCTTGACATCAGGATGGTCACCTGGTGCAAACTTTCAGGGTTTAACGACCAAAAATCCCACATCATGGTCGCGCTTTTGCAGTTGGTATAAGGGTCGCGTTTTTGGGTATGGATAAAATCGCTAAACTTTTTAGGGTCTTTTATAAAAAATACCGGTGTATTATTCCCCACCAAATCCCAGTTGCCTTCTTCGGTATAAAATTTCAGCGCAAAACCACGCGGGTCGCGTTCTGTATCTGCCGAGCCCTTTTCGCCCCCAACAGTTGAAAAACGAAGGAAAGTTTTAGTTTGTTTGCCAATTTGATTGAAGAGTTTAGCCTTTGTGTATTTCGAAATATCATGCGTAACGGTAAAAGTACCATAGGCGCCCGAACCCTTGGCGTGCACCACCCGCTCGGGGATGCGCTCGCGGTTAAAATGAGCCATTTTTTCGTGCAGGATAAAATCCTGCAGCAATATTGGCCCTCTTGGGCCTACGGTCATGGAGTTTTCATTCTCCGCATACGGTATACCGGATGCTGTAGTCAGTTTTTTTTTGTTGGTTTCCATAGAAGTTTATTTAAAAGACGACCAAACTTCAAAATAATTTTTCAATAGAAAAAATCAATAATTACTATATTTGTATAGATAAAAACTATGGAAAGAATCAAGAGTCAAGAACCAGGAACCAAGATTTAAGAAGAAAAACGGGCAAACTACCGTGTATCTTGTCTTTTATCGTCTTTCCCTGTCTTGATTCCTGGCTCTTGACTCTTGACTCTTAAATTATGACCATTACCCAGCTTGAATACGTTGTAGCCGTTGATACCTACAGAAGTTTTGTATCGGCCGCCGAAAAATGCTTTGTTACGCAGCCTACACTGAGCATGCAGATCCAGAAACTGGAAGATACGCTCGGTGTTAAACTGTTCGACCGCAGCAAACAGCCGGTTATCCCGACAGAGATCGGCAACGAAGTGATCGCACAGGCCAGGATCTTGCTTTCAGAGGCAGAGAAGATCAAAGAGATCATCAGCGACAGGCAGCGGGAGCTTTCGGGTGAACTGAAAGTAGGCATCATCCCAACCGTTGCGCCGTACATCCTGCCCAAAATATTGCACGGCTTTATCGAAAAATACCCCCAGGTAAAGCTCATTGTGTCCGAACAAACAACCGAACAGATTGTCCAGGAGTTAAAATTAGGGATGATCGACTGCGGCATTCTGTCCACCCCGCTGCACGAAAGCAGCCTGACGGAGATCCCCGTTTTTTATGAAAACTTTGTGGCTTACGTGTCCAAAAACAGCAAACTCTCCAAAAAGAAAAGCATTAGCCCGGATGATATTGATATGGAAGAGATCTGGATCTTAAACGAGGGCCACTGCATGCGCGAGCAGGTGTTAAACATCTGCCAGCGGCGCAAATCCACCCAAAGCTTTAAACACTTTGAATACAATACCGGCAGCGTTGAAACGCTGAAACGGATGGTCGACCAAAACAATGGCGCCACTATTTTACCAGAGCTTGCTTTATCCGAGCTAACAGACAAACAGTTAGATAAAGTACGCTATTTTAAATCACCCGAACCTGCCCGTGAGGTAAGTGTCGTTATCCAGCGTAACTTTTTAAAGCGCAGGCTGATAGAAGCCCTTAAAAACGAAATCCTGGAGTTTTTACCCAAACGGATGAAAAGCAAGAAGAAAAAAGAGGTGATGGATATTTGAAAAGACTGGAAGTTGGGAAACCTGCATGCGGGGCCCTAAAGTCGGGCAAGTACATTTAAGACAGGGATATTTAAACTTTGAAAGTATTGTTATATTGCAATCCTTTATCTTATATTGTAACGCTTTATCCGTTAAACCTTTACGGCTATGAACCTGCGTTTGAAATTGCCCGTACCTGTTGCTTCTAAGAAACGCTTTTATGCGTTGACTGTGCCAGTAATAACGATAGCTATCGGGATTGGTCTTGCTTCCTGTAATAATACGCAAAACAACATTGAACAACCGTCGCCAACTGAATATACACAGCCTGTTATACGGCCCCTAAAATTCAGCAAGCCTAAAAAAACAAGCTGGGCTGATGTTAAAGCGGTGGCAGCAACGCCCCGCGTTTCAAAGGCAGCCTGGGATAAACTTCCTGAACAAGCTTACGATACCACCGGGCCAAAACCCTTTGCATACCCGGTTGGGGAAAGCAAATTTGACCCTGGCACACTTCCCGAAAAGGACCTGGATATCGATAAGCTGCCATCACATCCGCTGAAGTTTAAAACCTATATCCTGCCTTCGCCAAAATTGATAAAAGGTGCTAAACTTCAATTAAAAGGCGGGAATTTATATCTTTTGGGGTTTGGAGACGACCCACAGAATTCGGGGATAACGATCTCCGCTTTGCTACAGGACAGAGACGGCTTTTTGTGGATCGCCAGCACCCAGGGCCTTTTTCGTTTCGACGGGGAAAATCTTTTATTGTTTTTATCAAACCCCGAAAGTAATAATTGTTACGGCATGCTGCAGGATAACCTGGGCAACATCTGGATGACAGATAGTTTCGGCCCGTTAGAAATACTCGACCCCAAAGGAGGCATATTAAAGAAATCAATAGCCCGCCAGGGCCTTGACGGCCTTCACCGTTTAATGCTGGACAAGCAGCAAAGAGTGTGGGCAACTTCAGATTCCGGTGTTGTTAAAATCATCGACCCGAAAGCGCAAACCGTTAAAACGCTCGATAAAGCGCACGGCCTGTTTACTCCCAACAGAACAGTCGGACTGCTCAAAGATAAAAGTGGAAATATTTGGATAAGTCAGGGCGGCGGGGGACTGAATATACTGGACCTTAAAAATAAAAAAATTAAGCACCTTGACCAGGCGCATGGTTTAAGTTCAGACCGGATCAACAATATATTTTGCGACAGCACCGGCCGTTTATGGATTGGGATATACGGAGGGCTGATCAATGTAATCGACCTTCAAAAAAATTCTATACAAACCATCCGGGAACTGCAATCCGCAGCTCCGCGGATGTATGTAATAAGTTTATCGCAGGACGATAAAGGCAGGATTTGGATAGGAACAGGCGCAAATGGAGTAGGAATTATAGACCCCGAACAGCGAACGATTGTCCACCTGAAAAATAATAACGGCTTAGCTTCCAACGATGTTTATGAGATCGTCCACGACAGCTCGGGCCAGGTGTGGTTAGGCGCAGGCTCGGGGTTAAATATGATTGGCGGGAACAAGGCTGTTATCGAACATATCGGCAAAGACAGTACAAACAACTTAATGGAAGACCGGCAGGGCCTGATCTGGCAGGCTACCGACCATGGGGTGAATATCCTGGACCGTAAAAAAAGGACTAAAAGGCACCTGGGCGTTGAACAAGGGCTTGCAAACGATGTCGTCCATTTCATTAAAGAGACAAAAGAGGGATTTTTTATTTCTACGGACTCCAGTTTAGAAATATTGGATACAGCTAAAAAAACAATCACGCACCTTAGCAGCAGTTATTCTAATATTTTGTTCGACAAGGCGGGCCGGGTATGGTACCTGGATGAAGCCGAAAGAGGAATAAACATGTATGACCCGAAACGCAAAACGATTAAGCATTTTGGTAAAGATGAGCTACAGCTTGATCGTTATATTTGGTTTATGTGTATGGATGCTCAGGGCCGCATCTGGTTAAGTGCAGTTGACGGAACCATCGAGCTTGTTGATCCCGATGCTGGTACTGTTCAATTTTTAACAAACACAGTGGCGAATAGAAATTATAATATAGTTCACTTTTTACCTGATAATAACGGGAATATATGGATGGGCACCGAAACGGGTATTTACATAGCCGACCCTAAAAACCAAACCTTAATTCATCTTTCTGCCGCGCAAGGCCTTATAAATAACAGGGTATTGTCGATGGTGCAATATAGGGGAAGCATTTATGCCGGCACTAAGCAGGGTGTAACCGTGATCACCCCGCCTGCTGAAGGCGTTAGCGCCAAAGGAAAATGGCAGACGGTGTCCTATGGAATATATGGAAGGCACCCGGTTAGTTACTCTGCCGACCTGATAACGCGGGACGGCCAATACTGGTCGGGTGATGTGGGGACCACGGCATTGGATCTGTCGAAGAAAAATACTATTGAATCTGGCCCTTTTATTACCGGGATAAGTATATATGACCGCCAGGCGGGTTTTATAGATCAGTCGAAGTTTAAGTCGTTCACAAAAGACACTCTTTGGGAGCTTAATGAACGAAAGTTTTACCAGAATGGTCCAAAACCGACAGACGTAAATTATGCGTCGCAAATTGGTTTAAACTGGGATGGTGTTGCGGGCCCGGGTAATATGCCAATAAATTTACAGGTGCCGTTCGATCAAAATTTTATTCAGTTTCATTACGGCAGCCTGAATTTAGCGCCACATGATACAGTAGCATACAGATACATATTAATTGGTGTCGACAAAAAATGGAGTGATAAAACAAATGAAACATCCACCATTAATTATATGAACCTCCAGCCGGGTAACTATACGTTTGCAGTGACCAGCAGGAATTCCGAAAATGTATGGAGTGATCCTGTAAAATTTAAATTTACCATTACGCCGCCCCGGTGGCAAACATGGTGGGCTTATATCATTTATGCCGCCCTGTTTGCAGGTGCTGTATGGGCTTTTATTTACTACCGTTCACTTCAGCTGGTAAAGGAAAAACGTCTGCTTGAAGATAAGGTACGCCTGGCCACCGAAGAAATAATGCAGCAAACGGAAGAAATAGCGGCGCAGCGTGATTCCCTGGAAACCCAGCGAAATGACCTGGAAAGAACACTCGGAGAATTAAAAACTACGCAAACGCAGCTCATCCAGTCTGAAAAAATGGCATCACTGGGTGAACTTACCGCGGGGATAGCCCATGAGATACAAAACCCGCTCAACTTTGTCAATAATTTTTCAGAGGTAAGCGTTGAGTTGCTGCAGGAGTTGAAAGAAGGGGCCAGGGCAGGGAACATTGAAGATATAATGAGTATTACCGATGACTTGACGCAAAACCTGGAAAAAATAAACCACCACGGCAAACGTGCCGATGCCATTGTAAAAGGAATGCTTGAGCATTCGCGTGCCGGCAACGGGCAAAAAGAGCCAACTAACCTTAACGCGTTGGCGGATGAATACCTGCGCCTGTCCTATCATGGCCTGCGGGCAAAAGATAAATCATTCAACGCTGAAATGACCACTCATTTTGATCAAGGGCTGCCAAAAGTGAATATGTTCCCGCAAGATATTGGCCGGGTAATGCTCAATTTGTTCAATAACGCCTTTTACGCAGTCGCCCAAAAGAAGAAAACGGCGGGTGCAAATTATAATCCCGAAATAGCGGTAACCACATTAACCGAAAATGGCCACGCCATAATAAAAGTGAAAGACAATGGCGTAGGGATAACAGACGCGATCAAAGAAAAAATCATGCAGCCGTTTTTCACTACCAAACCTACGGGTGAAGGAACAGGTTTGGGCCTCTCTTTAACTTATGACATGGTAGTGAAAGGGCATGGCGGCAGTATTACCGTTAATAGCAAAGAGGGTGAATTTACGGAATTTGCAGTTTCACTACCTTTGGCATAAATAAGAAAACAGCTTTGAAGCGTTTTCTATTCATTCCACAATTGGCATTCGCCTTTCGCATTCAATAATTTCCGTATTTTTACCCCATGGCACAAATCCATTCATTTGCTAATAACCCTTACCAGGAAAATACTTATATTTTATATGATGAAAGCGGCGAATGCGCTATCATTGATCCCGGTATGGAGACTGCCAGGGAACAAAATGCGGTGGTTAATTTTATCAGGGACAATCACTTAAAGCCGGTTTTATTGCTGAATACCCATTGCCATATCGACCATGTACTGGGTAATAAATTTATTTTTGATCAATATGGGTTAAAGCCTAAATTCCATATCGGCGAGTTATCAATGCTGGAAGCAGTGATCAGTTATGCGCCATCAATGGGAATAAGGTACGAAGTATCCCCTATTCCTGACGAATACCTGCCTGAAACCGGAACCATCAAATTCGGCAATACCGAACTTGGATTAATCTTCGCTCCAGGCCATTCACCTGCACATCTGTGTTTTTATGACAAAGAAGCTAATCTGCTGGTCGGAGGTGATGTTTTATTCAGGGGAAGCATAGGCAGAACGGATTTGCCCGGCGGCAATTTTAGCCAACTGATAGATAATATCGAACAGAAACTGTTTACTTTGCCCGATGACTGTACGGTTTACCCCGGCCACGGCCCAAAAACAACCATCGGTTACGAAAAACAAACCAACCCCTTTTTAACTTAATAGAACAAGGCCTGTAATCAATAATTCATTACCCCGCTAATTCACTAAATCACCAATTCAATAATTCAATAATTCACTAATTCACTAATTCACTAATTCACTAACTCACTAATTGAATACTTCCATTTACATAGCCAAAAGGTACCTGTTTTCCCGAAAGAAAATGCATGCTATCAACATCATTTCGGGTATTTCTATGGCCGGGGTTTTGATAGGCAGTGCGGCATTGGTCATTATTCTATCAGTGTTCAACGGTTTTGAGGTCACTATTTTAAATTTATACGGAAATTTTTGCCCCGAAATAAAAATTGAACCCCGCCTGGGTAAAACCTTTAACCCGAATACCGCTTATTTTAATTCGCTGCACCAGGATACACGGGTATTTTCCTTCACTCCGGTGTTACAGGAAAAAGCGCTGATTAAATATGATAACAAGTCTTTTATCGGGACGATCAAAGGGGTAGGCCGCGATTTTTTAAAAAGCCCTTTGATCGACAGCACTATACAAAACGGGTCCTTTACTTTAAGATCTGGGGGGCAGGAATATGCTGTTTTAGGGGCAGAGGTGGAAAACAACCTTGGGGTGAATGTAAAAGACAAGTTCTCCACCATCCAGATCTATTCGCCCCGCCGCCAGGCCGGGAACGGGACGGACCCGCTGGATGAATTTGTAGTACGCCCTATAACCCCTTCAGGCGTTTTTGAAGTAGGCCAAGATTTTGACGACATGGTGGTAACCACCATCGATTTTACCCGCGAACTGCTTGATCAGCCCGAAAATGTAACCGCCTTAGAGATCAACTACAAAAAAGGCACAGACCTTGATGAGGCGCAGCAGGCTATCCAGGAAAAAATTGGCAAAGATTTCACCGTAAAAAACCGCCGCGAGCAAAACACCGAATTATATAAAACATTAAACTACGAGCGCTGGTTTATTTTTATGATATTAACATTTGTATTAATTATTGCTATATTTAATATTATTGGCTCATTAACCATGCTGGTAATTGATAAACGAAAGGACATAGCTATTTTAACCAGCCTTGGCGCAAATAAACGATTAATACAAGGCATATTTTTTTGCGAGGGAATGATGATATCTATCACCGGTTGCATAACAGGTATAGTTTTAGGGCTGGGATTTTGTATATTGCAGCAACGATTTGGTTTGGTAAAAATGGGCTCAAAGATGTCCATGATCGATGCTTACCCGGTATCTATGCGGCTCAGTGATTTTGTGCTGGTGTTTTTTACAGTAAGCATAATAGCCGTAATTGCATCTGGCATAAGCGCCCGGTTAAGCATTAAAGGATTGACTGACATCAAACATGATTTATAATTTTGCAGGATGAGGCTGAAGGTTACACTTTATTTGATTTTTATACTGCTTGCCGGAATGTTTTCATGCAAAAGTCACTCTAATAACCCAAATGCTACTGTTTATAAAGGAGTTTATAGCTTTGGCCCGGAGGTAAAATCATTTAAAGATTGCGACAGCGGCCAGGAGTTTTGGGTTACGGACAGTTCCAAACAATTGGAATTAAAGTATTCGCAGTTAAATTTTGAGAAACCTTACGTGCCCGTCTATGTTGAAGTAGAGGGAATGAAAATTCATTCGGATAAAGAAGGCCTCGGTTCGGAATTTGACAGTACCCTTGTTGTAAAAAAATTAATAAAAATCACAAAAGAGATCCCGCAGGATATGTGTAATTGAATGAGTGAGTTGTGAATGGTGAGTGGTTGAGGAAAAAGAGGGCGATAAAAATAAAAGAATTTTTAATAAAATTTGCGACAAGATGTTAGCTTTAAACTTTCATCTCGTTATTTATATAAACTACCATGGAATCGAAGAGACAGCAGAAATTTGCAGGAGTGATACAGCAGGACCTTGCCGCTATTTTTCAGCGCGAGGGCATTAATTATTTACCAAATACATTAATCACTATAACTAAAGTAAGGGTTACGCCCGACCTGGCTATTGCAAGGGTGTTTTTGAGTTTTTTTAACAACACTAATCCTCAGCTGGCCCTCCAAACCATTAAATCACATTGCAATGAGATCCGTTATAAACTGGGTGCAAGGATAAAAGACCAGGTGAGGGTTATCCCCCAGCTGGAGTTTTTTATTGATGATACCAGCGAGTATGTTGAGCGCATGGATAAAATATTTGATAAAATAAGTAAAGAAGACCGTCAACCCGAAACTGAATAATTAAAAAATGAGCGCTTCTGTGCAGTTAGCAACTTTTGTAAAAACACACCCTGATACCGTTGGCCGCCTGGTTGACTTTAACCCGGTGAAGGATAAATTATATCAGTTTGACCTTACCATTGGTAACAAAGAACTTGATGCGGCAACCATTGCCGACCATGCAAAATTCGGCAAATGGGTAAACAATAAGCTGGAGGCAACCGGTGCTAAATACGGCATCGGCGGCTATATGGAGAACCGGAATATTTATGCTCACAGCCCTTTATTTAACAGCGGAGATGTTAAGCGCCGGCACCACCTCGGGGTTGACATATGGGGAAAGGCAGGCATGCCCATTTACAGCCCGCTTAAAGGAAAAGTACACAGCTTTAAAGACAATAATAATTTAGGCGATTATGGCCCCACCATCATTTTAGAGCATGACCTTGACGGTTTGAAATTGCATACACTTTACGGCCACCTGAGCCGTAAAAGCCTTGAAAACCTGAGGATAGGACAAACCATTATCGCGGGTGAGAGAATTGCTGCATTAGGTGATGATAATGAAAACGGGAACTGGCCGCCGCACCTGCATTTCCAGCTGATATTTGATATGGAAGGAAAAGAAGGCGATTACCCGGGCGTTTGCAGTTTAGACGAAAAGGAGAAATACCGCAAAAACATCCCCGACCCGC
>Ga0206955_1094_pt1 | contig 24146 bp, 13 predicted proteins | sample Alteio_BWOrgHeat_34_FD_153247 | JGI IMG/M metagenome (GOLD analysis project Ga0206955, IMG submission 153247) | Enriched cells from forest soil in Barre Woods Harvard Forest LTER site, Petersham, Massachusetts, United States -... | ecosystem: Environmental > Terrestrial > Soil > Temperate forest >...
TCACCGTTGATGAGCACCTGGAAACTTCCGTAAAAGGTATTTATGCTATCGGCGATGTAATCAGGGGTGCTATGCTGGCCCATAAAGCCGAAGACGAAGGCACTTTAGTAGCCGAAATTATTGCCGGTCAAAAGCCACATATCAATTATAACCTTATCCCTGGTGTTGTTTATACCTGGCCCGAAGTTGCCGCGGTTGGGCAAACCGAAGAGCAGTTAAAGGAAAAAGGCATTAAATATAAAACCGGCTCATTCCCATTCAAGGCCAGTGGCCGTGCGCGTGCGAGCGGCGATCTGGACGGCTTTGTAAAAGTACTGGCTGATGCCACCACGGATGAAATTTTAGGCGTACACATGATAGGGCCGCGTGCTGCAGATATGATAGCCGAAGCAGTTGTAGCAATGGAATACCGTGCGTCTGCAGAGGATGTTTCGCGCATGAGCCATGCGCATCCTACCTATACAGAAGCGATGCGCGAGGCCTGCCTTGCAGCTACCGAAAACAGGGCTATCCATATTTAATATCTCCCGGATTTGTTAAATCCGGAGAGATCTCTTAGTAAAATGAAGCTTTTTTTAAAGTGATTGTAACAAATACAGTCATTTTTGAGGTCGTTCTACGCAACTACTGAACTATTCTCTTTCCTTTTTTTATAGGTTTTTATTATAAATTAAATTCACTTTCCTCTTCCGGATTAAAAAAATCAGCCGTTGATTTTTTTGGTTTTTTCTTCAAAGGAAACTATTTTACAACTTATCTCACCTTTATAAAATATTCCCGCCGGGAATTGTCGGCAATTATTATTCGGATATTTTAAAAATATCAAATATATTATGTATACTTATTTTAAATATATAAAATATTATAAAGTTGTATAATATACACTTATTAATATTCCTGTTTAAACATTTAAATGGATGAAATACCGTGATTAACGGTGCCGCTATAGGTGATTTAACGGTATATTAACTTTTATTTGATTTTTTATAGTTTTTTATTAATAACTTTATAATATCGACATTTATAAAAAATTAATAACCTTTTTAATAATTATTGCGTTATAATACAACCAAACGCTTTTATTAAGAAGGCGAATTAATAAGGTAGATTATTTTTATTGAAGGGGCACTCATGGAATATTTAGGATTAAATATTGGCCATGGTAACATTAAAGATAAAGCCAGCCGCCGGCGTTTTAAAATTGGCACTAACAGGGTTAATTTTATTGGCAGCAACAATCAGCGCATCAGCCGCAACCACATATGACTGGACAGGCGCATCAGGTACAAGCTGGACAACACCCGGCAACTGGAAGGTAGGCGGCGTTGTGCAAACAGTCAACTATCCCGGAAAAGCTGTAACTGACATCGCTCAGATAGGTGTAACTTATTCATTTACCAATCAGCCAACTTTAAGTTCCGGCGCAACAAATACTATAGCAAATCTTACTTTCGGTACTCAAACCAATACAACACTTACGGTTAGCAGCGGATCCGTACTTGCCGTAACAGGCGCCATTGTTCAAAATCCTAATGCAAACGGCAACATAACAACCACGCTCGCCGGCACTGGCGCCATCACCGGCGCTTCGCTACAGGTAGGTAACACAACTCTATTTCTGTCGCTTTTTGCGACCTATTTAACTGAAGTAATTTCAACCATTAACAGTTTTCACATAACCGGTAATGTATCTGTAAATTCAACTGCTCTTTCAGCTTTGTTTATCAGCGCCGGATTAATTAATGCGACATTTTCATTGGAAGGAGGCACAACAACAATTGATGGCACCATACTAACTACTAATACCACAAGCGGGTTACTTCCACTCCTTTCAGCGACCCCCACATTTAGTGTTGATATACCTTCGGGTTCCGCTTTAAGCCCGGTTTTACAATTAACCAATGCCTCGCCAATTAACACCTCAAGCCTGGCCGGAAGCATTGATTTTTATAACAATACAGGCGGTACCGGCACAAGCACTGTTTATTACAGTGGCACCAGCCAGCAGGTTTATGCCAACACAACGGCAAGCCTGGATAATACCCCTCAAACTTATCAATACCTGCAGCTTACCGGATCGGGCACCAAAACAGTTAATGCCGGCACCTTAACTGTTGGCAATGATCTTACAAGTTCAGCAACTACTGTTTTACTTAACACCAATAATACGGTGGTAACCGTAGGCGGCAGCTGGTCAAACAGCAGTAATGTAACCCAGGGAAGCGGCGACATAACGGTTACAAATGCGGTGCAAAACACCGCCGGCACATTTCAGCTCGGCACCGGGAACTTAACAACCGCTACCCTGCAAAACAGTGGCGGCACAATGGCTGGCGGGGCAGGCCCCGGGGTAGTTACCGTAAGCGGGACCTTCCAAAACAATGGTGGTACTTTCCAGTGCAATGCAGAAAATGATTACTTCAACGGTTTATATCAAAACACCTCGACATTTACGGCAGGAACCGGCACCGTTTATTTCAATGGTTCAGCAGCGCAATCATTGTCTGATATCAGTTCAGCGGGCACTCAATTTAATAAAGTAAGTTTTAGTGGCACCTCGCTTGCAAATCCTAAAACCATGTCGGGTTCAGGCGGTTTTTCTGTATCACCGACAGGTTTTTTATACATGGTTGGCAGCACTACTAAACTGGTTGCCGGTACCTCTTCGGCCGCATATTTAACCTTAAAATCCGACACTACCGGTGCAGCCACAGTAACCAATATACCGTCCGGGTCCACTATTTCGGGTTTTGTCACCGTTCAGCGTTTTGTTCAGGGTAATAAAACTTTCGATGTCCCGACAAACCGCTGGATAGGCAGAAATTACCGTTTAATGTCATCACCGGTAAACGAGGGGGCGGATGCAAGCAGCAATTATCCCTGCAGCCTTAATTATCTTGGGGCCAGCACTATTATTACAGACTGTACTTCAACCTATGCGACAAAGGGTGGAAATCCAAGTCTATACTTGTTTAACGAACATTATACACCAAGCAATACCACTTTCACCAGCGGAAATTTTATTGGCGTTACCAATATAAGTAATACAGCGGCCAGCGGCACTATCACTACAACAGACGCAACAAACGGCACGGGGAAAGTTTATGCGGGCGGTGGCTATATGATCTATTTCAGGGGGGATAATATCACCCATCTAAGCGGATCACCCAATAAAACCACCTATCCTTATGTGGCACCGGAGAGTGTTACTTTTAGCGCAACAGGCAATTTAAACCAGGGCACCTATGCTGTAGTATCATGGACAGGCACCGCCGGCTTAATGTACACAACCAGTAACGGAGGTAACTCTACGGTACGGGGGTATAACCTGGCCGGCAATCCATACGCAAGTTCAATAGACTGGAGCACGTTCAGTAACTCCAATCCGGCGGCGGCTATTTATGGAAAAAATGTAAATCCAACGGTCTACGTATTTAACCCGACAACCAGCCAGTATGCGTCCTACAATGCATCAACAGGGCTTACCGCAAATGGGGGAAGTAAAACGATACCAAGCGGACAGGGATTTTTTGTACAGGCAAATGCAGCATCGCCAACATTAACTTTTAACGAAAGTGCAAAAACCAATACCGTACTTACAGGAAGTAATTTGTTAATGGGCGCCCCGGCGTCACAATTAGCTTATACCAGCTTTATGAAGTTAGATTTAATTACTGATTCCATTAATAAGGATGAAATGGTGATCGGGTTCAATTCTTCATCAACAACTAAATATAATCCCAATGAGGATTCAGAATTTTTGCCGGGGGTTAGGTCTGCCGAATCCATAGCCGGAATAAGCAGCGATAGTGTTCAAACAACGGCAAAGTGGCTGCCCTTTCCCAACAACACCTCCTGCCAGGTATTAAAACTGTATGTTACAGTAGCAGCAACAGGTACATACACCATACGACGCACCGATTTAGAAGCGATACCACAAATTTACGACCTGTGGCTGAAGGATAATTATAAAAAAGATTCGCTGGATATCCGCAACAACACTACTTACGTTTTTGATATAGACCTTACCGATACTGCAAGTTATGGCAGTAACCGTTTTGAGATTGTTGTTCGCCAGAACCCTGCATTAAGTATCCATTTATTGAATTTTACGGCGAGCAAAACTTCCGGTGGATCGCAAATAGTGTGGCTAACCGAGAACGAACAAAATTATACCAATTTCACCGTTGAAAGGAGCACTGACGGAGGGCAAACGTTCACTGTGCTTGGCGGTGTTGCTTCAAGCGCGCTTGGCACTTACAGCTATCTGGATAAAAACCCGCCCGTATCATCTGATATGTACCGGCTAAAGATCCAGGACCTGAACGGCACTATAACCTATTCAAATATGGTTACGCTGACATATGGCAATTCAAACCGCGTTACAGCCAGCAACATCAGCATTTATCCCAATCCGTCAAATGGTTTGTTGAATTTGGCGATTACTCAAACAAGCGGCAGCCAGCAGCCAGGTTTATCCGGGCTTCAAAATATTGGCTTGACGCCTTCCCTGGCGGCTAATACATCGTATGATATTGAAATTATAAGCATTACCGGGGCGGTCGTAAAAAGTGCGACATCTGCATCTGCATCATGGCAGGATAACGTCAGCGGCTTAACCCCGGGAACATACATTATACAAGTTGTTAATGACAAGGATAAAAGTGTGGTTGGAAAAAGCACCTTTGTTAAAATGTAATGCAGATAGATTATTAATGCACTTAACTTTATGCAAAATCCGAATACTTTTTTTCATACGTAATAATTTTCCTTTTTTATGTAACCATCTGATTATTATTACGTATACATTTTTACAAAACTGTAATAGTTGCCGGCGTATACATGAGATCTTGATTTTTGCCCGACTACCTGCAGTATTTGATAAAATTATTTGTTATGGAGGAGGGCGAAAAAAAATTCATCTCAGGGGGTTTAAAGTTAATCTTAAGCACGCTGCTTTTATTGTTTTTAACCGGGAATGTTTTTGCCACAACATACGACTGGATTGGCGGAACAAGCACCGTTGCCAGCAATGCCAACAATTGGTATAATGAAACCACCCAGCTTACTAATTCCGGCGTTCCCGGTTCGGCAGATAATGCTTATATAGGTGTCAATTCAACCTACGTTGTCTGGATTCTTTACCCTATTGTTGGGCTTACCACTAATATTAATTTAACGGCGGCTACTATGCCGGTTGTAACTGCAAATGCAACATGGGGCTCTCTGACTTTTGGGTATTACGGCCCCCAGGGTACTTACACATACGGTGTGAACGAGGCTTTATCTTTAAGCGTGAACACTGGCATAACTTTAACCGTAAGCGGCAACGTAACGCAAAACCATAATGCAAGTGCTACGGGCAGCACATTTAACTACATAGCCACAACTATTTCAGGCGCGGGAACATTGCTTTGCCAGGGGAATTTTCTCGTTGGTGATGCCACAACACAGCCCGGTCATAGCGTTGCAGAGGCCAGCCAGGTAAGCATTCAGATCAATCAATTAACTATTAGTGGGAATCTTGTTTTGAATTCGAACGGCAATACCACAACAAACGATATCTGTTATCCCTGGTTCTCACTTGAAAAAGGTACCACTACGCTCTTAAAACAAATTATTTTCACAAAAAATAATTCTCCCCTGGCTGATGCATTTGATAACTATAATCTACCGCTAAGCACCTATCCGGGATACGGGAAATTTTCCGCAGATAATACAAGCAGCAGTGCCAGCACACTTGAATTAAAATATAAACAACCTGTTGTGCCTGCTGATAAGTTTTATGTTTACTTTACTTACGGCGGCAATAACGGCACTGTTTTGTATGATGATCCAACAGCTGAAAACCAGACCATTTATACTGCTAATGAACCATCGGTAACCACTACTACAACTTATATAAATACAACTGCCCCTCCCTATTATAATGTAACGTTTTCTGGCGCCAGCACAAAATTGGTTGATAAAAACAGCGTATTAGGTTCAACAACACAGGGGTTAACAGTGGGAAATAATTTGATAACCAGCGGCGGAGCGGTAAATTTAAATACAAACAATCCAACAGTGACAGTGTCGGGCAGCTGGACAAACAGCTGCAATGTAACCCAGGGAAGCGGGAATATAACCATTACAAATGCGTTACAGAACACTGCCGGTACCTTTCAGCTCGGCACTGGGAACTTAACAACATCTACCTTACAAAACAGCGGCGGAACGGTTGCAGGCGGAGCGGGGCCCGGGGTGGTTACGGTGAGCGGCACCTTCCAAAACAACGGCGGCACTTTTCAGTGCAATGCAGAAAACGATTACTTTAACGGTTTATATCAAAACACCTCTACTTTTACAGCAGGAACCGGTACCGTTTATTTCAACGGCTCGGCGGCACAATCATTATCTGATATCAGTTCGGCAGGCACTCAATTTAATAACGTGAGTTTCAGCGGCACTTCGCTTGCAAATCCTAAAACCATGTCGGGTTCCGGCGGCTTTTCCGTATCACCAACAGGTTTTTTATACATGGTTGGCAGCACCACAAAACTGGTTGCAGGTACAGCTACTGTCGCTTCCTTAACTTTAAAGTCCGACACTACCGGCACTGCCACAGTAACCAATATACCTTCGGGATCTGTGATCTCTGGTTTCGTAACCGTGCAGCGCTTTGTTCAGGGCAATAAAACCTATGATGCCGTTGCCGGCCGATGGATTGGCCGTAATTACCGCTTAATGTCCTCGCCTGTAAATGAGGGGGTCGATGCAAGCAGCAATTACCCATGCAGCCTTAATTATCTTGGGGCCAGCACTATTATTACCGACTGTACTTCAACCTATGCAAGCAAGGGCGGTAACCCGAGCCTTTACCTTTATAATGAACATTACACACCAAGCAATGCCAGTTTCATAAGCGGCAATTTTATTGGCGTTACCAATATAAGTAATACAGCGGCAAGTGGCACTGTCACTACAACAGACGCAACAAACGGCACAGGGAAAGTTTATGCCGGGGGTGGCTATATGATTTATTTCAGGGGGGATAATATTACTCACCTTAGCGGCTCACCCAATAAAACAACTTATCCTTATGTAGCGCCGGAGAGTGTTACTTTTAGTACAACTGGCAATCTTAACCAGGGTACCTATGCTGTAGTATCATGGACCGGCACTGCAGGGTTAATGTACACTACCAGTAACGCAGGCAATTCTACAGTACGGGGCTATAACCTGGCCGGGAATCCATATGCGAGTTCGATAGACTGGAGCACATTCAGTAACTCCAATGCGGCAGCTCCGATTTATGGAAAAAATGTAAATCCAACGGTTTACATATTTAACCCTACAACCAGCCAGTATGCGTCCTATAATGCATCAACAGGGGTGGTAGCAAACGGGGGTAGTAAAACTATACCAAGCGGACAAGGATTTTTTGTGCAGGCAAACAACACATCGCCAACACTAACTTTTAACGAAAGCGCAAAAACCAATACGGTACTTACCGGAAGTAATTTACTGATGGGAACCCCGGCGTCGCAATTAGCTTATACCAGCTTTATGAAGTTAACTTTGGTTACTGATTCCATTAATAAAGACGAAATGGTGATCGGGTTCAATTCTTCATCAACAACTAAATATAATTCCAATGAGGATTCGGCGTTCTTGCCGGGGTCATCCCCGCCCGAATCAATAGCCGGAATAAGCAGCGATAGTGTTCAAACAACGGCAAAGTGGCTGCCCTTTCCCGGTAATACCACCTGCCAGGTATTAAAACTGTATGTTACCGCCAGGGCGACCGGCACTTATACCATACAACGCACCGATTTAGAAGCAATACCGCAAATTTATGATCTGTGGCTGAAGGATAATTATAAAAAAGATTCGCTGGATATCCGCAACAACACCACTTATGTTTTTGATATAGACCTTACCGATACGGCAAGTTATGGCAGTAATCGTTTTGAAATTGTTGTTCGCCAGAACCCTGCATTAAGTATCCATTTATTGAATTTTACGGCAAGCAAAACAACAGGAGGGTCGCAAATAGTGTGGAAAACCGAGAACGAACAAAATTACACCAATTTCACCGTTGAAAGGAGCAATGACGGAGGGGCAACTTTCGTCGTTTTAGGCGGTTTTACTTCAAGCGCCCTTGGCACTTACAGCTATCTGGATAAAAACCCGCCGGTATCGTCGGATATGTACCGGTTACAGATCCAGGACCTGAACGGCACTATCACCTATTCAAATATGGTTACCCTCATTTACGGCAATTCAAACCGCGTTGCAGCCAGCAACATAAGCGTTTATCCCAATCCGTCAAATGGTTTGTTGAATTTGGCGATCAATCAAACAAGCAGCAGTACGCAGCAGCCTGGTTTATCTACGCTTCAAAATATTGCGTCAACGCCATCTTTAACCGCAACCCAGGCGGCTAATACATCGTATAATATTGAAATTATAAGCATTACCGGGTCTGTAATAAAAAGTGCGACAACTACAACCACATCATGGCAGGATAACGTCAGCAGTTTAACACCCGGGACATACATTATACAAGTTGTTAATAATAAGGATAAAAGTGTGGTTGGAAAAAGCACCTTCGTTAAGATGTAATTCAGATTGTAAATATCTGACCTTCAGTGTTGTATTAAAAGACAACGCGGGATTTTCCAACGGGGATTTAATTATACAGGTGGCGGGATTTTAAGTCTCATTTGTGGAAAATGTTTTTAAAAGAACCTTGCCTGAATAATTTATTATTACTACATTTAAACCTGTTTTAACGAAACTTGAAGTGGCTTTACGCCTTTCTTTTTGCAATAATACCGCTTGGCGTATTTTTTGTATATCTGTTTGATGTTGAGATAAATTATTGATTAGTAAAAATTGAACAGGGCCTTGATCAGTTATTTAAATGATTATGGTCTATCGTTTTTTACTAACATTGATTATCGCCCTTTGGTGGTCTTCAACACAAGCTTCAGCAATTACCTTTGATTGGAAGGGAACCAGCACTACCTGGGCTTCTTCAAGCTCATGGTCAGAGAGCGGCGGCTCCGGCGATTATCCCGGCTCCGGCGGTCGGACTACCGATATCGTTCGTTTTGGCTTGTCCAGCACCTTTACCAGCCAGCCAACACTCACTTCAAGTGTAACCATAGCCTCAATAGAATTTGGCGGCGGGTTTCAAACTGCCGGCGTGCAGTTGACTGTAAACGGCGCTACACTTACCGTAACTACCATAACCCAGGATATTAACACCACCAGCGGCAGCTTTACAATCTTCGACTATTTGCAGGGTACCGGAACTATAAACTGTACCAATATAAATGTTGGCAGCAGTTCAAGCACTTTTGGAACCAACAATTTTATGCTTTCAGACATTGCTACACTCAATGTATCCGGCAATGTTACCATAATAACCAACGCTAATATTCAAAACGGCTGTGGTTTCAGGCTCGAAAGCGGCAATATGTACTTATCCGGCCAGGTGATTTTTAATAAACTATCCGGTATATTTGCCTCAAATGCTGCCTATTTTACTATAAACACAGTAACCCAGTCTGGCGGCACTGCCACAACTCCACATCTATATCTTTCCAATGCAAATCCACTCGGAACAATTCCGAGCCCATATGCCTCTGTAAATTTTTATGGTGACCATGGCGGTACCAGTACGGTAACCTATACAGCGGCAAGCCCTGCAATTTATACAACCGCTACTGCGGGTTTTGGATCAGGCGGCGGCACAATAGACACAACAAAAGCAAGCTATGATTATTTGACCATACAAGGCTCCGGTACCGCAACCGTAGGCGGCAGCAGTGTTGGTGCGCTTAAAGTAACGGGAGATTTAAACACCAACAGCGCGGTTACCTTTGCGCCCACAGGTGCAAGCGCCACCAATACCTCGGTTGGGGGCAACTGGAACAATACTTCAACGGTAACCGGAGGTGCGGGCACGTTTGCAATTACCGGAAATGTGGCAAATTCAGGGCCAATGACACTATCGTCAGGCAATCTTGATGTGGGCGGAAGTATTGCCAATTCATCAACTATAACCGCAGGCAGCGGAAGTATCATTGCTGACGCCGGGCTGTCAACATCGGGCACATTAACTTTATCGTCCGGCGCCTTAAAAGATGGCGGCAACTATACAAATAGCGGAACCTTTACTGCCGGAACAGGAACCGTATATTTCAACGGCGCATCAGCACAAGCGCTTACCGACAACAGTTCGGCTGGCACAACCCTTAATAACTGCGACTTCAGCGGGGCCGGCACAAAAACCTTATCCGGAACGGGCAGCTTTGCAGTATCAACCAGTGGCGTATTAACTATGGAGGCCAGTACTACTTTGCAAACCGGGAATATACTTACGCTAAATTCGGGCAGCACGGGTTCAGCAACCGTTGGCGCAATACCCTCGACATCGACCATTACCGGCACCGTTAATGTACAGCGCTATATCAGCGGTGGCAGCAATAGCTACCGCAGTTACAGGCTATTGTCTTCGGCGGTTTATACGGCAAGTTCGGGCTCAAATCATTATTTTGACTTGAGTTACCTTCCATTATTTTCACCCATTACCGGCACGCTGGGTACAAGCGGGGGCATGACAAAAAGCGGGAACCCATCCATGTACCTGTACCGGGATAATGTGGCTTTTACCAACAGCACTTTTAATACCGGTAATTTCAGGGGGATTAATAAGATCAATAATTCACTTTTATATTCTATCGGGGTTGATTACGATGGCAGCTACAATTTAACCGTTGGCACCGGAATTATGTTTTTTTACCGCGGGAACCTTAGCAACATTGCAAATAAATATACCACCACCACCAGCGCCGAGGCATCTGTTTATTCATCAACCGGAACATTAAATCAACAAACTGTTACCGTTACCAATTGGTATACCGGTTTAACAACGCTGCAATATTCGACAGTTCCGGGCAATACCGGTTACTCTGGTTATAACCTCGTTGGCAATCCGTATGCGAGTTCCATCGACTGGAATACTTATAGCACAAGCAATGCAGCTGCGGGTATTTACGCTCCAAATGTTGGCCCCACTATTTATATTTTCAATGACGAGACCAAAGTGTACGCTACTTACAGCGCGGGCGTTGGCCTCAACGGAGGTAGCAATATTATCCCAAGCGGGCAGGGCTTTTTTGTAAAAGCATCTGCAAGCGGCGCTCAACTGATCTTTCACGAATCAGCAAAAAGCAATTCACAGCTTACCGGACCAACGGCATCAACCGGAACCACGTTATTGCTGAGCGCGAAGCCCATTCAAAGTAATGTTTTGCAATACTTGCGGATGAATTTAGCAGCTGATTCAGTGAATAAGGAAGAAACTGTGGTCCGCTTTGACAATTCAGCCCAAACAAAATATGACATTAACGAAGATGCCCAATATATGCCCGGAAGCGGAGTAATCAGCTTATCAAGTATGACCGCAGACAGCGTTCCGGTTGCTATCAACAATATGCCATTACCTAAACGTACACAAAGCATTAAGCTAAGTGTTAAAACTGTTGCCGATGGCCGGTTCACTTTAAATATGACGGAGGTGAAAAGTATCCCGGGTTTGTTCCAGGTATGGCTTATGGATGCTTACAAAAAGGACTCATTAGACTTCCGGCATAATTCAACTTATGCTTTCGATGTATTACATAGTGATACCAATACATTTGGTTCAAACAGGTTCAGTTTGGTTATCCGCCAGGACCCGGCTTTGATGATCCACCTGTTAAGTTTTGGCGCCGCCAAAACAAATAATGGCGCACAGGTTGTATGGAATACAGAAAACGAGCAAAACTATACCAATTTCACTGTTGAAAGAAGCAGCGATGGCGGCACTACTTTCACCGTATTAGGCGGGGTTGCTTCAAGTGCACAAGGCGCCTACAGCTTCCTGGATAAAACCCCTCCACAGGCCGTTGATATGTACCGTTTGAAAATACAGGACCTGAACGGCGCGATAACCTATTCAAATATAGTTACGCTGATTTATGGTAACGCCACCACAAATATTGCAAAAAGCAATATCAGTGTTTATCCCAATCCCTCAAATGGGATTATCAACCTGGCTATAAACCCCGGGGGGAATCCGCTGCAGGCAACTTCAACGCTAACAGGGCCCGGGCTACCCGGAGGTGGTACCTCACAAGCCTATGATATTAAAATTATCAGTATAACCGGGGCTACTATAAAGGCGGTTACTGCAAATACCGTTTCGTGGCAGGACAATGTGAGCAATTTAATCCCGGGCACATATATCATACAAGTGGTTAACAATAAAGATAAAAGCCTGGTAGGGAAAAGCACATTCGTAAAGATGTGATCATTCCAAACCAATTTCGATACGCTTATAAAGGTTAGCGATTTGCTTTCGGGGTGATATTTTTGTTATTGAGATAACGATTGGACAACATTTTACAGCCAGGTTCCTCAAATAGTTTTGAGGAATTATTTTGAGGAATTTTGATTTTAACAAAGGGGAATAATATACTCAATACCCGTTCTTCCTCTTTTATAATTTTAACCATACCGGCAAAAACACCTTTAAGCAGAGAAAAACATCGACATTTTCCAACTCTGGCGTATTTATTGCCTATACAATAACCGAACTGATAAAATATTGATTTAAAAATGCAGGGCCTCAATCTTTTTACCTGAAGATTAGTGTACGCTGCATTTTATTAACCTCGTTAGCCGCCTTAATTGGCAAAAGCCCCCATTTTATTAAGTTGTAAACCCGTTAAGGCTTTTTTGCGATAGCACTGAAGTGATACATCCCCGAACCAACATTTGTAATAACGTAACGTGTCCCGGAGGAGGTAGTTTCAGTAAGCGGCTCACCTGCTAAAGGCTGGCCGTTTTGGGTAACTGTATCACCGCTTTGCGCCGGGATATAAACTGTCGCTGTTGTATTTGCAGGTATTTCCACATCCATTAACACGGTGTCCTGACTAACTTTCCAATGCGAGCTTATTTTGCCATAATTGGTGTCGTAATCGGCAGATACATTTTCTAAATTACCTCCGATTGTTGGTTTGATAATTATCTTTTTATACCCGGGAGCATCTATTTTAGTATCAATCCCCGCTATTACCCGGTACATCCAGTCGCCTATGGCGCCGTAGGCATAGTGATTATAGGAGTTCATGCTGGCATCTTCAAATGTGCCATCAGGTTTTATACCATCCCACCTTTCCCATATAGTGGTAGCGCCCATTTTTACCGGGTACAGCCATGATGGGTAGGTATCCTGCAATAAAAGCTGATAAGCTACATCGGCATGGCCAAAATTGCTCAACACGCGGCAAAGATAAGGCGTACCCAAAAAGCCGGTGGTAAGGTGGTTGCCATAACGCCTGATGTTTCTCACCAGCCTGTCGGCCGCCTGCTGCCGTAAATTTTCGGGCAGCATATCAAATTGAAGCGCCAGCACGTATGCTGTCTGCGTATCTGATGAGATCAGGCCATTTGGCGTTACATATTCTTTTAAATAAGCATCCTTTATTTTAGCCAGCAGGGCAGTATAAGTTGCCGCATCGTCACTTTTGCCCAAAACATTGGCAGCATTTATCAGCAATTGTGTTGAACACGCATAAAAACACTGTGCAATCAGGTACTTATTTGTAATAGCCGAACTGCCGTCTGTATCGTCATTTACACTATAAAACAGCCAGTCGCCAAAATGGAAACCGGTGTTCCAGAGGTCGTTTTTGCTTTTTTGCTGCATATAATCAACCCATGCTTTCATGCTGGCGTACTGGTCTTCCAATATGCGTTTATCGCCGTAGGCAAGGTACATGTTCCAGGGGATGATAGTGGATACATCGGCCCAGCCTGTACTTGCGCCGGGGCCATTGGTGGCATCAGTTTTACCGATCACATTGGGTATTACAAACGGAACGCTTCCGTTTGTATACTGGTCGGCAGCCACATCTTTCAGCCATTTGGCAAAAAAGTTATGCACGTTCATATTGTAGGAGGCTGTGCGCGAAAATACCTGGGCATCGCCGGTCCAGCCCAAACGCTCGTCGCGCTGAGGGCAATCGGTAGGCACATCCAGGAAATTACCTTTCTGGCCCCATTGGATATTATGCTGCAGCTGGTTGATCAGGGTATTTGAACAGGAGAAGCTTCCGGTAGGCGTCATGTCCGAATAGAGCGCGATAGCAGTAAAATTTTCCGGCTTCAGATCGCCCGGATACCCTTCAACTTTAACGTAGCGGAAACCCTGCCAGGTAAACTGCGGTTCAAAAGTTTCTTCGCCGCCGCCTTTCAGGATATAAACATCCTGCGATTTTGCAGTGCGCAGGTTATCGGTATAAAAATTACCGGGCTTGTCAATTACTTCCGCATGTGAAAGGGTGATCCTATCTCCTTTATTCCCGCTTACTTTTAATTGCACCCAGCCTACCAGATTTTGCCCGAAATCGATCACTTTTTCTCCCTTTGGAGTGGTAAATATTTTTACCGGTTTAAAAGTTTCGTGCTTGCGTACCGGTTCGTTGTTGGTGGCTACCAAAATGTCTTTGCGAAAATTCCCCACCTTTACCCCGTCCCAGTTTTTATCATCAAAATTAATAACCGACCAATCTTTTTGCTGCATATTGTCGTCGATGACCGCGCCGTAATATATTTCGGCGGAACGTACGGGCCCAGTTGATGATTTCCAGCTATTATCCGAAACGATGGTAGCTTTAGTACCATCGGCATAAGTTACTTCCAGTTGAAACAATAGTGAAATATCCTTGCCGTACAGATTAGCCGTAGGGTTAAAACCAATGTGACCGCGGTACCAGCCATTGCCAAGTTCGGCGCCTGCCGCGTTTTTACCTTCTTTAAGCAAGTCTGTAACATCATAAGCCTGGTATTGCAGGCGTTTGTTATAGCTTGTCCAGCCGGGTGTTAAATAGGCATCGCCAACCCGGTGCCCGTTTATCTGGGCCTCGTATAACCCGTGCGAAGTAATATAAGCGGTGGCTGATGCGATCTGCTTATTCAGCGAAAACTCCTTACGGAACAAAGGGCTTGGCCGCATTACCGAATCTTCGGTATAACCAGGGCTTATCCATTGTGCTTTCCAGTCGGCGGGCGAAAGCAGGCCCATCTGCCATGATGCGGGCGCACTCCATTCAGAAGGTTTGCCCGTATTATCCCAAACCCGCACCTGCCAGTAATACTTTTGACCGGTTATCAACACCCCGCCTTTGTAAGGAACATAAACCGACTGATCGGACATTACTTTACCCGAGTTCCAAACTTCGCGTTTACCTTTTTTAAGGTAAGTATAGGCGATTGCTTTTATTTCGTACGCCGTTTGCATAACGTTTTGCCTTCCCTGTGCATCCAGCTGCCAGCTAAACCTGGGGGTAAGGGCATCAATATTAATGGGATCGGCCTGGTTTTCGGTAAGCATATGCTGCACTTTTATCTGCGCGAAAGAATAACTGTAAACGAACAGGGCAAGCACTAAAAAAAATATCTTTCTCATCGTTATTAAAAGCTTTATTTTAATTGGATAAGGCAAGATAGGGAAAATGGATTAAGTAATTTATACTTTTAGTTTGAGCACATTGTAATTTTATTGGGACGAGGCGGAAGAAATGAGCGTTGGAAGCAAAGATCCTGTGTCAAGGGTTATCAGCATCTGTCTTAATGGGTTTTAACGGGTTAATTAAAATTTGTAATGCCTTAATTATTCCAGTTATCGGTTCTGAAAGGTTCAGCTGGCAAACCTGCGGAATTTTGAAGGTTGGTTACCGGAGAATTTGTAAAGGCATACCTTATCGCCTTTATAGGCAGCGGTGTACCAATCGGCGCCGTAATAACGATACTGTTGCCCGAAATTACCGCCTGGCCTTTCCTGAACAACTGATCTGTGCCTGCTACAAAAAAATATTGGTTTAATGGGGTATTGCTGCTGGTTGTTAACCCATTGGCTGTACCCGCAGCGAAATTAATTGTAGCAATATATCCATTTGCGGTGTACGACGCATATTGAGGCCCGACACATGGCACATTTTGACCATAAGTATAATTTAAAGCGAGTTGCGCCAGGCGGTCACCCACAGGCTTTTTATCCGGTGGGTGGTGATTTGCCGGGTCGCCCACATCCATGGTAACGGCCATTCCCGTATTGGTAAGCAGGGGCCGCATATTGGCCTGTGCCTCCCTCAGGTAGGCGAGGTAATCTAAAACCGGGTTGCCTCCCGCAGGGTTGGTGCTGTTATAGTCATCTGCAAACGGGGTAATCTGCACATAATAAAATGGCAGTTCGGGCTGGTTGAACTTTGTACGCCACCCTTTTACCAAATCCGCGTTTAACAGGGTATAGCCAGATATGGGCGAATCATGCTGATTGTTTTCACCCTGGTACCAGGTAAACCCTTTGATACTAAGGTTAATTAATGGGTTGATCATTCCGTTGTACAGGCCGGAACTCCCGGCGAGGTAATTATTGGGCAAAGTGGGATCGTTTTTAATAGCTTCAACATTTGCCCAGTCCTGGCAGTAGGAACCGTTAACCGCCGAAATAATAATACCGATGGGTACATTAAGTGTAGTATTTAGTTTGCGCGCAAAGTAATAGGCCACAGCGCTGGTTGTTCCGACTGTGGCCGGCGAGCAAACATTCCAGCTTACAGCCCTTGATAAATTGGCGAGTGGCGAAGTCTCTATGTCCTCCTGTACCGTAAGCATCCGGATCATAGGGTAATTGGCCGCAGCTATTTCGGCTTGGTAATTTACAACACCTTTAAAAGGCGACATGGTATCAACAGGCATTACCATGTTTGACTGGCCGGAACATACCCATACGTCGCCGATCAATACATCGGAGATACTGATAGTAGTATAGCCCGGAGACTTTACTGTGATAGTTTGCGGATTTGCATTTACTGGTGTCGCGGGTGCGCTTATTTTCCAGTTTCCCAAAGCGTCAGCCGTAGTAACTATCGCTATGGAATTCCAGCTGACGTTTACGGTTATCGGCTTGTTTGGCGGCGACTGTCCCCAAATGGTAATGGGTTTATCCCGCTGCAGCACCATATTATCCTGGAATAATGAAGACAGAAACAGGCCGTTTATTGTCGTTTCCTTATCTGTTACCGGGCCGATTTTTGAATCTTTTTTACAGGCAGTAACCAACAATAACAGGGCTAAAACAAGATAAAGCCAATTTTTTTTCATAGGCCGCGATGTTCCTCCCTGAGTTTGGTTAAAAAGGCTTTGGTGTTATTGCGATACAGCATAGTTTAATTCTGCCTGAAAATAGGGTTTAGCAAGGGCTTTATAAAACATTTTGCAAAAAATATTTCTTTATCGATTTAAACACGGATTAGCCGGATGAGGACGATAGAAAGAAGGCCTGCTGTAAACAACAAGCCTTCATAAACAAACTCAAACTTACCTATCATTACAAATTATTACATTTTAACAAAAGTGCTGCGGCCAATAAGTTTATTATTGCTGTTATTCGTTACCGTTATTATATAAGTTCCGGGCATTAAGCCGGTAATATTTTCCTGCCAGGTATCTCCTGACGAAGTGGCGGTCTTGATAACCGATCCTGAAATATTTACGATTTTGATATTATAAACCGTTGATTCGCCGGGCGCGGATAATAATGGCGGAAACTTGTTTTGCCATGATACCGGATTTGTAATGTCATTAGCTCCGGTATGATTAATAGCCAGATTAACTATATTGCTTGCCGGATTCGGATAAACATTGATGTTCAGGGTAACGGTGTTTATGCTGTTAACGAATATTAGTGTAACTGTGTTTGAAAAACTGATCATCCCACCCTGATCGGTTATTTTTAAACGGTATTCATCTGATGCTATGGGAGGGTTATTATCTGAAAAAAAGTAGCTCCCGGCACCAGTGGATCTGAGTGTATCCAATATTTCAAACGCTGTACCGCCATCCTGGCTTCTCTCAAGGGTAAACAGTGTGTTATTCCCTTCATTTTTTGTAACCCACGACATCTGGGCTTCGGCGCCTGATTTTGCAGCATTAAAACCCACCAGTTGAAACGGAAGAACCGGAGTTTGGCATTGACGAACCACCACACAAAATCTGTAACTGCCAAAACTCGCGGTATCCGCTTTATTAATAGTAAAAATATAATTTGAACCCGCCCTTAGATCCAGCGAATCTTTCAAATAATGATCAATGAGCCAAATACTGTAATTATTGGGCAACTGGTCTAATTGTGTTTTTTCAAGCGTAATTTGCCCGCTGTTTTTGGCTTCCACATCCAGCCGTATAGCAACCTGCTGAACCGGCAGAGGCAAAAGATTTACCGACAAAGGGATGCCGTCGCTTGAATAGCTGGCCAGGCCCTCTTCAGCATTCAAGCCCGGCATATACTTTGAATCTTCATTAAAATCATAGGCGTTTGACGCCCCGGAGTTAAAGCCGATAACAATATCATCATAATTGTATTGATCGATATATAGTTTCAGCCGGAGTAACTTAGTTACACTATCCAGCGACGCATTGCCTGAATTAAAATTGGGCGAAGGATAAACATTGTATTTCCCTTCCGGCTTATTAATTGAATTATAAAAGTGATTAAATATATTAGCTGCATTCCCACTGGCTGCAGCCATTGAAAATAATAAAAAACAGAAAAAACAAACCTTAATGCACACTTTCATAATATTGGTTTTCTAATAAGATCAGGGCATTGGTAAAAACAATCAATTGTACGCTTTTATACATCCCGGAGATATAGAAGCATTTATGAAAGCATTGTAGTGGTTTGATTTACAAGTGCGAAACGCCTGGCCGGCAAACGTTATTTTTGCTGTTAAAATGCCAATAACCTTCTGTCAGCGGTTGTCATAAAAAGTATTGAACATCACAAACAGGTGTGACCATGGTCACTTTTTAATTGAGATTTACACCTTAGTTTGGCGGCTTAAAGTACAACCCATGAACACAAGTAAAGAACAAGAATTTTTAAAAAAACTGGGATCAAAAATAAGATTACAGAGGAACGAAAAAAAGATTTCGCTAAACCAGCTTGCAACCCAATTTGGGTTTGAGAAATCAAGTATATCCAAACTTGAAAACGGCAAATCCAACTCGACCATATTAACCTTAATGAAGTTAAGCCACGCATTAAATGTTCCGATGGAACGTTTTTTTCATTAGTCGCAGCTTTTCAATTTAAGATTAGTTTTAACCCAATAAAGGTATCTTATCAGTAATGGTAATACAACCCGTTAATACGGGGTATTTTAATGGAGAAAACACGGGGCATTAATCAACTTACAGGCTGCCTTTGGCGCATTAAACCAACTTGCGGGTTTGATAAAATGGTTTGCGTGGTTTTTTATTCATCCGCGCGTCAATAGCTTCGGCCAGCCATTGGTAATATTCGGCCAGGAAAGGATCAGGCTGTTGCTCGCGGATATCGAGAAACATGTCTTTACATTTATTCCAGGCGGTTGTAACAAATGAGCCCAGTGTTTTATCAACGAGGTCCATATTAATAAGTCCCTCGGCTACCATCATACCCAGCGATTCCATTTGCTGGCCAAACTGCACCAGCATAATATTTTGTTTTGCAGGAAGGTTTTGTAACTGCGCCCAGGTAGTTGGCATATCGTTGGCGCTGATATAAATTATTATTTCAACAAACTCGCGTGTTTGAAACTGGCGCAGGATCTCGAGGGTGAGGCGTTCGGTGCGGTCGCGTTTTGAAGCTTTAACCTGCACTACGCCTAATATGAGTGCGACGATAAACGACAGGGTTAAGGCAAGGTTCGCAATATTGGTGATGGTTTCGTTTGTCATAGGGTGTGCTTGTTATTTGATGGAGGTATAAAAATAGAAATCAGCAAGCGTACTTCCCAGAAATATTAGAAATTGAATATAGGGCCAAATGAAGCTATTAAAATTTGAAACGATTTTATATTTTTATAAGCTAAAGCTTACCTTTATAAAGCCCCTTAATATTACTTGTTAACCGGTTAAAGAAACTGACTGGTAAACCAAAACAATTATATAACCTAATGGATCGAATAAACCCCGAGAAGAAAATTTACACTGTTATTATTGGAAGCGGCAGCTATTTGCCAAGCCAAATTATAAGCAATAACGATTTCATTAATCATTCATTTTATGATGAAAATGGCCATATACTTAGCCGGGCAACCGATGAAATCATCCCAAAATTCAGCGATATAACCGGAATCCTGGAGAGAAGATACGTAACGGCCGACCTGGTTGCCTCTGATATAGCTGTGTTTGCGGCGGAAGATGCTATTGCCAACGCAAATATTGATGCGGAAACGCTGGATTACATTATTGTTGCACATAATTTTGGCGATATAAAGGAAGATAACCGGCGAAGTGAATTTGTACCGGCGCTGGCATCGCGTGTGAAACACCGGCTTGGTATAAAAAACCCGGATACCGTTTGTTACGATTTGCCTTTCGGCTGCGCCGGCTGGCTGCAGGGGGTGATCCAGGCTGATTTTTATATCCATGCGAAACAGGCAAAAAGGGTGCTGGTGATCGGCGCCGAAACACTATCGCGCATTTGCGACCCGCATGACCGCGACAGCATGCTGTATGCTGATGGCGCTGGGGCTTTAATTGTGGAAGCACGGGAAAGTGATACACCGGTTGGGATACTTGCGCATAGTTCGCGTACATATGCCGAACATGCTTTTATTTTAAGGATGGACAGATCTAATAACCCTGATTACGAGCCGGCAGATCAGTTGTTTTTGAAAATGCAGGGGCGAACGCTTTATGAACAGGCATTAAAAATTGTACCCCAGGTGATTAAAGAAAGCCTTGAAAAGGCCGGGGTTCAAATTGAAAGTATCAGCAAAATATTGATACACCAGGCAAACAAGAAAATGATGGAGGCCATTTTAAAACGCACTTACGAAGAGTTTTGCATCAAACAGATCCCCGAAAATGTTATGCCCATAACGGTTTCATGGCTGGGTAACAGTTCGGTAGCTACATTGCCTACGCTATATGACCTTATAAGTAAAGATCAACTCACAGGCCATCAATTTACCAATGGCGGTATAATGATATTTGCTTCGGTAGGCGCCGGCGTTAATGTAAATTCAGTGATATATAAAATACCCGGATAAATATTAACGCCAATCAGGCAGTTGCAACCAGTTTATTAATACTCCGGTACACGTAATCATTGAAAATATGCCTGCGGGCAAAACGGCCGGGAGAGTCGGCGTTTACCAATTTGCGGTAAACTTCTTTTGGCACATCAAAATACTCGTATACATTGCCATCGGCAAAGTATATTTTTAGCACCTGCGCTTTGTATTCAAAATCAAGAATCCCTGATCCGGCAGTAGTATTATTATATTCCGCAGCTGTTTGATTACGCGTTTCGGGAGCAATACTTACCAAAAAATGGTAGGCTTCAATAATGGTTTTGCTTTTTTCTTCGGCAGCCAGTTTCTCTTCTTCACTGTGCTGAAATTTATCAGGGTGCCAGGTTTTCATTAAACTGCGGTAAACTGTTTTCAGTTCATTCAGTTCGGCATCTTTACTTACGTCTAAAAGTTTGCGGTAGTCGATGATTTTTTTCATGTTATCAATTCGTTAACTTATTGTCGTTGAAGTAATAGCAGATCAAATGACCGGATGCCTTTTTCAAGAAAATAATTTTGCAAAGGTACACTTTATTAATCAATAAAGCACCCCAAACTTCACTTATGTTTTACGGGCGCTTAAGTTGTTTCGCAAAACAAAAGCCAATCGTTTTTTACCTTTTTTTCACAAAAAAATACGCAATATATCCTATACGAATTTGCCGTTTTACATTTTGTTTTGTTGAATAATTATCTAAAATTTGATATAACCTTTTGACTTTCAACTATTCGACACACAAAACCCCCTTTCGCGGTGAAACGGGCGTTTGTATTATTAAATGTTCAACCTTTACTTTTTAAAACCATGAAAACGCTTTTAAAATTTATGCTTTGCGTGTTAGCAGGCACCATAATTTTGTCAACACAATGCAAAGGGCAGGGCTCAAACGCCAGGCATGTGATAGACTCTTTAAAAATAACCGATCCGGATGAAATAGCTATTTGCAATTTATATGACGATGCCGTAAATGAGTATTTAAAAGAATGGAAGGCATATACTACTGGTGGTAATAAACCAACCCAGGCTCAAACACAAGAAGTTAATAAACGGTTCCAGGAAAAAGAAAAAGAAATAAAACCCCAGATTGAGGCTTTCAAAAAAAAGGTGGCATCAAACTATCCGCAACTCATGAACTTCGTTCAGTTTTGCAGTTATGAATCTATGCGGGTGGTAGGCGTGATGGCGCCATATCAAAAGGCAATGTATAAAAATTACGGGGCGCCGGCCAATCATTGATCATCATCATGATAATTTATTGAATAAGATCATCCCTTCACCACTGGTAACGGCTGTTGACAGTACCGCAGCCGGAGATGTGTTTAACGGCGCACTGGCTGTAGCGCTTACAGAAAATATGGACCCGGAAGAAGCGGTTGCCTTTGCCTGCAAAGCAGCGGCCATTTCGGCAACCAGGATGGGGGCACAGGCTTCGGCGTCGATGCGGAGTGAATTGTAATATTTCCTTGAACGTTTTTGCCGCTGTAGAAAAGACTGGTCGACCGCATTGATGACGGGGGTGGGTTACCGTCAGCGGACATTGGCGGTAATAAACGCGCTCCATTGACCCACCATCCCGACAAAGTCGGGACTTTGCTCTCCCACCCTCTCCACATCGAGGGCATAAAGAGGATAAAAACATTTTTTTGGATTTAAATATCCCCCCGACATAAATATTTCAATTTTACCCGTTAACGCATAAATCAACCCCAAACGCTATCTTTCCACAAAGTTAAATCATTGTAAATTACATGTTTTGCCCTTCCGGCACTACAGATATGGCAGTTCCCAACAGGGTGTGGAAAACTACGAATTGGAACGGAATTTTATGACTGATAGATTTGAGTAAAACACCCTTAGGTTTTTTTTAAATTATTTTCTGATCATCTAATTTCTACTGATATGGGAGGCGACCTCTACAAAAATACACATGCTGAGAGCACTGGCGGATTAAAGGTAAACAGGCATTTTACCAGGGATAGTATCAACGTTTTTGATCAATTTAAATATGAAATGCGCTCCTCCGTGATCCGGAACCCATCGGGCGATGCTGTATTTGAAATGAATGATGTGGAAGTTCCAGCTTCGTGGTCGCAGGTGGCGACAGATATTCTTGCACAAAAATATTTCCGTAAAGCAGGCGTTCCGCTGGCAGATGGTTCAACCGGGTCCGAAAAAAGCATTAAACAGGTTGCCCACCGCATGGCCCATTGCTGGAAAGACTGGGGGATGCGCTATGGTTATTTTGCTTCGGAAAAAGATGCTGATATTTTTTATGATGAAATAGTTTACACTATAACCGAGCAGTTGGCAGCGCCAAATTCGCCGCAATGGTTTAATACAGGGCTTTATAGTTCGTATAATATTACCGGGAAACCGCAAGGGCACTATTTTGTCGACCCCAAAACACAAAAACTAAGTAAATCTACTTCAGCATATGAGCGCCCGCAGCCGCATGCCTGTTTTATCCTTTCTGTTGAGGATGACCTCGTAAACGAAGGCGGCGTGATGGACCTTTGGGTTCGCGAAGCGCGGATCTTTAAATATGGCTCGGGAGTTGGTACCAATTTTTCCAAAATCCGTGGCGAAAGTGAAAAACTATCGGGCGGCGGCTATTCTTCCGGCTTAATGTCGTTCCTTAAAATTGGCGACAGGGCTGCCGGGGCCATCAAATCAGGCGGTACTACCCGCAGGGCGGCCAAAATGGTTTGCCTTGATCTGGACCACCCCGAAATTGAAAGCTTTGTGAACTGGAAGGTAGAAGAAGAGAAAAAAGTGGCGGCATTAATTGCAGCCGGCTATTCTTCTGATTACGAAGGCGAGGCTTATCGTACCGTGTCCGGTCAAAATTCAAACAACTCGGTACGCATCCCCAATACCTTTTTTAAAGCATTAAAAAACGGGACCAACTGGGATTTAACCAGCCGCATGAGTGGTAAAACGGTTAAATCGATCCCGGCACAAAAGCTTTGGGATGA
>Ga0206955_1083_pt1 | contig 24051 bp, 29 predicted proteins | sample Alteio_BWOrgHeat_34_FD_153247 | JGI IMG/M metagenome (GOLD analysis project Ga0206955, IMG submission 153247) | Enriched cells from forest soil in Barre Woods Harvard Forest LTER site, Petersham, Massachusetts, United States -... | ecosystem: Environmental > Terrestrial > Soil > Temperate forest >...
ACGGATAAAACAGCTGAAACTGTCTTGAGCTTTAAAAAATCATTCCCTGGACTCACACTCCTGTCCCTGGGAACTAATCATGGTAAAGGTTATGCGGTTAAACAAGGCCTTTTGGCTGCCCACGGGAATATAGCCCTGTTCATGGATGCAGACGGTTCAACTCCGGCCGATGAAATCGAAAAGAATTTAATTTTCTTTTCCCAAGGCTATGACATTGTCATCGGCTCCAGGGTATTGCCAAGCAATACATCCCAGGTCAAAGCCCTGAACTACCGTAAATGGATGGGCGGGATTTTTAACTTTTTTGTTTCTACCTTCCTGATCAAAGGGATCAAGGACACTCAATGCGGATTTAAAATGTTCCGTCGGGAGATTATCCGTCCATTATGGGAGAATATCCAGCTTCAAGGATTCGGGTTTGACCTGGAAGTCCTTTTTTTGGCACAACAAATGGATTATAAGATTAAAGAAGTGGCTGTTAACTGGAAACACGTGGGAGACAGCAAGATCAACCTGGTCCAAGATTCCCTGCAGATGCTGGTCAATATATTTGAAATCAGAAGCCGGTACCGTAACCGCTAAAACTTAAATGTCATGTCCAAGGGCTTGTTTGATGACCCGGCGGATATCATCAACTTCAAAAGGTTTCTTTAAACAGTCCACTGCCCCCAACAATTTTGCCTGTTGGCGCTTATCATCCAGGCTATAGCCGCTCATCATCACCACCGGTAATTCCGGGGCAATGGTCTTTACTTCTTTGAGGACCTCTACACCGTCTTTTTCCGGCATCATCACATCCATAAATGCGATGTCAAATTTCTGCTGTTTGATGGCTTCCAGGGTATGCGCCATGTCATGGACCACGGTGATATGGTGGCCATAATACCCCATGGTCAGGATGAAAAAATCCCCGATGACTTTTTTGTCGTCGACAACTAAAATTTTAAGATGCTTCATGTGGTTGCTCCTGTTGGATTTTATCCAGACGGCCGCATGGTAATTTTATCGTAAATATAGTGCCGTCGTTTTTACTTTCAACACTTATACTTCCCCCGTGCTCATTGACCAGATCCTGGCATAAGGCCAAACCAATACCTGAGCCCTTGGCCTTTGTTGAAAAAAACGGGTCAAAGATTTTAGCTTGATGCTCGTGGGCAATGCCAGGCCCGTTATCTTTAAAGATAATGACCGCCTGATGCTTTTCCATATCAAATTTTGAAGACACCAGCAAGGTGCGCGGGGTACCGTGCGGCATTTCACTCAACGCTTCCATGGCATTGACGATTAGATTCATAAAAACCTGCTGAAGGTGTAAAGCGTCCCCGAAAATGAAAGGTATCTGATCATCCAATTGAATGTCCCATCCGACGCGTCGTATGCGCAGTTCATCTAACAGTAAATTGATGGACTTGTAAATGACGGCATTGAGATTTGTCTGGGTCTTTTGGATCTTGCGATGACGGATCAATTCCATCAAATTAGCCAGCATGTCCTTGATATAAAATGACTGCTCATCCATGACACAGACGGGTTTATAAAAAGGAGAATTGATGTCCATTTCTTTTTTCATAAAACGCACAAAGCCGTGAATGGCTGTGATGGGCTGGCTGATTTGGTGCAAAAGCCCTGCACTCAGAGCCGCGACTGCCCCTTTTTTCCCGCTATCCATCAATCTGACATGGGCTGCTTTAAGTTCCATGATGGTCGCTTCCAGTTGGGCATTTTTTTCTTTAAGAGCGTGATTAAGCCGGATGTTTTGAATAAAAAACCAGGCCAAACCGGCCAACAGAATAAAAATAGTAGCAATAACAATGACATGGTGCATGATCAAATCCCTCTTAAATCCAATTTATCCCCCACCTTCCAGTGATGGGATGCCGTGTAGCCGCTATTGAGTTCCAAAACATAACGGGCCGGTTTGTCAGGAGTATACACCGGGCAAGGATCGCTTGTACAGGCCGGGATGTCCCGACCGATATAAACGATACGGTCATCGACGCTGATCCACAAGATGTCCAAATTAAAATGCATATTCTTCATCCAAAACTGCTGTTTGTCATCAACGGCAAAAATAAAAAACATGCCTTTATCCTGGCCTAAACCGGTGCGGAACATCAACCCGCGTTCCAAATCAGCCTGTTTAGCAACCACCTCCACCGCGACACAATTGTCCAGATGACAAACTTGGGGGACTACTGAGTCAGCATGGCATACGCTGATAAATAAAAATGTAAAAAGAAAGACGAGCAACTTCACAGCGCATTCACTCCAAATTTTTTTAACATCGACGCCAGCTTTGCCAACGGCAGCCCCACCACGTTAAAATAACATCCCTCAATGCGCGGGATAAAAAGTGCCCCTTTGCCTTCAATATCAAAACCACCAGCCTTATCCAGGGGGGAAACAAATTTATGGTAACGATCGATCATTTGATCAGAAATTTTAGTCATAAACACACGGGTTTTTTCCCAGCCCACTTCCCGGCGGCCGCTTGCGGCATCAATGACAGCCACCCCTGAGTAGACCCAATGGGGGGCCGCCATCAACTCCTTAAGATTCTTTTTGGCTTCCTTCATATTCCGGGGTTTCAGGATAAGGCGTCCTTTAGAAGAATACACGACGGTGTCTGAACCGATGACTATTCCCTGACGCATACGGTGTGCCACCTCAAGGGCTTTGAGTAAGGCATTGGTTTTGACCAAATGGGCACAGCCATTGGTAATAGTGGTGATTTCCTTGGCATTGCTCGGCCGCACGATAAAGGCAAGTCCCAATATTTTCATGAGCTTCCGACGTTGAGGACTAGCCGAGGCCAGGATAAGCTTTTTCATTCAAGGAATTCGGCGATAGTAAAAATAGATTTTAAAGGCACCTTGTATTTAGCCAACGCCTCTTGAGCACCTTCACCCCGGTCGATGATACAGATGGCTTTTTTAATGTTGATGTTCATCTTCTGGAGCACTTCAATCGATTCCACAAAAGCTTTGCCGGTAGTTGCCACGTCATCAATGATCACCACACTGCTGCCCTCTTTGAGCAAAGGGCCTTCGACCTGCTGCTGCTTACCATGCGCTTTAGGCTGTTTGCGGATAATAAAGGTATTGATGGGCCGACCGGCCTGATGGCTTAATGAGGCAATGGCCCCTACCATCGGGTCAGCACCCAGGGTAGGACCGCCGATGGCATCCACTTGATCTTGGCAGATCATGTCCAGCAGGACGCGCGCGGTCAAATAAGCTCCCGCCGCAGAAAGGGTCACGAGCCTGGCATCTAAATAAAAATTACTCTCTTTTCCCGATGATAAAATGAATTTCCCCTTGGCAAAAGCCTGGGTCTTCAGGAGACGGAATAATTCTCTTTTGTCTGTACCGATGGCCGTTTGCATTAAAATTGAGGGAGTTCCAAATTACGGCTATGGATCTCGACTAACAACATTAGGCGGAATTTTAACAGGGCTTTAAAATCTTTGTATTCTTTGGGACTGAATCCGGACGTGGCGTGGAAGGAACGGTCAGCTTCAATTTCCACTAAAGTATTCTCATAGACATCGACAAGCTGGTCATCGCTGAGTTTGGTGATAGCTGATTTATTCAAGATGACCACGTCTGAAGGATATTCGGCCATCGCTAAAGGTGTTAGAAATAAAACCATCATCATCGCTAAAGCAATTTTTTTATACATATAACCCCTTTATAAATAGATTTGCGGTCGCCTAAAATCTCTCCCGTCTGAGTTAATTATATGGTAACATACGGCATGCTTCAAGCCTTTTTACAGGGAGCTTGCGAACTTATTTTCCCTGACAACTGCCTGCTTTGCCGGCAATTCCTTAATAGCCGTCACCAGCGGCAGCTATGTGTCAGCTGCTTAGATTCCCTGGCGCTTAATCCAACACCGTTAAGCCGTCAAACAACACCCGGCGCATTTGCTTTTGACCAGGCATGGTCGGTTTGTCTTTATAATGACACCGCCCAAAAATTGCTTCACACTTTTAAATACGATTCCAAAATATCGCTATGTAAAACATTTGTCCCTTTAATGGTCGATTTCATTGACCGGCATCACCTACCTTTACAGTACTTTGACCTGATTGTTCCCATACCTCTGCATCCGGTAAGGCTTCGGGAACGGGGATACAATCAATCTGCCCTGTTAAGTTTATCCTTAAGCCGGCATTACGGCATTTTACATGATGAAAATGTATTGATACGCCCCAAAATGACCCATACCCAGACGGAACTAGGGGCAAAACAACGCTGGACAAATATGGAAGGCGCTTTTAGAATACAAGGCTCGACGGATGTTAAGGGAAAAAATATCGTCCTTATCGATGATCTTTATACGACAGGGGCCACCCTGCACAACGCTGCCCAGGTATTAAAAAATGCCGGTGCCGCCAGGGTAGGTGCCTTGACTTTCAGTTTGGCCATTTAATATGCGGATCATACGAAATTATATTTTACGGGAATGCCTTCAGCCATTTACGCTGTCGATATGTGTATTGACCAGCGTTTTTCTGTTGGGGTATTTGCCGCAACTGGCCAACAAGGTCATTAACAATGGCGTGTCCCTGACAGCCATGGGCCAGGTTTTTCTTTACTATATCCCCATCCTTTTAGGCTATACCCTGCCTATAGCCTGTTTGATAACGGTGATCCTGACATTCGGCCACATGTCCTCGGAAAATGAAATCCTGGCCATGCGGGCCTCCGGCATTCATCTATTCCGGCTTTTAACCCCGTTAATATTCGTGGGTATTGCCTTATGCCTGGTGGTCTATATCCTCAACGACCGTGTCATTCCCGAAGCTTATGACGCTCAAACGCGTATCTTGCAGGAAACCGGAAGCCAGGACCCTTCAGCCATGCTTGAGCCCGGCAGTTTTATCAATGCTTTTGATAAATACGTCATTTTTATTTACCGGATAGACGGTGACCTGCTGTATGGTGTCAGGATTTATCAGCCGGCCCCCAATAAACCCACGCGCACCATCATTGCCCAGCAAGGTGAATTTGTCCATGTCCCGGGCAAGGACCAGTTGATGCTCAAGCTCCTCAACGGCACTTCCGACGAGCCTGATCTGCGGAATCCCAATAATTTTTATAAACTTAATTTTCAACAGTCCTTTATCAGGATGGACCTTTCCAAAAAAAATACAAAAACTGAAAAAAAATCCAAGGCCATGACATTACGCGAATTATCCATGAAGATTGTCAGTCTGCGAAAAATATCCATTGATCCGTCTCCCTTAATTGCCGAATACCACCGCCGCATGGCATGGTCCCTGTCACCTTTGATATTTATCCTGCTGGGTTTTCCCTTTGCAGCCATCACGCACCGCCGGGCCAAATCTGCCAACCTTTTATACGCTTTGTTGTTTGCCGCTCCTTACTACATTTTATCTTTAGCCTGCCAGGGCATGGCCTCTGAAAATGTTTTTAACCCCATCCTATTGATGTGGGTCCCCAACCTCCTTGGTATTGCCACGGCTTTATTCCTAAACTGGAAATTATGCGCATCCTAGATCGTTACATTTTAAAATCCATCCTGGTCATATTTGCAGGGACTATTTTTACCTTCGCATTTTTGTTTATCCTCATTGACCTGTTCAGTAATTTGCAGGATTTCATCTCAAAAAACGTGGGGTTAGACGTGATCACGCAATATTACGCTTCATTCCTGCCGTCGATTATCGTTCAGACATCCACCATGGCCTGCCTGATCTCGGTCCTTTTTACCTATAGCAGCCTCAACGCCCACAATGAAATCATCGCTGTCCGCGCTTCGGGCATGAATTTCTGGCAGATCACCCGTCCGGCACTGGTATTTGCGCTTTTTGTGTCAGTGATGGTATTCCTGGTTAATGAAAAATTCGTCCCGCAATCCTCGATGGTAAACCAGGAGATCCGCGATACTCAAATCAAGGTCGTCCCGTCTGAAAAAGGTAAAGGCAAGCCCATCATACACAATCTTACTTTTTACGGACTTAAAAACCGGCTGTTCTTTATCGACACCTTTGACCCCAACACCAATGAATTAACCGGTATCACCATCATCGGCCATGACCATAATCAAAATTTGGTTGAAAAAATAGTGGCTCTTAAGGGCACGTGGACAGGCATCGCCTGGAAATTCTACAACTGCCAGATAACAAGTTACAGCAGCACCATGCCTAATATTCCCAGCGGCCTTAAAATTGCGCAGGAGAAATTAATGGACATCAAGGAAACGCCCAAAGATTTCTTAAAGCAACGGATGGACATAGCATCCATGAACCTGCGCCAGCTGCATGCTTATATTAAGCGGTTTTCCGGCAGCGGTGCCATTAAGACGGTCAATGGCCTCAGGGTTGACATGCATCAGAAGATCACCTTTCCCCTGCGCAATTTTATTATTGTCTTGATCGGATTGCCCTTCGCGCTGATGTCCGTCGGTAAACGGCGTGCCATGACCTTTACTTCCATTGCCATTGCCCTGGTGATTGGATTTCTTTATTACGTCTCGGACGCGGTAGGATTGGCCCTGGCCAAAGGCCAGGCCGTATTGCCGTGGGAAGGGGCGTGGTTAACACCTATCCTATTTACCCTTACTGCTTTATTTATTATCTTCAGGAATTTTTAAGCCCGGGGAAGCCGATTGCCCAGGGAACAGAGGATTTCATAACTAATGGTGTCAGCCCAATGGGCAATGTCGTCCACCGGGATTGCCTCGCCCTTTTGAACCCCCATAATGACTGCTTCATCACCAATTCTGGGGATCCGGCCTGAAAGTGTGGCCGCCGTGATATCAACGATGATCTGGTCCATGGTCACCCGTCCCACCACCGGACAGCGCATACCAGCCACTAACACAAAAGCTTTGTTGGACAACGAACGCAAATAGCCATTGCTGTAGCCAATGGGTAATATGGCGACCGTAATGTCTTCCTTGGCCTTAAAAGTATGGCCGTAGCTGATGCCCCGTCCTTTAGCGATGGTCTGCACAAAAATAATGCGGGCCTTGACTGACATCACGGGTTTTAAAGAAATCCTTTTCTTTAAATCTTCCTGGGGATAAATCCCGTAAAGCATGATACCGGGACGGGCCAAATTAAAAAGATCAGACTTATAATCCCCCAGCCCCATGCTATTGCCGGCATGTACATAGGAAAAAGTAATAAACTGATTTTCCAAAGAATAGACGATGTCACGAAAACGGCGCATCTGGCCTAAGGTAAAATCGCGGTCCGTATCAGCGACAGGAAAATGGGTATAAACACCTTCTAAAATCAAATTAGGGCATTCTGTCCGCAGTGTTTGCACAAAATCCAACGCTTGGGTCTCATTGATCCCCAAACGGCCCATGCCGGTGTCGATTTTAATGTGTACAGGGATTTGAATACCTGCCTGATGAGCAGCATGGTCCAACGCCTGGGCCATTTCTACAGCGCAGACGGTAGGTGTCAATTTATACTCGACGATATCCCGGGCTTCTGAAACCAAAGTGGACTCAAACAATAAAATCTTCTGCTTGAACTCTGCCACGCGCAAGGTGATGCCTTCGGTGGTATTGGAAACGCCAAAATATTTACACCCGCACTCATTCAAACATTCAGCGACCCTGAGCATGCCATGGCCATACGCATCAGCTTTGATGACCGGCATAATGCCTGAGGCATGCGACATATTTTTAACAGCGAGCTTTTGCAATTGTTCAAAATTATGCGCTAACGCCTTGAGGTCAATTTCACACCAGGTTGTCGGATGAATGGCTGTTTCAAAATTTAATGTCTTAGAATCCATTACTTTTTACCTGTTGAAACTTGGCAATCCTGGGGGTACAGATATAATGGCAAAAGGTTTGCAGCATCATCGTATTGTTTATGGCGAAAACGCTCATAAGCCAACGCTGCCATCACCCTGCTTTGAGGATACCACCATTTTTCATCCGCGAAAAGACATTTACACGCACTTTTTTGGGAGCCATATTTTTGATACGCCTCCTCAATATCTTGGCGGTATAGTCTGAGACCATCACCTGTAAAAAATGTTGTGCCATGCACTTTATCTAAAACATCTTCCAGTGAGGTCAATAAATAATCAGTTTTACGAGGGACGCCTTGTGGGCCATAAAGACAGGCGTACACCTTTTCTCGACGGGCGTCATTGAGGACGCAGATTTCGTCATAGCCGCCTCCGTTAATACCACGGGCAACGATATCCAAGGTAGGGATCCCTACAATGGGTTTTTGGGTCGCCATGGCAAAGGCCTTGACCGTAGACAACCCTACCCGCAGACTTGTAAAAGACCCGGGCCCCAAAGCAATGGCAAAGCCGTCAATCTGGCTGAATTTAATCCCGGCAGAGGCAAGCATTTTGTCGACTGTCGGTATAATGGAATCTTCCAGCACCAAAGCAGTTTTTAAATTCCGGTAACGTAAAACCTTCTCATCTTGATTAAGGGCTAATGAGAAGATTTTGGTTGAAGTTTCGAAGGATAAGAAATACATAGCTGTCGCTGATGCTCACCTTTGTGTTTAAATTCCACTAAATAATATTGTTGAGGAACGTGTTTACCTAAACGTTCCGGCCATTCGATAAGGCTGATCCCTTCCCCGTAAAAGTAATCATCAAAATCAAGAGTATCAAGCTCTTGGGGTTTTCCCAGACGATAAAGATCAAAATGATAAATTGGCAGTTTGCCTTTGTAATAATTCATCAGCACAAAGGTCGGGCTGTTGACCTTTTGAGGCGCCACCTTAAGCGCCTGGGCCAGACCTTTGACAAAGGTGGTTTTGCCGGCCCCCAAATCGCCCTGCAATAAGACAATGTCGCCGGCTTTGAGCGTCTTGGCCAGACGCTGTGCACAGATTTTAGTTTCTTCCTCACTATGAGAAATGAGTGAAACTTTTGGCTTTAATTTTTTCTTTAACATCAGCAGTAATAGTACCTATCGGATAAAAATAAAAAGACTTCTGTTTAGCCTGCCATTCCATGAGCGAACGCGATTTGAGCGAAGACAATGTAAACAATAACTCAAAATCTTCCCCGTCATTTAACGCCTGGGATAAACTGGCTCCCTTTTGACACGGGATGGATGCATGATCCAGACGGGCCCCAACCTTGCTGGCATGGAGTATATGATTGAGATCCCCTGCTAATCCGTCAGATATATCCATCATAGCGTTAGGCTTGAAATTCTCAACCAAAAATCTTGCCTGGGCCAAGCGCGGGGTAAAATTTAAATGTCGACTGCTTTTAAAAGAACCGCCCAAAGGACCGGTCACAAAAATCCAGTCGCCTGGTCCGGCACCTTCACGGGTCGTCAGATATTCTTTTTCAACCAGGCCCAATAGAGCCACATTGATCACAATTTTATCTGTTTTAATGGTGTCACCGCCGACAAGGCTGACATTAAACTCCCGGGCAACGGACTGCATTCCTTTATATACGTCTTTGATCAATTGGACAGGCAAATTTTTAGGAAGGCCAATAGAAACCACCGCAAAGGTGGGCCAACCACCCATGGCCGCGATATCGCTGATATTGCAGGCCAAGGCTTTGTGTCCGATGGATTGAGGCGGCATGCGACGGGTGAAATGCGTATCTTCAGCCAGCATATCGGTTGTCAAAAGCAAATATTTGTCTTTGCTAAAAGGCAAAACCGCCGCATCATCGCCGATACCTTTGATCACAGCTTTCGATACAGGCGCATAGTGCTTGAGTGCTTCAATCAAACCGAATTCACCTAATTGGGAGATCTTCATCCTATCATCCGTTTAATATTCTTTACAAATGGCGGACGAATGATGCCGTATTCCGTCACAATCCCTGTAATCAAATTAGCGGGTGTCACATCAAATGCGGGATTGTAGACCTTGATGCCTTTGGGAGCAGTACTAACACCTGCGAAATGAGTCACCTCTTCGCTTTTTCGCTCTTCGATAGGGATCTGTTTGCCGGATTTAATCACCAGATCAAAGGTGGAACGCGGGGCTACGATATAAAAGGGTATACCATGATGTTTGGCTAACACCGCTAACATGTAGGTGCCGATTTTATTGGCGGTGTCACCGTTAGAGGCGATGCGGTCAGCACCGGTAAAAATAATATCCACCTTGCCCTTGGCCATCAACGAAGCTGCCATATTATCGCAGATCAGCGTGGTATCGATTTTCTGGCGTTGTAGTTCCCAACACGTTAATCTTGCCCCCTGCAGTAAAGGACGTGTCTCGCAGGAATAAACACTGAATTTCTTGCCTTGTTTTTTAGCAGTATAAAAAACTCCCAAGGCTGTGCCATAATCGACGGTGGCCAAAGCACCGGCATTGCATACGGTCAGGCATTGCATTTTAATTTTAATAAGCTTGGCCCCATGGTCCCCCATCCGTCGGCAGACATCCTGATCATCTTTAAAAATGGCCATGGCTTGATACTCGAGTGCTTTTTTTAAAGTGGGTACATCCGCCATGGGATTGCAGGTGACCACGGCACGCATTTCATTAAGCATATTAAATAGATTGACCGCCGTTGGACGGGATGTGGCTAAATAATCGCACGTCTCATTAAAGAGTTTTAGAAATTTGAGCCTATCATTACCCTTAAATTTCTGCACACCCAAAAGTACACCAAAAGCCGCTGCCACCCCAATGGCCGGCGCCCCGCGCACCGACAAACGCTTGATCGCCTGCCACATCGTTTCCACATCGCGGCAGGCAATATATTCCAGACTCACTGGCAGCTTCGTCTGATCAATAATCCGCGCGCAACCTTTGACCCATTTGATGGTTTCAATAGACATATTTTTTAGAAGAATCAGTCTTTATTGATGGCCCTGATCATTTCACAAAGACGGCTAAAATCCCGCAGGTTAAACTTCATTGAAAGCCGCGGCAAATCAAGGTGTTCACTTTCCTTGGCCTCATCCTCGGCTGGAGGAGACACCTCAATCTTGCCCTGTACCAGGATATCTTTAAATTCACGATTGATGAGCTTGAGGGTCTTGGAAGAAATTTCCCTATTTAAGCGTAAAATAGTCTTATCGCCTGCATACCGGATGGAATGATATACCTTGTAAAATTCATCAATATACCCAACTGCCTGGTCGACAGTTTTGGCAACCTGAAAAAGATTCATATCGCTTGGATCGATAAATTTCTTATTGGCTAATTCCTTTTGCACAAAGTTAATCCAATTCTTCCAATAGGTCGAGCCTTTAGGTTCCATTAAAATGATGGGACGCGGCTTGGATTTTCCGGTTTGAACAAGAGTAAGCATCTCAAAACCCTCGTCATGAGTGCCAAAACCACCCGGGAAAAGAGTTGTCGCATCAGTCTCTTTAATGAAAATCAATTTACGGACAAAAAAATACTTAAAATTGATGACCCGTTCCTGTTCATCCAAAAATGGATTCGGTTTTTGTTCAAATGGGAGTTTGATATTAAGAGCAAAATCTTTGCCATGGGCGGAACCTTTATTACCCGCCTCCATGATGCCTGGTCCGCCACCGGTCACCACCATATAATTCTTGGCCGTCAGCTTTTGTGCTAATTCCTCGGCCATTTTATAGTCTAATGATTTCTTTTTGGTGCGGGCCGAACCGAAAATGATGACTTTTTTCTGGTGCCGGTAAGGAGTGAATATTTTTAAAGAGTAGCGTAATTCTTTGAGGACATTATTGACCAGCTTTAAATCACCCCGGTCATTAGATTCCATGCCGAGCTTGACTACGGTGGTAAGCATTTCCTTACGCAGTGATTCTGTTTCTGATGATCCGACAAGATGAGCAAGGTCCCGGATCAGTCCGTCGACATTTTCATTACCGAATTTATATTCTTTTGATCTTTCTTGAATCAATTGGGAATCTCCACTCTTATTTTTTCTCCTCTACTTCGATGCGGGGAAACAGCGGCGGGTGAACTTTCAATGCTGTGCCGGGCTTTAGTTGGCCCCAAACAGGCTTTGTATCCTTGGCACCTAAAATATCCAACACTTGCGACGTTTTCTCGGGCATTACCGGGGCTAACATGATCGTCGCAATCCTCAGGCCTTCGGCCGCGGTATATAAGACGCGGTTGGCAGCCTTCATATCTGTTTTGGCAAGCTTCCAAGGCGCTTGAGTCTCCATATATTTATTAAGCACACGTACAAAATCCAACGCTGAGGTCACGGCCTCCTGCACTTTATACCCATTGATTAAATCTTTCACCTTTACAGGCAAAGCGTTGGCTTGTGCTTTAATATCTTCCTCTGCCGTTGTCAAATCACCGGGCTCCGGTATTTGGCCGCCATGATTCTTTTGAATGAGGCCGCTGACACGGTTAAGCAAATTACCAAAATCATTGGCTAAATCGCTGTTAAAACTTTTAATAAACGAATCGAGCGTAAAATTAGCATCGAGCCCCAAGACCATCTCGCGCATCAAATAAAACCGCACGGCGTCCACGCCATAACTTTCAATTAAATCCAAAGGATTGACCACATTGCCTAAGGACTTGCTCATCTTGGTTTCTCCAATGAGCCACCAGCCGTGGGCAAAAATGGTTTTGGGCAGTTCCAATCCCAAAGAAAAAAGCATGGTGGTCCAGTAAACGCAATGGGTGGTCAAGATGTCCTTGCCGATCAAATGCACATCCGCCGGCCACCATTTCTTGAATTTTTTTTCGTCGCTGCCGTATCCGGGAACGGAAATATAATTAACAAGCGCATCAAACCAGACATAGGTCACATAATCATGATCGAAAGGGATTTCAATGCCCCAATCCATGCGGGCCTTGGGACGGGAAATGCATAAATCCCCCAGGGGCTGGCGCAAGAAGCCTAACATCTCATTTTTACGGTGCTCGGGACGGATAAAATCAGGATGGGCCTGGATATAATCGATGAGCTTCTGCTGGTACTTGCTCATCTTAAAAAAATAATTCTTCTCTTTGAGTTTTTTAACATCACGGAACTGGCCTGATTCGTATTCGGCATCCGTAATAAAACGTTCCTCGGCCACTGAATACCAACCCTCATATTCATCCGTGTAAATGTCTCCCTTATCATTGACCTGATTTAAGACCAGCTGGACGATTTTCTTGTGACGCTCCTCAGTGGTGCGGATAAAATCATCATATTGAATATCCAGCTTCTTCCACAAATTAATGAACCTCGGCGCCAAATCATCACTATGCGCCTGCGGTGAAAGCCCCCGTTTTTCAGCGGCCTGCTTGACCTTTTGGCCATGCTCATCCAGGCCGGTCAGAAAAAACACCTCGTCCCCGGTAGCGCGATGGTAACGGCTTAACACATCGGCAAGAATAGTCGTATACGCATGCCCGATATGCGGGGCATCGTTGACATAATAGATAGGGGTTGTAACGAAAAATTTACTCATGATTGAATTTAGGCCGGAGTTCCCAGCGGATATTCGATCTTAACCATTTTGCCGTCACCTAAATCAACGGTCACAAAATGTTTGAGGATATCCATGGCAATGACCTTACCCTTTTCCCCGTCAGGAGTATTGACCTTGGCCCCTATCTTAGGCAGGCTTTTGGAAAATTCACGGTAGACCTGGTATTCATAAGCCATGCAGCATTTGACCCTGCCGCAAACACCGGAAATTTTCTGGGGATTAAGAGGCAACCCCTGGTCTTTGGCCATTTTAATGGACAAGGGGTGAAAATCTTTCATATAAGATGAGCAGCACAATTCCCTGCCGCAGACACCATAACCACCGACGATCTTGGCCTTGTCACGCACGCCGATCTGCTTAAGTTCAATGCGCACGCGCAGCATTTTAGCCAGGTCTTTCACCAGGTTACGGAAATCCACCCGGCCTTCGGCGGTAAAGAAAATGAGGATCTTGGTGGCATCAAAAGAATATTCCGCCTGGACTAATTGCATGTCCATTTTGCTTTCAGCGACCTTGTTTTTACAGGTTTTCAAAGCTTCGCTTGATTTGATCTCGTTATTGACCACCTGACGTAAATCTCCGTCACTGGCCAAACGGACGATCTTGCCGGTAGCGGCCTCGGTTTTGCCGGTACAGACCTTATCAGGATCTGAAACCACCTTGCCAAATTCCAAATTCCTCTCTACTTCCAAAATCACCATGTCATGGCGATGTATCCCCACTGAATTGGCATCCATCCAGACCACTGGACGGTATTCTCCTAATTTAACCTGCACTAATTGACCCATATATGTTCCCTCAAGAGGCTCAAGGACATTTTGACATTCAGATTTTCGTCCACGAGTTCTTTTGTTTGCACGACTTGCCGGATGATCAGGGCTAAATCTTCAAAGCCCCGCGCGGCAAATTTCTCTACTTCCCTTAAACAGTCCTGGTGGACCAAACTTGTTGCAGAAACACCATTTTTAAAAAGAACAACATCCCTGAAAAAACTCAATAAGAGCCGTAAGGCCTGCGTGGTCTCTTGCGGATCTGCGGACAGCTCTTTTAAAAAAGCATCATTGTTCCGGTTAAGAAGCATTTCATCTAAGACCTTGCGCCGGTGTGAGATAATTTCCTGCTTTATTAACTTACGTGTTTTACCTAAACAACCTTCCGCATAAACAGCCAAGAAATGAGCGTCCTCATTCTTTATACCTTCCTCCATCAAAAGATTAGCTATACGATTAACTGAAGAAGGAAAAAACTTCACGATATGGCAGCGGGATTTGATTGTATCCAAATTAGCCTCAAGTACGCTCGTTGTTAAGATCATCAAAGTATTGGCTGCCGGCTCCTCCAATGTCTTAAGAAGTGCATTGGCTGCTTCCAAGGTCATGAGTTCAATATTACGGATGATAAAAACTTTTGTTTTAGCCTCATATGCCATCAGATGGGCCCGGCTTAAGAGAAAACGGATTTCTTCAATTTTAATGCTATCCATCTCATCATTACCTATCACATGCACGTCAGGATGATTGCCTGAAGCGATTTTCCGGCAGGACGCACATTCCCCGCAAGCTGTTTGACTTTCACAATTGACCAATTGGGCCAGGTTCAAAGCAGTTTGGGTCTTACCGGAATCCTGCGGTCCTACCAATAAATAGGCGTGCGCCAGGCGATGATTCGCTGTCAGGCGGCTAAAACGCTGCATGGCGGTTAGGTTGATTTGCGCTTGATTGATCATACGCCTAAAAGAGTATCGATATGGGCCTTAACCCGTTCAAAAATTTGTTCCTTGGCTGCATCCACTTTAATGACCTTGATGCGTGCAGGGTATTGCTTACTTAATTCCAAATATCCATTGCGGACCCGCTTATGATATTCCAAAGAACGCGATTCAATGCGGTCTTTTTGGGCCCCGGCGCGGCTTAAGCCCTGTTCAGGCTTTATATCAAAAAGGATCGTCAAATCAGGAGTCACACCTTTGGTTGCAAATAGACCTAATTGCTCAATCGTCTTAATATCAATGCCGTTGCCATATCCCTGATAGGCAATGGTGGAATCCAAAAAACGATCGCACAAAATGATTTTTCCGGATTTTAATTGCGGCTCCAAAACTTCCTTGACCATCTGCGCACGCGCCGCCATATAAAGCAAGGTCTCGCACTCATCCCCCATGCCGCTATTATTCACGTCGAGCAGGAGTTTACGGATATTCTCCGAAATCTTAACTCCGCCCGGCTCACGCAAAAGCATGACAGGCATTTTCTTCGATTTCAAATAATCAATCACCAAAGCCGCCTGTGTGCTTTTACCGGAGCCTTCGGAACCTTCAAATGTAATAAATTTGCCGTTCATAGCCATCGCCAGTTTTGGCCGGTTTTGTTGTCTTCGACGGCAAGACCTTTTTCCTTCAATATCACACGCAGTTCATCAGAACGTTTGAAATTCTTGAGCTCGCGGGCCTGGGCGCGCTCTTCAAGCAGGGCTTTTAGTTCTGCTGATAGTTCCTTATCTTTTTCCTGGAGAAACAGACCGAAGATGTTCCGGGCCAGATTTTCCAATATATCCACTGCATGATAAATAACACCTTGAAAATTAGGATCATCTTTGTTTTGATCGATGTAGATATTAGTATCGTTGATCAAATTAAACAAGGATGCCAGGGCTTTAGGCGTATTAAAATCATCATCCATGGCTTGAATAAATTCATGTTTGTACTTGCTGATAAAGCCTGCCTGTACCGGCTCAATATTCTTGTCCTTCAAAAGGCCTGAGGCCCTATAAAAAAGCACATCAAATTTGCCCAGTGCCTTACGGGCCTCAAGGATTTTCTCCTCGGAAAAATCAATATTGCTGGCATAATGGGAAAACAAAAAGAACATTTTAAGTTCATCCACGCTGTACTTAGCCAGCGCCTGCTCGATCGTAATGAAATTTCCGGATGATTTGGACATTTTTTGCCCATTGATCGTCAGCAATCCGTGATGGATCCAGTATTTCGCGAAAAGAACGCCGGTGAGGGCCTCAGACTGGGCAATTTCATTTTCATGATGGGGAAAAATCAAATCGCGGCCGCCGGCGTGGATATCCAGTGTTTGCGTATGCAGATGTTTCATGCTCATGCAGGAACATTCAATGTGCCAGCCAGGACGTCCGCCGCCCCAGGGGCTTTCCCAGCTTGGTTCGCCGGGTTTGGAAGATTTCCATAAAACAAAATCCAACGGGTCTTTTTTCTTGGAATCTTTCTCGATACGTACGGCCTCATGCATCTTATCAATGCTCTGGCCGGAAAGCTTGCCGTAATCTTTGAAAGCCCGCACATCAAAATACACATCCCCGCCGGCAATTGAATACGCAAAACCTTTGTCAATGAGGCCCTGGATGTGCTTGATCATATCCGCGATATCATCCGTGGCCTTAGGCTCAACATCACCAGGGAAAATGCCAAGTGCTTTTAAGTCCTCATGATAAAAACGGATCTGCTCTTCGCTGACGTCTTGGGCACTTCGCTTGGTTTCATTGGCACGGTCAATGATTTTGTCGTCGATATCTGTGATATTGCGGACAAAATGGACATTAAACCCGCGGAATTTCAAATAATTGCGGATCACGTCAAAGACATACAAACTGCGCGCATGCCCGATATGGGACCGGTCATAAACCGTAACACCGCAGGTGTACATCTTGACATCAACGCCTGAGATAGGAATGAACTCTTCTTTTTTTCCGCTTAGAGAATTATAAATTTGGATCGGCATAAAAAATATTAAATATTAAAGTCCAGGTCGCTTTCGCCCTTAGGGGCTTCACAACCTGTTTTCTTTTCCAAGGTCTTGATACGTCCCAAAAGTCTATTCATGTTCTCCATCACCGGATCGCTGACATGCATGTGGTCTAATTCCATATCAATTTTCCGGCCTTCCTGTTTGGTGATGCGTCCAGGAATCCCAACAACGGTCGAATTAGGAGGCACTTCTTTGATCACCACGGCATTGGCCCCGATGTAAGAATTTTCTCCGATAGTAATATTGCCTAAAATCTTGGCCCCGGCGCCCACCACCACATTATTGCCCAGGGTCGGATGACGCTTACCTGTTTCTTTGCCGGTACCGCCTAAGGTGACACCTTGATATAAAAGGACATTGTCTCCGACGATGGCGGTTTCACCAATAACAACACACATGCCGTGGTCAATAAAAAAACTCTTACCGATTTGAGCTCCGGGGTGGATTTCTACACCCGTAAAAAAACGCGCTGTCTGCGAAAGCCAACGGGGAATAAGAGGTACCTTCCATTCCCATAATTGATGACTGATGCGGTAAACGACCAAGGCATGCAGGCCCGGATAAAGCAAAAGCACTTCCAAAGCGCTTGTTGCCGCCGGATCACGTTCCTTGACAGTTCTAATCTCTTCGGAAAAAATGACATAAATCCCGAGAAAAATAAAAACAAAGAATAATAAAAACATACCCTCACTCCCGTTAGTGCTATTGTCCATTAGATGCGGATGTGGCGCAAACAACTGCATAGGCGGCCATTCCCTCTTTAGCACCAATATACCCCAAACCCTCATTGGTGCCGGCTTTGATATTAACCCGGGTCTGGTCTAAGTCTAAAACATGCGCAATATGATACTTCATTTTCGGCTTAAAATCCTTTAATTTCGGTGCCTCAGCCAAAATCACCACGTCCACATTTTCAACACGCCATCCCGCGGCATGGATCTTCTTATTGGCCTGCTCTAAAAGTACGGAGCTCGAAATCCCTGCATATTTTGCATCAGTATTAGGAAAATGTTCTCCGATATCGCCTAAGCCTGCCGCACCTAAGATAGCATCGCAAATGGCATGCAAGACCACGTCTGCATCGGAGTGACCGTCAAGGCCATGGGTATGAGGCACTTCAATGCCGCCAAGCATCAGCTTACGGCCAGACACCAACCGATGCACATCATGTCCTATGCCTACTCGAAAGCTAGAATTCATTAATTTGTTCCTCTGGGTCGCTTTCACCTTCAACCCTATCTCACTTGGCCACCTGCTTGGGGACACGACTAAAGTCATGTCCCCTAGTTGGCTAAGCTAGTAACTGTTTTGCTAAAATGATATCTTCCGGTGTTGTGACCTTGATGTTGCGATAACTGCCCATGACCATTTTAACCTTGCCGCCCAAACGCTCGACCATCATGGCATCATCGGTTGCTTCTTCTTTGGATTTTCGCGCATGCGCTTTGACTAAAACATCACGATGAAACCCTTGTGGCGTCTGCGCTTCCCATAACAAATCCCGCGCAGGAGTTTCCTGAATATCTAAAGTCTTACGATTGATCTTTTTAACCGTAAATTTAACCGGCACACCCAGAATAGCTGCTTTATTTTTCTTAAGTACAGCTAACAAGCGATCAATAGAGCCACGATCAATAAAAGGACGCGCCGCATCATGCACCAGCACCATATCAGTATCCGACGAAAGCGCCTCGAGGCCACACTTAACTGAATCTGAACGCAAAACCCCGCCAGCCACCACCGCGCGCACCTTCTTAAACGAACGCGTCAATCGAACAAACCGCGACAAAGACCCACTCGCTCCCACAACCACTACGCCATCAATACCCGTATGCGCTTCAAAAACTTTCAAACAATAAGCGATCAACGGCTTGCCCTTAAGCAAAACCAAAGCCTTAGGAACCTTAGACTTCAACCGCTTCCCCGCACCTGCAGCTACAATGATAACTTCAGTCTTCACTACTGCCGCTCCATCTTGGCGAAGATCATGCGGCCGGCTTGGGTTTGCAGGGCTGATGTTACGTACACTTTAACCGTTTGCCCCAAACCTTTGCGCCCGTCACTGACAACGACCATGGTACCGTCTTCCAAATATCCGATGGCTTGATTAGCTTCCTTGCCTTCTTTCAAAAGTTTGATTTCCAACTCTTCACCGGTAAACACCACCGGCTTGACGGCGTTGACCAGATCATTGATATTGAGCATTTCAACGCCTTGAATAGAAGCGATACGGCTTAAATTAAAATCTGTCGTGCAAATGCGGGCATCCATGAGCTTGGAGAGCTTGACCAATTTCAAATCAACTGCTTCGGGACCGGAAAAATCATCTTCATGAATGCGCACATCCGCCGCAGGATCTTTCTGCATCGTCTTTAAGATCTCCATACCCCGACGTCCGCGTTGGCGTTTGGTATCATCTTCTGAATCAGCCAGCCGCTGTAATTCATGCAATACAAAACGGGGTACTACCAAGCGCCCGCCCAGGAAACCCGTTTTAAAAATATCACTGACACGCCCGTCGATAATGGCAGATGTGTCCACCAGCACCACCCCGTCTTTTAAATCCTGCCTTTTAAAACGCACATAAGGGATAATAAGGTTAAACTCATCCTTGCCGCGCAGCGCCATGACAGCACCCAGATAAGAGAAAACCAAGGTCAGGACCACCCTCAAGATGGGTTTAATGACTTCGTCCAAAGGCAGTAGTGTAATAATATCAGACACTAAATTGGCCATAAAAATCCCGAGCAGAAGACCAAAAACCATGCTGGTAAGACCCCTCACCGACACCTGCTTTAAATTGGCTTCAATAAAGATCAAAAGCGATCCGCCTGCCATACAAGTAACCACACCTAAAAAAGGCTGTTGTTTGATGGCCCCGATTTGATAACCGATAATACCGCTGATGATAATGAAAAAAATACGGATGAATAATAATGTCATGAACTACCCCTCCCCTGACCCCTCCCACGAGGGGAGGGGAATAACTTTTGTTATAACTTGTCCAACGCTTCCCTTACTGTTGCAACCGGAATTAATTGGATATTCGCCGGCTTAAAATCGTTTTTATTCTTTAAATTATTTTTAGGGACAATGCAACGGGTAAACCCAAGTTTCTCTGCTTCCTTGACACGGGATACAATTTGGGCCACACTGCGCACCTCTGCAGAAAGGCCGACCTCACCTAAAATGGCTGTGTCATGCGGGACAACTTTATCTAATAAGGCGGAAGCAACCGCCAGGCTGACACCCAGATCCGCGGCCGGGTCCATCACCTTAACTCCACCGACGACGTTTAAAAAAATATCTTTATCCCCCAGATTCATCCCCAACTTCTTTTCCAGGACAGCTGCAAGCAAAGCCAGGCGATTGGCATCAAAACCTTGTGCTTTCTGGCGCACCATGCCAAAAGCACTACGAGCCACCAAGCCCTGGATCTCCACCAAAAAAGGCCTTGTCCCCTCGAGAATCGGTACTACCACAGACCCTGATGAGTCTTGCGGCCGCTCACAGAGAAAAATTTCTGAAGGGTTTAACACTTCCTGCAAACCTGTTGCCGTCATTTCAAAGACACCGATTTCATTGGTGGAACCGAAACGATTCTTGTTGGCCCTGAGCACACGATAAGATGAATAACGCTCGCCTTCAAAATAAAGCACACTATCAACCATATGTTCCAGTACGCGCGGGCCGGCCAGCATTCCTTCCTTGGTGACATGTCCGATAAGAAAAAGCGCGATCCCCCGTGTTTTGGCGATCTGTGTTAAGACCGCGGCAGATTCCCTGACCTGGGCAACGGACCCCGGCGACGAAGAAAGTTCCGCCAAATGCACCACCTGGATCGAGTCAATGATCACTACCTGAGGAACTAATTCATGAATATAATTAACAATCGTCTGCACATCGATTTCATTGACGATAAAAAAATTATCATTGGGAGTTTGGGCAACCCTGTCCGCCCGCATCTTGGCTTGTTTGACAGACTCTTCACCGCTGATATATAAAACTTTTAAACCCGCCCGAGCTAAGGCACAGCCCGCCTGTAAAACAATTGTTGATTTGCCGATGCCGGGATCCCCACCGATCAAGGTGACAGAGCCCGGGACAATGCCGCCACCCATGACACGGTCAAATTCTCCTATCGCTGTCAGGTAACGCTTATCGTGGTGGATATCCACTTCTTTTAAAAGAACAGGAGCGACGATGCTCCCCACCGCCATCTTGACACGCGCACTACTCTCTTCGTATCTGGGAGCGGATGTTTCCTCGACATAGGAATTCCATTCCTCGCAATTGGGGCATTTACCCACCCAACGCGGGGATTGGGAACCGCAGTTTTGGCAAACGAATACTGTTTTTGTTTTCATTCTTACTTTGGCTTGGGACGGTAAAGCAGCTTCCAGGGATTGCCTTTTAAATCCGAAGTGAGATCATCGAGATTATTATAAACAGACTCATCGGTCAGCAATTTACCCAAAGTCCCGCGTCCTTCTTTTAAATCCGTGCCCACTGCACCAAAACCTTCCAGGGCAGCTTCCAGGGATTGTTTATTTTTATCAGTTAAGATACCGTTATTAACACTGTCTACCGTGACCTGTAACTTTGTCATTAAGGTCGACACTCCTTCTGCTATTTTTTCAATCGGCACAGGGTCCTGCCCGACGGTAGTACTGTCTTCCTTGATCAAATCCTTTGAAGTGCCCGGGACAATCTCAAGATATTTCTCTCCCAAGATCCCTAATTGATTGATCGTGATTTTAGAATCCGCGGGAATAGCAATATCATCCTTGATCCAGACTTTCACCCGCACCTTGGTTTTTCCCCCATCATTCTGATCGGTAAACACTTCTAATTTTTTGACCAACCCGACTTCCACCCCTGCCAGGCGCACGGGTGCGGCCTCACGCAAGCCGCTGGCAAAACCAAATTCAACCTGGATATGACGGCCCTTTTCAAAAATGGAAAGATCACTGACTGAAATGATAAAAAAAGTTAATGCCAACGCTGCCATCAATACAAATGCGCCAACCTTCAATTCCAGTCCGTTATCTCGAGACATAAATAGTTCTCCTCATTTTACATGGCCAAAAATCAAACTCTCGTCTTCGGTGATAGGCCCGTGCGCCTCACCGTGTATGAACTGCTGGATCACCGGATGTTTGGAATTCTTGATTTCATCCGGTTTACCGTCGGCAATAACCTGGCCCTTATAAAACATCGCAATCGAATCCGCCACCTGGTAGGCGGAATTCATGTCGTGTGTGACGATAATGGAAGTAACTTTCAGTTTATCCCGCAATTCAATGATCAAATGGTTGATCGCTGCTGCCGTGATAGGATCAACCTCACTGGTTGGCTCATCATACAAAATAATGTGAGGTTCCATACAGAGCACTCGCGCCAAACTCACCCGCTTTCTCATGCCACCCGAAAGCTGGGAGGGCATCAATTCTTCCACATCCTTTAAACCCACGAGGCCCAACGCATCATGCACTTTATCTTTAACTGTTTTCTTGTCCAGGTTCATGAATTCATTGAGCACAAAGCCGACATTCTCTCCGACATTCATGGAGTCAAACAAAGCCCCACCCTGAAACACCATCCCGATCTCCATGCGCAGGCGGTCATATTCTTTATCATTCAAATTAGTAACTTCAACCCCATTGATCTTAATCGACCCACTATCCGGACGAATCAATCCCACAATATTCTTCAAAAGCACACTCTTCCCAACGCCCGAGCGCCCAATAATCGCCTTAGTCTCCCCCCGACGCACCGTCAGACTCATATTATTCAAAATCATCTGCGCGCCGAAGACTTTATATAGGTTACGTATTTCGATCATTTAAATTGCTCTTTTACTTTGGGATGATTAAAAAAATAAATTACAACAATTGCAGCTATAATCATCGTTCCTATCAAAATATTAATCTCCCCTGGGCTTACATGTGGAAGATTCATTAAAGATACATTATTGAATGGCAGAATTAATATAGTACTTATTAAAGGAATAAAAATATTGTAATAAATAATACCTTTTCTCGCCCATTCTTTTAATTGCAATATATTTATAGCTAAAATCAGCAAAACAATTGATACAAAAAAATTAAAAAATATTAGTATAATTTCCCCGCCAAGCTTATTTAAGTTCAATGAGGAAGCAATTAAAAAATATATTCCAAATATCGTTACTCCTCTTGACCTCCCAGGGACATTAAAAATTGTATTCATCCTTAAACTCCCCTATCCCCTTTTGTACTAAAGAGGGGAATATTTCATAGATCCATTAGCAGGCTGATGCCGATATTGTTTTGAAGCGTATAGAAATCTGAGCCGTTGCATCTGGCTAGTCCTCTTCGCTTAACCTCTCTTTTGGCACCAACGACACCAACGGGAACCTTCAGATTTTAGCTGAAGAATAATATCGGTGTCAGCCGTCCACGCGTGTCCTGGATTCCCGCTTTCGCGGGAATGACATTCTTTCTAGAAATTCAGCAAAAAGTAAAAGATGAACGTGATGAAGCAGTCCATCATGATGATTAAGATAAATGAACGCACCACCGCAGTTGTTGTGGCTTTACCGACACCGTCTGCCCCACCTTTAACAGACAGGCCCTGATGACATCCCACAATGGCAATGACCATACCGAAAAATAGCGTCTTGACCAATCCTGTGATGATGTCCTTCATGGTCAAGGCCCGGAAGGTCATCTTCCAGAACATCTCGTGGCTGATATGCAATTTAAACACACAGATCACATAGCCGCCCCAGATGCCGATAATGTCCGACATAATGGTCAAAACCGGCAGCATGATGATAAGCCCAATAAATCGCGGGACCACCAGGTACTTGACCGGGTTGACAGCAAAGGCCTTGAGCGCATCCACCTGTTCGGTGACGACC
>Ga0206955_1095_pt1 | contig 23964 bp, 19 predicted proteins | sample Alteio_BWOrgHeat_34_FD_153247 | JGI IMG/M metagenome (GOLD analysis project Ga0206955, IMG submission 153247) | Enriched cells from forest soil in Barre Woods Harvard Forest LTER site, Petersham, Massachusetts, United States -... | ecosystem: Environmental > Terrestrial > Soil > Temperate forest >...
AGGTTATGAAGATCTACATTAACGCCGCAGCATCCATATCACCCCAAAAGACATTTGAGGCGCCATTTGAAACAGTAGCGTATACTGGAAACCGTTTGCGTTGTGTTGAGCCGGATTATAATAAACTGATAGATCCGAAACTGATCCGGAGAATGAGCCGCATTATAAAAATGGGCGTTGCTTCCGCATCTCAATGTCTCCGCGACGCAGGCGTGCAGATGCCGGATGCTATTATTACCGGAACCGCTTATGGTTGCATGGAAGACACTGAAATTTTCCTGCGGAAGATGATTGAAAACAGGGAAGAAATGCTTACACCGACGGCATTCATTCAATCCACACACAATACAGTCGGTGCCCAGATCGCGTTACTGCTGAAATGCCATAACTATAATAATACTTACGTGCAAAGCGGATTTTCTTTTGAAAATGCTTTGCTCGACGCAATGATGATGCTTGAAGAAAATGTTGCACAAAATATTTTAGTGGGAGGAGTCGATGAAATTATCGATGCAAGCCATCAGATTCTCACCAGGTTGGGTACCTACCGGAGGAGTGCTGTTTCCAATTTCAAATTATTTGAGGGACGATTCAAAGGCACCATCGCGGGTGAAGGCGCAACGTTTTTTTCGCTGAGCCATGAACCTTTACATGGAGCTGTTCGCCTGCAGGCATTTGAAACATTTTATACGCCTGCAGCACGAAAGATAACGGCAGAGGAAATTCTTTCCTTCCTGGAAAGTTCCGGCGCAGCAAATGAAATAGATTTGGTGATATTAGGCAGGAACGGGAATGCGGCAGACGACAGGATTTACGACGAGATTTCCCGGACTGCATTCGACGGGTTCCCTCCCCTGTTTTTTAAACATCTCTGCGGAGAATATCCTACTTCTTCTGCGTTCGCATTGTGGCTGGCGTGGCAGATCATAAAAAAGCAGGAAATTCCCTTGCAGCCCGGACCCTGGGACAAAAACCAAAAACGTCTGAACAAGATTCTCATCTATAATCACTATCAGTCGAAATACCATAGGCATTGCCGGTATCCGTATGTTTGAATAGCAATAATTCAAAATCCTTTCGCATGATCAATTACAGGAACATCAATATATTCTTTCTGGTCACCTTCGTGACGCTTGTAGTCACGAATATGAAAACGGCAATCCCTTTTTACGCTTACCTGGTTCTCGCGTTGATTTATTTTTTGATTCTCGCAGCCGGAAGTTATTTTATACGCGCCAATTTTTTTGTGCGGGCCATCAATAATGGCCCAACGTCAGAAAAAGAAATCGCACTCACCTTCGATGACGGTCCTGTCACAAAATACACGCCTGAAATTCTTCAAATCCTGAAAGAACAAAAAGTCGAAGCTGTCTTTTTTTGCATTGGCGCGCGCGTTGACGAACATCAATCGATTTGCAGGCAAATCATAGATGAAGGTCATCTCATAGGGAACCACAGCTATTCTCATGACCGTTGGTTCGATCTCTATTCTTCAAAAAAGATGGCGAAGGATCTCTCAGCCATGAATGAGTCTCTGAAAAACACGACAGGTTTGGTTCCGCATTTTTTTCGTCCTCCTTATGGCGTTACCAATCCAAATCTTGCCAGGGCAATTGAGCGTGGAAATTATATCACTATCGGATGGAATCTCCGGTCTTTGGACACGGTGATCAAAGACGAAAAAAGGCTATTGCAAAAACTTTTGAGAGGCTCAAAACCCGGAGGCATTATCCTCCTGCATGACAAATGCGAGGTAACGGTGAAAATCCTTCGACAACTCATCACGGAGCTCAGGGCCAGGGGCTTTCAAATTTCGAGGTTGGATAAAATGCTTAAATTGACACCCTATGCATAAGCTTATCGTACTGCTGGTGTTGGTCGGAATCACGGCGACTGTGCGGGCACAATATCCTGGTTACGTTCAACTGAACGACCCCGTTGCATTCAAACTGCAATTCAGTGCCGCCTCTCAAACAATCCAGACGATACAGAGTGATTTTACACAGGAGAAAAACCTGTCCATGCTCTCTGAAAAGATTATTTCCAAGGGCAAATTTTGGTTCAAAAAGCAAAACCTGGTGAGGATGGAATACTCGGAACCTTTTCAATATCTCATGATCCTCAATAACGGAAATATCTATGTGAAGAATGGTGCGAAAGAAAATACGGTAGGAACAAAATCAAATAAGCTCTTCCAGCAGATCAATAGAATCGTGATTGATTGCGTAAAGGGTTCTGCGCTCGACAACCCCGATTTCATCGCGAAAATATTTGAAGGGAAGACTAACTGGATCGTCGAATTAACACCGAAGGCAAAAACGCTGGGAGAGTTGTTCCAGCATATCAATATTACGGTCGACAGGAAAGATTTTACGGCTTCTGTAGTCGCCATGTATGAACAGGGCGGAGACTACACCATCATCCATTTTATCAACAAGGAACTGAATGCTACGATCCCGGACGCTTTATTTGTACATTAATTTATTCGTGGCTTTGACAGCATGTCATTCCGTGTATAAAAAAATGGAAAAAATCAATTCCGATCCCTCCTGTATTCAAAAGTTCAGGCCGGTATTTCAATCTGATCTTTACCGTACAACGGTGGAAGTCAATGGGAAAGAAATTACCGGACTGCTTCTCATCAAAACAATGCCAGACAGCAGCATCAGGATTGTTTTTTCAAATGAATTCGGAATAAAATTTTTTGATTTTGAATTTTCGGGTAGGGATCAGTTCAAAATCTATTCCATAGTTCCGCAAATGGATAAAAAACCTGTAATTACGACCCTGCGAAAGGATTTTGAATTATTGCTATTCAAACATACGGATACCGGCAATGCCTATGCGCTAAGAAACAATGGCGAGTTTTTCCATGGATTTCCCCAGGAAAGCGGGGTGAATTACTACGTCACAGATTCTGCCTGCGGCAGCCTGATCAAAATGCAAAGAGCATCATCTACCAAGCCCGTAGTGGAAGCGAAATTTTTCCCGGACAAGACCGGATCGCCCGACAGCGTTGACATCTCACATAAAAACTTCAATTTTACCATTGCACTCAAACATATACCAAAGAAATGAAGCTGCTTGGAGACTTCTATAGCATGGAAAACCTGGATACTGCGGATGGACAGATCCGGGCAACTTTGCACATTAACGTCAACCACAACATATTCAATGGGCATTTCCCCGGTCAGCCTGTAGTACCGGGGGTTTGCATGATGCAAATGATCAGGGAGATCTTTGAGTCTGTAGTAAAGAAGAACGTCTATGTCCGGCGCGCAGCGCAGGCAAAGTTTCTGGCGATGATCGATCCGCGGATAACCACATCACTCTCTGCGATCATTGCCTATCAAACCTCAGAAGAAGGGAAATTTCAAATCAATGCAAGCCTTAGCGGCGACGACATCACTTTTTTTAAGTACAAGGCAAGTTTTGAATTGGAAAACGAGAGAACCGTCTAGACATTCTGGATATTGACGGCGGCCTGTTCTTTTCGCGTCCTGGATGCGCTGATCCATTCAATCAGGTTCAATGCAGGATTGGTCATGAAGGTCGTGATCAACGCCATCAGCACCATCATTGCAAAAATCTTCGGCGTAAGTATTCCCAGGTCATAGCCAATATTGAGTGCAACCAATTCCATCAATCCGCGTGTATTCATCAACGCGCCGATAGAAAGACTATCTTTCCAGTTCTGACCTACTGCTTTTGCGGCCAATACACTTCCTCCAAATTTACCTGCAACCGCCACCACCAAAATCCAGATAAAAGATATCCAGAGCGAGCTTTCATTCAACAATCCGATTTGCGTGCGAAGGCCTGTGTAAGCAAAAAACAGGGGCAAAAACAACACTTTGCTTACGTCTTCAATTTTCTCAAGCACAGATTTCCTGAATACATGGTCTTGCGGCATGATAACGCCCGCCAAGAAAGCGCCAAATAATGCATGAATGCCGATGCCTTCCGTCATATAGGCCGAGAGCAGCAGCACGATAAAAACAGCAGGCATCACAATACTGCTTGCGATGTTCCGCGCCTGGTAATGCCGGTATGCACTTTGTAAAACAGGTCTGATTATGACAAGCATGAACGTCACGAAGGCCAGGACAAGCGCAATCGTGTAAAATGCACTGACGGAAGAACCTGCATGGATGATCGCTACCAGTAGCGCGAGGATACACCATGCCGTTACATCATCGGAAGCTGCGCAAGTCAATGATAGTTGTCCGAGTTTGGTCCTGGTAATCCCTCTTTCCTGCAATACGCGGGCAAGAACCGGAAATGCGGTAATGCTCATCGCTATTCCCATAAATAGAGCGAAGGCAAGGAAGGAAACACCGGCTGGCGCATATTCCGCATAGAAAAAATAAGAAAGTCCCATCCCAAGTGCATAAGGAATAATAATGCTTGCGTGACTGATGATGACAGCTTCGAAGGCCTGTCTTCGTATAAAGCCGAAGTCAACTTCGAGTCCGATTACGAACATGAACAATATCAAACCGACCTGACTCAGGAACTGAAGATTATCCAGGGAAGATTGCGGAAAAATGAATCCGGACGCACCCGGAAACAACCAGCCGAGAAGTGAAGGTCCGAGCAATATGCCTGCAACGATCTCACCGATCACTGCGGGCTGACCAATTTTCTTAAAGAAAAATCCGACAAGGCGTGTAAACAAAACGATGACTGCGATTTGAAGGAGAAGAACAGGAAGCGATGATCCCAGGTGACGCATAACTGATCCCGAAAAACGCTGAAAACCGCTTTGAACAGTCCCATTACTAATTGGATTTGTGGCCGGCAATATTTTTCCGGCACCTTCCAACGATTTACCCTGCACGAGAATCCAATAAATGGCCAGACCGAAAACGGCCAGCATCAGGACATAAAATAATATCTTTCTTTTCTTCTTCATTTCGGGAGCGTTGTAAAAAAAACCGGCTGTAATTTACAACCGGTTACTATCAAGCTCAGAATAAAAATTATTTCTTGATAAATTTTCCAAGACCCTTGCCAGCCGTTGCATAGGATTCGGACAAACGGTCGCCTGTATCAAAGTCATTGCCTGACCAGAAGGAAGAGCCAGGTGCCTTTTCAATTTTGATCTTCGCAATTACATTGGAGTGATTTGCGGACTCCACGATCCAGGCTTCGCCATTGATTTCTGCACTCTTTCTCGATATGCCGATATTGTAACCGGGCTCAGTGAAATTGGTGTTGAAAATGATCGTGTACTTTGCGTTAGCAGCGACTGTTTTCTCAGCATATTTTTCGAACAATTCAATGAATTTAGGCTCGAACCTGTATTTGCGGTCTCCGACCCAGTTCTTTGCCCAGGTGTCGCCCTTTCCTGGTTCTTTCTTGTTATAGTCAGCCGTTTTGTCTTTTACATAGTCGGCTTCTTTGTCGTACTTGCCAACGCGCATATCGTTATACGTAAACTCGATGCTCACGTTCTTTTCAGCCTTTAACGGATCGAGATTTCCTTCGATCAGTTTTACGTGTTGGGCGTTGAGTTGTGAGACGGATAATAAGGCAAGAGAAATACCAAGGCAAATTTTGAGGATTTTCATGTGACAGTTGTTTTTTGATTTATAGCAATGCGCCATTAGGTGGAACACTGATTAGCGATTAAAAATATAAAAAAATCCGGAAGTTTCTATGCGTTCAGCATTTCTTGTAACGCCACATTTTTATTTCTCAGGTCGAGGCCGCCTTCCAGGATAGATTTCAAATTGGCGAGATAAAAAACCCATCCTTTCGTGCATCCAACGTGGAAATATACTTTCGAGTATTCATCAGTGGGAATTTTCTCCTGCAGCAGACTCACGATCAGCGTGCCCATCTCCTCAGTAATGGTAACGGTAACGTTGCCGGCTTTCCCAAAAGTGAATTGAAATCTATCCTTGCCATTAGCATCGGTTACCTCTCCCCTTTCCAACATACTGTCGTCGTAACCGTGCCAGGTCCATTCATATTTGTCGCCTTTTTGGATGGCATCTGCGGGGTCACGTGGCTTACCTTCGGCCGACGTAAATATAGCATCCCTGAGGAACCATTTTTCGATGCCTTTTCTGGTGGCCCAATGCGCATATGCCTGCCCGGGAGTCGACTTCACGTCAATTCTTTGTGTGAACCTGCTCCAGTCATAGGAGAAAGATTCGGAGGATTTGTCTGACATATTAGTTTGATTTAAAGATGGAAAGGTAGGCGGTCCAGGGCCCGATTTCTTCGCGGTATTGTTTCGCCATGACCCTTGAGATCTGCACAATATGAGAAAGGTCGTGTGCTGCCCAGGTGGCGAGCAGTTGACGAAGTGTTACCGCTCCGAATGCAGGGTGGATGCCGGAGCTGTTCAATATATCTTCATTGAGGTTGACGGACTGGAGCCAGGCCAGGTTTTGTTTTCGAAGTATTTTGAATTCATTTAATACATCCCGAATCGATTTACCTTCATTTTCTTTTAGTTGTGCGAAACGGTCAAAGACAGAAAACTTTTTGTCGCTGTTTTGGTCCAGGATGATCTTCATTCTGGGCACCCAGTCGGTTTTTTCGCCATGAACCAGGTGACCCACCACATCGAATGGGCTCCAGGTATTTTCACCTTCATTCGCGTATATCCATTCCCGGGGCATATCCCGGACCAGCAGTTCGATGACGTCGGGCGTTTTTTCGAGGATCGTTATCGTGTCTGTAATGTCGAATTTCATGGTTTAACCGCGCATCCAAAATTAGTCAATTGGCGCAGCGTTTTGGACGAATAGTTTCAGGAATGCAGGAATTTTGCATGAAGGATTGGTATCCAAAACCGACACATTGAATAACTTGCCTGAAATAGCATTTTTATCACCAAACCTTTGTTATGGAAATCACCAAAGTAAACATTGCCTCGAAGCTCGGTCAATTCTCCGATCACTGGAATCCAAGGATAGTTGGGGAGCTGAATGGCCAGCAGGTCAAGCTCACCAAACTGGAGGGGGAATTCGTCTGGCACAAGCACGATCATGAAGATGAATTATTCCTTTTAATCCAGGGTGAATTTAGAATTGAGTTGCGCGACCAGACTATCGTGCTCGAGCCCGGTGAATTTGTGATCATTCCGCGAGGTGTTGAACATCGGCCAGTTTCCATCGGCGAATCGCATGTGATGTTATTCGAGCCTGCGTCTACGCTCAATACGGGCAACCTGACAAATAAATTCACGAAGGAGAATCTGGAAAGGATCTGAGCAGCTGTTTTGGCTTGGAAGAATTGAGATTGAGTGGACTAACACGCTGCTTTTATTTTGTACAGCGCAGCCTCATTGATGAGTAGGACCATTATGTGATTAGCGGTTTCGTCGGGATGCGGAAATTGTCTAATCTTATAAAAAAAACATGAGTATCCGACTTGCCAGTATCAATGAGGCAGAAATTGCGCGCATCAATGATATTTACAATGAATCGGCCGTGAGAAAATTTCTAACTGCAGATACGGAACCTACTACGCTTACCGATCGAATCAAGTGGCTGCTGGCCTACAATCAAACCGAGTATCCGGTATATGTTGCTGTACAAAACTATGAGGTTGTCGGCTGGATTGCCATCAGGCCCTACCGGGAAGGGAGAGCCGCGTTGAAGCATACGAAAGAAGTGAGTTATTATGTGTCGAAGGATTGGGAACGCCAGGGCATCGGAACACAGCTCTTGCAGCATGTATTGAATGAAGTGCCCAATCTTGCGGTCAGGAATCTTGTTGCGATCGTCCTGGAGAAAAATCTGGGCAGTATAAAGCTTTTGGAAAAATTTAATTTCCGCCGCTGGGGATTATTGCCGGCTGTCGCCGATTTCAATGGAGAGCTTTGCGGTCATTTATATTTTGGATTGGCGATTGGGCAGGAAGCGCCCGTGAGCAGAAAGTCGATCATTGACAACAACATATTGTCGTTCGTGTATTAAAGTTGGAGGAATAGCAAAAAAATTGGGGCTGCCTTGTAAAGGGGCAGCCTTTTTTATTAACCGCCGAAGTTTTGGCGAAGTTGGGCTTTATTACGGGCAAATTAGGCTGGAGCGGCGCAGCGGGTTCATTTTCAGGAGAAGTTACCGCGATTTGACAGATTTTTCCACGTGTCCTACACCTAGGTGTAGGACACGTGAATCAAAACGGTTTTCAAAAAAAAAGCTGCTTCCGGGAAGCAGCCCATATTTCTTGATCTTTCGAAATCCTATGCCCTCGGTTTCAACCAGATCTCCCTCAACATTAACTGTTCATCCGTCGGTTTGTCGATAAAATTGAGAACATTAAATCTCCTCACAGGATATTTTTCCAGAGTGCCACGCAAAACGACGGGCTGCTTGTTGCCGCTTGCGTCCTTGCGCATGACACGAATCTCAAGGCTGTCACCCGACTTTGAAGTTTTGTAAAGATCAGCAGTTACTGTCCGTTGATTCGCTCCTGTGATATCATGACCGTTAATTGAAATCCATTCGTCACCGATATGATAGCCCAACTTTTTTCCCACCGCATTCATTCCACTCGTGTCCGATACGACAACCCTGCCAGTTTCGCTGTTGAAAGTCAATGCCACCCTGCCTAAACTGAATGTACTGTCCTTTGACTCTCCTTCTTTCTGGTAAGAAACACCAACGATATTAAAAATCTGCTCAAGCGGCAAAGGCTTGGGTCCTGCAACATATTCTTCCAAAAATGCCTTGATCTCGGGATAAGTGAGATTGCCAATTTCAGTGAAGAGCACAGTGTCAACAAATCCCTTTTGCTTGCCGTATTTTTTAGAAAGGTCATTGATCAGATTCATGATACCATATTTGCCGTGCGACAGCTGAAGCAACTTAATATCCAGGCACATGTTAATAATCGCGCCTTTTTGGTAAACATTTCCAAATTGCCTTTTGTGTACACCAAGAACCTGGCTGCTCATGGCAGTAAAAGCCACAGTATCCTTATACAAATTCTTTGATTGGGTAATTTTCCCGCTGAGCACATTGAGGAACTCTTCTCTCGTCATCAGTCCATATTGCACCTGCACCAACTGTGCATGATATTCGGTAGATCCTTCGTAAAGCCATAAATGCTCAGACATTTTCGGGGTGTTGAAGTCGAAATTTTGTATCTCTTCCGAGTGAACTGTCAATGGCGTCAGGATATGAAAGAATTCATGCGCCGCATGATCAACGAATTCAGGCCCCAACTTTTCGGCTGCGCGTTCAGGATAGTAATACATGGAACAATAAGAATGTTCAAGCGCTCCTTCTCCATGGGAATACGAAAACGGCTTGGTATCCAAGTAAACAATGAAAGCATATTTCTCTACAGGCAACTTGCCCCCGAGATATTTTCCCTGTGCCTGCAAAAGCGTCGATAATTTCTCTGCGAGAAATGCTGCGCTGACTTTTTTGGTCGGGGAATAAACCGAGATCAGTACGTCCGCATTTCCAACTTTGATGACAGCAGTGTCCGGCTGATCATACATGATGGGATTGTCTACGATCCGGTTGTAAGATTCGGTAACGAATTTATCGCTCGTCGCACTATTATCCATGTCGGTGAGCGCGGTACTGCCATAGAAATTCGCCTGATGAAGAATATGAACTTCATAGGGAATATTTTTCATATCGTCAAAATACCCAAGGAAGCAATTGTTGTTGATCACAAAATTTGAATCCTTTTGAATATTGCTCCCCGCGGGTTCAAATATTACCTGTTTGGTCTTGCCATCATCATAAGTATCATTGACCCAATATGTGATCTTGGTTAGTTTGTTGGCATTGGAGATAGTCCAGCTGTTTACATCCTGCTTGGATACCGGCAGTGTATCGCCTTTCTTATCGAACGCTTTAAACTGCTCGATATAGCGCCCAAAATCATCTTCGGAATAAGTGCCCGGGATAATTTTTGGAAAGTGATAGGTAATTTCTGATTTGCCAATTGCGGGCGACAACAGCTCCACTTTAACTTTGTCATCCACAACATTAACCAGGTCAATCGTAAAACGATAGTTGTTTCCAGGTTTGGGTTTCTGACCTAACACAGTTATGGCGGAGATCATCATTAATACGGGCAATGCAAAGAAGACTTTGGGCCCTGCTTTCTTGTTCATGTATAGTAATTAAAATTTGTGCATGATACTCAATCCGGATCCAACGCCGTAATAGTTTGGGATGAATAGCCGATATCCTTGACCAATGGCAATAAGAACATGAAACAAATGTTGTCAGGCATTCAATGAGAAGGGATTATGAGTCGCGCAACATTTTTACCTGTACCTTCACCAAACCTAAAATAGCTGCATCCTGTGCTGATTTTAGATGAATTTTCAAAACGAATTGCATGTCTACATCACGACTTCAAACGCTTTTAATTTGTCTCAGCTTTCTTTCATTGGCAACATCCGGCCAAAAGAAAATCGAATTGACCGGGCCCGATCATAATTTGAAATTTATTTTCAGCATTGCCGGGCATGACGCCGAATATTCAGTCATGTACAAGGGTCAGACACTCGTTGACAACAGTCCACTCGCACTGCATTTCTCCGATGGCCAGCTTGACCATAATATTGTTGCAGGCAAAGCCTCCTTTCGCAAAGGCAATAATTCCTACACACTGGTAGTAGGAAAAACAAGCAAGGTCGATGATCAGTATAATGAAGTGGAAATTCCCCTGCAGCAATTCAATGGCGGCGCGAGACGAATTATCTTGCGCGTGCGTGCTTTTAACGATGGACTTGCCTTCCGGTACGAATTTCCTGAACAGGCTGACTGGAAACTCCTGGAACTTACGGATGAAAAAACCACCTTCCACCTGACTGGTAACCCCACCGCACATGCGCTATTCTTACCCAACTATACGAGTTCGCATGAAGGCAAATATGCCACCATTGCATTTAATGATATTAGAGAAGACACGTTGATGGACATGCCTGTTCTTTTCGAATTTCCCAATCATGTTTTTATGGCTATCACCGAGGCAGCATTGATCGATTATGCCGGGATGTATCTCGTTAAGGAAAAAGATCATTTAAGAAGCAGGCTTTCTCCACATCCTAAATATCCCGGCTTATTGGTCAAAGCAAATTTACCTCACCCATCTCCATGGAGGGTGATGTTGATCAGTGATCGTGTAGGGACGCTTATCGAATCCAATATCATAACTGATTTAAATGAATCCTGCAAGATTGCTGATGTGTCATGGATCAAACCAGGCAAGACAACCTTTCCCTGGTGGAATGGAAATGTATTGCCTGACACCATAAATGCTCCAGGTAATAATTTTGTTACGCAGAAATACTATATTGATTTCTGTGCAAGAAACGGATTGGAATATCACTCAGTCGTCGAATATGGCTTGCATCAATGGTACATGGACGATGGAATAAGTTTCCAGCCCGGTCCACATAGCGATGTCACTACGCCGGTACCCGGTCTGAATATGAAGGAGGTCTGTGATTATGCGAAATCCAAAGGAGTCGGGATCCGGGTATGGGTGCATTGGGCCGCACTGTATCCAAAACTTGATACGGCCTTTGCTCTCTTTGAGCAGTGGGGACTCAAGGGCATGATGGTTGATTTCATGGATCGTGACGACCAGGAAATGGTCAATATCCAAACCGAAATTTTACAAAAAGCCGCGGCCCATCACCTGCATATCCAATTTCACGGCGCGTATAAGAATACAGGGCTGAGCAGAACTTATCCTAACGAATTCACGCGCGAAGGCACATTGAATTATGAAACCAACAAGTGGAGCAAAGATGCCGATGCCGATCATGACATCAATTTTCCTTTCACGCGAATGCTTGCCGGAAGCACTGACTACCATCTGGGAGGATTTCGTGCCGTCCCGGATTCGCTCTACGTAATCCAATATACCAGACCACTTATGATGAGCACGCGCTGCCACATGCTCGCTATGTATGTTGTGCTCGAGAATTACCAGGGCATGGTTTGCGACTATCCTGCAGCATATGAAGGTCAACCCGGATTTGAATTTATAAAAGAAGTACCAACTGTTTGGGATGAAACAAAAGTATTGGACGCGAAAGTTGGCGAGTACATTGTGATATCACGCAGGAAAAATAACGAATGGTATATCGGCGGAATAACAAACCATAATTCCCGTCAATTGAAAATACCCATGAATTTTTTGGGTGAAGGAAATTTTACCTGTGACATATACAGCGATGCGGATGACGTTCGTCAATATCCCAACCATATCAATAAATTGACAAGGCAATTGACCAGCCACGATATGGTCGAAATCCGACTCGCAGCATCGGGGGGCTTTACCATGCATATCAGGAAATCGCCATAATAATTAATTTTGTAGCGGCTTATTTGATTCAGCGAATTGCATGATAAGCTTCAAAAAATATCTGCAGGACAACTACCAACTCCGGGATGCGGGAATATTATCAGGGATCATGGTATTAGACTTCAGGATCACCTCACCCCATCACACGAAAAGGAATCAATTGCTTTTCAATCGATAGGTTCTGATTGACAGCGGTTGCAGCGAACTCAATTGACTCGAGCTTGTGTTCAGATAGAAATATGAAGTCGCCGACACGTCATCCGACCGATAAAAATTTGCCCATCCTTCAGGAAGCGATGGGTCACTTAGCGCACTCTTTTGGGCTAGCAAAGGAAACGGCTTTCCATCTTTGTCGATAGTGACGGGAATCAATGGCGTGTTGGATTTTTGCATTTCCAGCACTTTCGATTTCATGTTACCTCCCATCTGTTGTATCGTAACGCGGCATGCGGATCCAAAATAAATCGGATCGGGTATATGATAACGGTAGTATGCCCATTGCAATTTTTTTTCGTCGGCCACCAGGCAGCCGGAATAGTTGTTCGCAAAAAATCCCTGTCCCCAACCGGTCCCAATATAATCCTCCGTGCCGGTACCGACCAGGGTTGGCGTTTTGTTATCGCCATCCAGGTAAATTTTCACTTCTCCTTCTCCCCACCAGGATTCGGGATAGATTGGATTGGCATTGATTCCGATGTTTACACCGAGAAATCTTCCTTTTCCAGCCACCGCTGGCAAGATTTCAAAATCCTTTCCCAGGGTTGTTGCAGTATCACGACTCCAGAACGCATGAAAGTAAAGCCAGTCATCTTGCCAGCTCGTTGTTTGAAGAAAGTCGACATCAAAAAATAGGTGGCTGAGTCTTTTGCCAGATTCATTCGTTATTCTGATCAGGGCGCCTTTTTTATACGGCATGGGGATGAGGCATACGAACGATTTTCCTTCCGGACTTGCGAACAGGGCATTCTGAAAGGAGGCGGTTTTTCCGAGACCAACGCCAAAAAAGTCTCCAAGGGGAACGACCACCGCGGGTTTCGGATCATGGTCCCAGAACATTTCCAATTTGAGCGAGCGGAGCATTTCGGGGGACCTATCACTCACGGTGATCCATATTCGATTAATGATCCCCGATCCATCGACGTCAAGAAGTGTACTGGTGGCACCAGATTCAATTGGGTCGCTGGCATGCCCTTTGGCGCCCAAATTTTCCATAGCGCCTTTTCCCTTTACTCCGTTTCGGTTTTCCGGGCTACTCCACCTGGAAGCTGCATTCTCGTCATACTGAAACCATTTTCGGCCTTCCTTGTCCTGTGCCGAAACAGAAAGGGGAGAGACGAAATTGATCAGGAAAATCACTGTAATAAAATTCATTAAGATTTTTCCCGACCTGAAAGCTGGTTGTAAAGAATCAATTTGCATAGTAATATTCTTAGTTATTTCAAAGTAGTGTTCACGTTTGGTGGAAGGGGTTTTAACCCCAGGTGTCCTACACCTGTTCTTAAAAAAAAACATTCCGCCAAGGTAAGATCTGGATTTTTTTAGCGCGAGATCCCCAAAACCTATTTCATTTTTCTACGCCCAGTGTAGGACACCTGTTCTTAAAAAAAAATAATCTACCAAGGCTAAATCCGGATTTATTTAGCGCCGAATCCGCAAAACCTATACCATTTTTCTACGCCCAGTGTAGGACACCTGTTCTTAAAAAAAATTAATCTACCAAGGTAAGATCCGCATTTTTTTAGCGCGAGATCCCCAAAACCTATACCATTTTTCTACGCCCTGTGTAGGACACCTGTTCTTAAAGCCGCATTCCATCTTCAATTCCTGATTACAAAATCCCGGGATTCACCCTCATTTAATATCACCGCAGTTTTCAGAACTATTTCTCCCACCCCTTTTATCCCCACTCTTTTTAATCCAAGCTTGCCATAATGCACCGAAATCGCGAGCTTTCCACCCTTGACACTCACATTGCCCCAGCTATATCCATTCGACCAAAAATAATTGCCCTCCCGATTGCCCATCGAAAATGATTCCGTCACGCCGGAATAATGAAATCCACTATAGGCAACCACTGTTCCCCAGCTTGCCATCGCACGCGCATAATGATTGCCGCATTCCTCCTCATTAAAAGGATTTCTCTTCCATCCATCATAACGGTTACGGACATTTGTCATCGTTTTTAAGGCCTCATCGGTCATGCCGCTATAGATCATCTCCGTGGCTGCAGTATACTCCAGCCCCGTCCACGCCTCCGAACAATAGGAAAGCGGAATCTTCGGTCTGCGTGAAGGATCAGGATAGGCAGTTAAAACCAGGCCCGACTCATTTCCCAATCCATAAGTCCGCATGTTGTTGAACTGATTGTCGAAGGATTTGATATAATTGTATTTCCAGACACTTTCCATGGCCTTCTTTAGCTTGACACTATCTGCCAGCCAGCCCAAACCGCAAATATTCGCCATGTACTGACCCACGAGTTGATCGACCAGACAGCCATCCCCAATCTGAAAATCGGGATCCCCGAAATCACGAGTGCCCATACCCGCTATCAATCCCGCCGCAATCCTGGATTTGTCGTTAATAGGTTGTATTTTCTGTATATAATATTCTCCATTGAATAAATTGGCGTCAACCCAGGCACTCCCTTTCTTAAACAGACTTTTGCAGGTCTGCTCAAACGCCTGGTCTTTCATATAGGCCGCCATCGCAGCGGCTGCTTTCAATGCGCCCAAATACCAGAATTCAATCTCCGGATTAGGGCCCAAATATTCTATATCCATCGTATTGTGCTGACATCCTTCCATCACACCATCCTTGTCAGCATCCCAGCCTCCCTTAATCCAGGCGAAAGAGAGCGCCTTTTTCACCAATGGCCAATTTTGTTCCAGCAAATGATTATCACCCGAAAGTTGCCATTCCCTGTACATCTTCATGATCGTTCCCATTTGCCCGTCTGCGGCCGCAACCTTCCAGTTTGAATCCTTATTCAGCGGCAGACTTACCCTGAAACTCATCAATCCAGAACTGTCATTCAATCCGTAGTGGTATTCTATTTGTCGCATCCTTTTGGCCAGATTACCAAAAAGAAATGCGGTCGCCTGTTCGTAATTCCACACATGTGTACAGTTGCCATAACAGGAACCTGTGGAATTGAAAACACCTTCCCATCCAAAAAAATTACCGTCGCTGGTCCTGAAGGCAGTCTGGCTCCGCAGCGTGCTCGTGTTAAACAACGCCGCCTCTTTAATAATCTCCGGATAGTCGCTTTTGACAAATGTGTTCACAAATTCAAGGGTCTTGCTTTCCAGCTTTGGCAGGTCCGCCAACGTTCTTTCAGCTACGTCCCATGCATCACGATACAGTCCGGCGTAATAATTCCCGACCGTCGTCTTATCATTCCAATCCTTGCGATTCGGAAAAACCCAGGTGAGTAAGAATTGTATCTCCCGGGTTTCATTGGGACCGAGACTGAATTCAACAGACAATGCGGCGTGCGGTACATCGCGCTTAGGCATAAACGTTGTATCCTTAAAAATGCCATCGTCCGAGAAATCATCCCAAATGTCATTCACATCGGAATTCCATCCCTTCGTATCCAATTCCGTGCGATGACTGAGGGTGTATGCTTTACCGATATCCGTAGTCGTTAACGCGATCGTACCCCAGGCTGCGTCATTCTTGTCCACACTGTCAGAGCTCATAAAAATTCCTGCAAGTTTTGCGGATTGCTTAAAAGCATTCCTGTTCTTCTTCGCACCAATTACATTAACGCTCCGGTCGAAATCGTTCAGTTCATATCTTGACCCGTCCATACCAATAAAATTATCGAGGGATCCTGCCACTGCAACCGTTAGCGGCGCAGCAGTCTTGTTATGTATTTCATAACGGATAACAGCAACCGGAATGCCGCTGGCTTCCGCGTCGCAGGGAATATATGGGTTGAACACCCGTGCCCTGGCACTTACCGGCATGTTGTCATCATCCAGGTTCACCGTTGCAAGAGGATAAGCAACATCAAATGAAACGGTTTGAAATCTCGGGAAGCCATTATTGGGCGCATTGCTTCCCTGCTGACCCTGGTATTCTGAGGGTGGAACAGGTCCCATTAAGGCCTTGGCCCTTTTATGCCCACTGGCATCCTGCGTAAAGATCATGAAGCAGGGCGCCATTTTAGCTGAAGCCGCTCCCACGAAACCTATGCCGGGCTTATTCATTATCTCCACATCCTTCCATTGTCCATTACCGCCAATGGAAATATTTCCGGTTCCAATTCCACCCACAGGCATGGCAATTTTGTCGAGATTCTTTCCTTCATAATGTTTTAATACGGGCCAGTCGGAGGATTGGGCAAATAGCCTGTTGGACAAAAAGATCAGCAGGAACAAAAGAATTTTTCTCATGGCGGGATTCAATTTTATTGGACAATCGTTACAGTTTAGTCGCAAGCCGGAAAGCAGCAAATCATTTTCGTGCGAATTCTGATTTACCATTTTATTTCTCAAATACCAGCGTGTCGGGGTTCGCGCCCAAATTATTCAGATGCTTCAATAAAGCTTCATTGAAGGCATCAGGGCCGCAGACATAAAAGTGTTGCTTAAAATCAGTGACGTGCTCTTTCAAAAATTTCTCATCAATTCTTCCTTTGTAGAGTTTGGTATCAGGCTGGTTGCTGATAATATTGAAAAAATTCTTCCCTAACATCTTTTCGAATTCATCCCGCAGAATAATATCGTTATCTGTCTTGTTCGAGAAAAAAAGTTTATTGCCACCAATTTTTTTCTGCCTATTCAGATCCCGGAATATTGAAATGAAAGGTGTAACACCTGCACCGCCTGCCAGAAAAACGCCCTCTCCTTTATATGAAATGGCGCCCCACGCATCGCTGATCTCAAATTCATCGCCCGGGTTGGATCGACCGAGCAAATTTGTCACGCCGTCGTGATCGGTATAGCTCTTGATCGTAAATTCAAGATAATCGTCACCGGGAAGACAGGTGAATGTAAATGGCCGCTTTTCATTTTCCCATCCCGATTTTCGTAGCGAGAGATCCGTTGCCTGCCCAGGAGTGAATTCAAATCCCTGCGGCTTTGTTACACGGTAGGTGCGAACATTATGTGTTCTCGGAATAATCTCCTTAATCTTCACATTGTAATTTGCCATAGAATTCATTTTTAAGGATTATTGTTAACTCACATTGGCTTTGTGGTCCTGGTTATTTCAACAGACCATTCATTCCCGCTCGCGATATGATTTGCCTCAGCGAAACTGGACTGATTCAGCGCAAATGACACCTGCATCAGGCTATTCATGTAGAGCAGCGGCTTCCCGTTGCCTACCGCACCGAAAGTTTGTTCATAAGGCATATCGCCCTCGTACACTTTTTGATTATTGTGCAGAATAACAACATGATAATTTTCTCCAAACTTCGGACCAAAACGATTGAACAAATCAGCCGGGATATTCGTCCATATATTTCCATATTGGACGTCAAGTATCGCAATGGCGCCCTTAAGCACATTATTTTCGTATACCGGGTGCTGGTAGGTAAGGCTTACCACTTGCCTGGGTAAGGTTGGCCCAACCTGCTCGTAACTGATCGCTCCTGCGGCCAAACGTGCACCCGTATACGCGTACACGTCGCGCCCATGAAAAGTGTAGGATTTTTCCGAGCCTGCCCTCCGATTGACTGCTTCATCTATCTCCCTGATTTCTGCGATACCCAGAGAATTTGCAATCAGCGTTAGTGTGCCGTTATCCGGAGTGACGATAAAATGCCCTGAATTAGTTTTCAAAACCACAGACTTTCTGCTGGTGCCGACACCCGGATCCACCACAGAAACAAAAACTGTTCCTTTGGGCCAATAGGTCACGGTTTGCTCAAGCCGATAGGCGGCCTCCCAAATATTGTAGGGAGGAATTTCGTGCGTGAGATCGAATATTCTAAGATCCTGCGATACACCCATCGCCACGCCTTTCATCGCCGAAACAGCGCCATCCTTCAGTCCAAAATCTGATTGTAATACGAGGATCTTATTTTGGGTCCGGGCAAGGAAAGAACAAAATAGAAAAATCAGGAATGGAAAAAATTGTTTGCGGGGAATCATAGCTGGGACATTCAAGTTACTACAATCCAGGCAAAAATAACGGAATGATCCCGCAAAGCCAGTCGTCAAGCCGGATCATCAGGCGCAGATTTGGGTCTTTCTATTTGAGGCTTTCTAAAACCTTATCAAAACTGATCCAATATATATTGGATTGCCCATTGAGAATAGAATTGCGCTGGTCGATCAACGTTTGATAGGTTGCAGGTTTAGCAATATAAGTTTCTTTCAAATCGCTTCTTTCACTGGAAAAGAACATGATCTTTTTGTCGGGGCTAAGGAACGGACAATAATCCAACCGCTCCGAATTGAGCATGCTGATATTCCTCGCAGGCTGCCATTGGCCGTTCCCGTCTTTTAGACTCATGTAGAGATCTCCCCTGCCCTTGTCATCCGCGCGTCCATATGAAGTAAAAATTATGATCTTCTCATCAGGAGAAACATAGGCATTGAATTCGTAAAGCGCCGAATTTACGGCACTATCCAGCGCCACTGGAACAGCATACCTGCCGTTTTCCCATTTTGCGAGATAAATATCTTCCTTGCCTCTTCCTCTGGGATATGCTGCGGTGAAATATAAATTACCATTCGATGCAATTGCCGGATAAAATTCATTCGCTTCGGTATTGACCGGAGCACCAATATTCACCGGATGTTGCCATTTGCCGTCGATCTTCTCCACATACCAGATGTCGAAATCTTTTGTAGAGTCGCCCGAAAGCGAACGGTTGGACACAAAAAATAATTTTTTCCCATCCGGCGCGAAAGCTGGTTCAAGATCGCTGAATTGCCCGGAGAAGTTTGCAACTTCCGGCCTGGACCAGTTTCCTTTTTTGTCTTTTTGCATTGAAATTATGGCGCTGAAGAGGTTTTGCGGCGACACCACGGTGTAAAATAATTCATTGCCATCCGGAGATATCGCCATGTCCCGCTCATACAATCCCGTCGACACTATACCGGGCGCAAATATCTGAATTGTAGTTGGAACAACTGAAATGTCAAATTTTGCCTGCACTGAATTTTGACAGCGCAAATTTTCGCCGGAAATAAACCCGAGCAATGTGGCGGCAAAATATAAAAGCCTCCTGGCCATAAACAGTAGTTTAGATAATGTTAAGAAGAAATGTGGAGGAGAACGTCAGAATTGTGATGGACATTGATAATACATCCTTGAAAGCCGGATTTCGATGGTTGAACAGCTGCTACTTCTGCTCATACAGGTCTTTCCTGATGTGGTGCCCAAGCGTGCCCTGCAACCTGGTCCAAAAACCTTCCCGTTTTGTAATCGAAATGAAATTTGCAACAGCGGCTTTGGACGAGTCAATGGATGGATCGATCATGGAGGGCGCCAACTTCTTCATAGTATCCAGTACCATCGGGATCAAATCAATTTCCGGACTGACTTTTTTCCGTGTAAATTTTCGAAGCATTTTTGTTTGAAATGGATCCGACGCCAGCGCTATCGTTTGGTATCCCATTTTTTTAGCCTTCTGGTAAGAGTAGTAGACATTCTCCGTACTATGCTCGGCATGCTCTTCTGTCAGAATATTTTGTTTGGGAATGCCGATGGCTTCTGCATATAAGGCCATGATCTTCGCCTCAACATAGGGCGTATATACCGCCGATCCTGAGTACATAATATTTTTTGCAATTCCATGGTCGAATAAATATTTCGACCAATAAATTCTTCCCTTCATTGTTCTGTCCCATCGGCCTTTCTCGAATGGAACCCCGGGTACGATAACTACATCATATTGCTTACCGGATGCAACAACATACAATTTTCTCGCGGCCTTTGATGAATATGAGCAAGAGAACATGGCCAGGATGGGATAGAAAAGTCCGGACCATACCAATGCAAACCCCGGCTTAATAATGTGTATCATGTTTGGGCTTCAGACGATTTGATTGAAACTTTATTTAGCGATGAAGATAAGAAGTTATAACTAATGGTTTTTTATCGTTGTTCTCTCGCCAAAATCAGTTTAGGTTTTTCATCCACCCGGAAGGTCAGTTCACCTTTTTTACTCTCGAGCGTGGTCACATGTCCCATTTCGTCATTGTCTGCAAATTCAATTTCTACCATCCGCTGATTCAAAAAAGGAACTTTCAATGCATAATTTTCTATCATGGTCCCGCTATGTGAAGGGCAGTATATAAAATAAGCCACTGAGTCGGTGTGCAACTGATTGCGATATTTATAAATCCACACTTTCCCGCGTTCACTAATGATCGAATCCGGTGCATAATCGCCGAGGCGTTTTACCAAGCAACTGATATAATACCATGCAGGATATGCCTTTGTTGTTCCGTCAGGCATATTGCGCAATATCCCGCTCGTCGAGTAGACGACCGGACTTTTCTCATCATTACCATCCTTGAGCCAATACAAAATATAAGCATCAAACCCTGCAAACGCCGTGGCGTTGATCGCCCGCAGGATCATCGCTCCCTGACTTTGAAAAATATCATAGCCCGGCAGTTGAGGCGCGTTTTGCAGTGACTGAGGATTCTTATCGTATCCGTTTTCACCAAGAATACAAGGAACTCCAGGTTCAATTCTAAAAGTACAGTCCTTCACTTTCTTTAGCCTTGACCTCAGCGAATCCTCTTCGGGTGTTATCCCATGTCCATTCCTGTTAGAATAGTGATGATATTGTATACCCCCCTGCCAGGGGAATACGCCATCCTTCCTCAAGGTCCGGCTTAAGAATTTATAGACACGAACGCGATTGGTATCGAGTCCCACCATTCCGCTGGTAATTAGGTTTGCCTGTGGATCAGCATTAGCTATTCCGCAATTTTTTCCAAGCACAGATCCATGACCATCAAAATCGGCGCTGCTCTGGGCAAAATATTCCATAGGAGAACAATATCTTTTCCCCTCCCACCAGGCGTCTTCTTCATTTCCATTTTCAAAAAATTCCATCGGACCCCGCCCCGAGATCCGCGGTTCATGCGAGAGGGACATCAGGGAACTGTCCACTTTGTTTCTTCCGAAAAAAGCTGCCATATTCCACATCATATTGGCATGTCTGGCGTAGCTGAGCGGATTTTCAGGATCCATGCCCGGCCTTGTGACCGGCCTGTCTCTTTCCGTAAATCCTTTTTTAGCCATCCACATCGCTACCCCGCGGATGCTGAACCACAATTGGCCATCATTTATTTTTTGCAGCGCATCAATATTGAACTCATATTCCCTTTTCCCCTGGTTCCAGCGTCCATAATGGAGCATGTTGTATTTCACGCCCGGGTAATTTTCGCTGCTGTCATTGTCGAAGTCAAGCGCAAAATTGTATAGACGGTTGTAGTGAAAAGGCATCAGCCACTTTGGATCGTTTTCTATGATATAGTTTACGCCAAGAAAGGCTTTCATCGTTTTTTTGGACGAAACCGCGGCTGTATTTGTATCGGGAGAATTACGCGGAAATTCAGCGCATGGACAACCATAAGGCACCGCCTCGGTTATATTGGAAAGATAACTGTTGAAAACAATCATAAAATACCTGGCGCTGTCGTCGATCTGAAATTTCCTCCATCCCCACATTCCGGGATCGCTTCTTGTTTCAAAAGCAGCCTTCAATTTCCAATGCAACATGTCCCCGGTATATATGTAAACGCTGTCATTTACAGTAGACCGGTCATACAAATAAATTTCCGACAACCTGAATGGCACCCTGAGATCTGTAACAATCCGGTTGCCTCTTTTTAGCGGGAAATAGATCGCGGGACGAAGTAAAGGCTGCGGGTTTGTGGTGGGGATATAATTGTCGCCTTTCTTTTCGTCGCGCGGATCTACAAACGCATTTTCATCGAAGAGATTGAATGGCTTGCCTCCGCTTTCATCGGCGTATCCACTGAGATCATATACGTCTTCCGGGTTAATGGTGGTGATCTTTACGGGTCTTCCACAGGGTGCCGTGCCGGGAACCGCGGCGTGCATTTGCCCCTCGGATTTGTCGCGGTCGCAGGAGTTCATAACCTCGACAACACATAATAAAAGAATATAACGGAAAAGCATAGTTGAAACGCTGGAACAAAATACCCTGTTTCCAGGAACACCGTGACAGGACCTGAAGAAACTCACTTCTTCTTATTATTTAGCACAAGATATTTTGAAGTCTGGTAAATGGCTTCTGACAGCGCATCAAGGCTTTCTTCCTCAAATCTCGTTTCATTGGCCGCCCTGAAAGTCTGGCTGCTATTAATAGACATCAACTCTTTCTTTCCCGTTACAAGTTGCCTCCGGAAGAAATAGTTGCCTTTTACTATGCCAATATAATTTTGATCGGGGTCATAAATGAATGCGAATGCTACGGAATCATTGTAAGATGAAGAAAGCAGGTTCCTGCCCAACGCGGTATTTGTGTATCCCTGGTTACAAAGACCTGCAAGAGTCGGAAGTACGTCAACCTGTGAGCAGAGTCTGGAAATCCGCTGTGCATTCAGCAGTTTAGGTGCATAGATCAAAAGGGGTACATGTTCGGCAGTGAGTCGCTCCTCACTCCATGCTTTCGGAAACATCGTGCCGGCGTTTCCCGGTATCCCGTGGTCGCCGACAAACAGAAAGATCGTGTTATCGAAATATTTTTCTTTCTGTGCGGCTTCAATGAATTTTTTGAAACCAAAATCTGTGTACCGGAAAGCATTCATCTCGTCGTTGCTTTCGAAACCGAATAAGCGTAAGGAATCGGAAGGAATCGTAATTTTTTTAAACTCCTGTAAGTCTTCAGAGGGAATTGTATAAGGCCGATGGTTATCGGCAGTTTGAATAACTGCAAAAAATGGTCCTTTCTCGGCCGACAAAACCTTGTTCGCTTCGAGGAACAAATTCTTATCACTGATGCCCCAGACGTCGATTTTTGGAGCGGAATAATCCTGTTGCTCGTAAAGATGCAGGCCGGAAATATTATTGGTCAGCAAACCGCGGATATTCGCCCAACTCGCGCTTCCCCCAAGAAAATATAATTTATTATAGCCGGTAAAGTCGTTGATGATGGTGTGTTGATCTACTGCGCCGGGATTCCTGCTTGAAGTGGTAGAGGCGATCTCAACATCGGGCATTCCGGTAACAACCGCCCACACGCCACGTGCCGTGCCATAACTTGGCGTAAAACAATGATCGAAAAAAATTCCATTTTGACAGAGGCTGTTAAAAAAAGGTGTCGTGTTCAAAGGATTGCCCCACATCGAACTTTTATATGCACTGAATGATTCACAAATCACGACCACAACATTCGGCGGAGGATTCGAAGGCTTTCGAACCGGAACAAATTGCCGTGAATAATTCAGGCTGGCAGCATCCGAAGTGAAACCATAATAAGGAGCCAGGAGGCTGTAGGCATTTTTGACGCTGGCGGGATCGGCCTTGTTATGCCGGAACTTGAGACTGCTAAAAAAAGATTGAATGGGATTAAGTGCAAGATTTGCTTTGTAATCGCTGTTCAATTCAAATGCGTCGCTCCATCTTAGGGGGAACTGCCCTATTCTTCCCCAAACTCCCAATCCAAGCAAAAGAAAGGTAATGATCCACCAGACAATGGCATGCCTCCTG
>Ga0206955_1099_pt1 | contig 23214 bp, 24 predicted proteins | sample Alteio_BWOrgHeat_34_FD_153247 | JGI IMG/M metagenome (GOLD analysis project Ga0206955, IMG submission 153247) | Enriched cells from forest soil in Barre Woods Harvard Forest LTER site, Petersham, Massachusetts, United States -... | ecosystem: Environmental > Terrestrial > Soil > Temperate forest >...
TTTAAACGGGATGCGTTAACTTTTACGTTTAACAAGCTTTGCGCAAATAGTACCGAAAAAATACTTGCCGAAAATAAGGCGATACCATAAGCATTGTGGTTCCAGATGGGGGATGATGGCCAGATGTATTGATAGGCTATGCCATCGGCACACATTTCGTAAAGGCCGATACTAAGGTTGTAGGCGATATAATACAGGTATTGCTTTTGCCGCATGGCAATAAACATCATCAGGTTGTATAGCCCGAAAACCAGTATCATCCCATAAAAAACCCCAAAGAAAAAATACTCATTAAGGGCGTAGCTTATAAACCAGTTGATGGACCGTAAAACAATAATAACATTAACCGGCTGGTGCGATTTTATGCGGATATAATAAACCTGGTTGCCGCTCAGGTTATTATTAATATTTAAGCTGAAATTTTTGTGCTGATAAAGCCGGGCGGCAAAGGGCCGGCTGCTGCCCAGCAACGTGGCTGAATAATTATTTTGTTTATCGGGAGCATAAACGGTAATGCTGTCGATGGTTTGATCAAAAAACTCCAGTATCCAGTTGTTTTTTGATTTGGGATTGGTACCAATGCGGATACGATACCACCAGGTGGACGCCGGATTATGGGTTTGCGGTGTGGCCCCTTTATTTACCATGAATTTATTGGCAAAGGCCGGGCTTTTAACCTGGTTTAGAGTTAAATTATTGTAGGTATCCTCAAGATAATCAATTTTATCATAGCGAAATATTTGCTGTTTTGCGGTATCGCTGATTTGAACGATAACCTGGGCCTCTGCCTTTGCAAAAAAGCCGGTTATACAGATGCCGCAAAGTAAAAATGCTCTAAATAAAAATTTAAACATACTAATACATCGCTATATGTCCCTTCGATAGTATCACCTCCGGAAAACTGAAATTCCGTATCGCTATAATTGGTTTCGTTCAGGTTAAGAGCAATGATAGTATTTTTATTTTTTTAATCCTAATGAAAGTGGTTTTTACAGTTAAAGCCGGTGGAGGTAAAAGGTTAAAGGCGAAAGGTAAAGGGTAAAACGCGTTCGGTCTAAACCTTTCGCCTTTAACCTTTCAGCTTTCACCTCAATTTCTAAGCCCCAAAGCTTCGATATAGCCTTTATTCGGCCTGCAGTTTTCAAATTTGCAGTTATGCAAAAATTGGTATAGGGCCTGTTTAATCTGTTCCCGGTCCTGCGGTGCTGCTTTACGGATGGCGGCAAAATCGCCCCTGGGTTCTTCGGTATAGTCAATTAATTTGTCATATCCAGCCGGGACATCAAAAGTAATGACGCCCGCGGTATTATCCATTTTTTTGTATGGCCAGTAATGCCAGCCGATGTTATTCTCCTCAAGGGTTTTACGGAATGCCTCGCACCATTCGTCCTTATTTTCGCCGGTTTCCCCACAGTAAATAGGGACATTATATTTGTCCCTGAAGTCGATGTAATCCTGTATCACTTCTTTGCCGGTTGTTTTGGTCCAGTATTTATGGAACTGGTAAACCAGCTTTTTATCAAATGGCGGCCCGAAAGGCTTGAAATTGCTATCCCACTGGGCGCCACCCAAAATCAGGATATGGTTTTTATCAACGGTACGTATAGCTTGGGTTATTTCTTTATAGGTTGGCTCCAGGTATGGGTTAAATTCATCTGCATTAAAATAAGTGGCAATAGGCTCATTCAGCAGATCGTACCCCATGATGGTAGTTTCATTTTTATAATGATTGGCGATTCTTTTCCAGATGGAAGCGGTTTGTGCCCGCATGGCCTTGCTCTTAAATAAAAAAGGATAGCCGGATCCATCGTCAATATTATCACCTGTTTGTCCGCCCGGAGCGCAATGCATATCTAAAATAACATAAAGCTTCTCTTTTTTGCACCAGCCGATCACCCTGTCGAGCAATTCAAAGCCGCGGTTTGGATTGTTCTGCCCGCAATAATTTTCTGTAGTAAAAAGCCGGTAATTAAAAGGGATTCGGATGGAATTCATACCGGAAGCTTTCAAAAAATGAATATCGGCAGCGGTGATATAGGTATCCTGAAATTGTTTCCAGAATTTGGTGGTTTCTTCGGGGCCTAAAAGCTCCAGCAACGCCTCATTGATCAACCTGGGTGAGTTTACGCTTTTAAACTTAAACATATAACCCTCGGGCACCAGCCAGTTGCCCAGGTTTGTACCTTTCATCAGGAACGGTTTGTTATCCGGGCCTATAATTTCTTTTCCTTTTACAGTGATGAACTTCGCTGTTTGCGACCTGGATGCCATGGGACTAATGAGTAACAATATCAAGGCAAAGAAGACATTTATCTTTTTCATATGAATAGGATTGCCGGGTTTATAAATGGTTTTGTGTGCTAAATATAGCCGATAAACTACAAAGGTTGCATACATTTGAGTTAAGTTTTTATTTTTATTGATCGGTTTGCAGTTAAGTAATTGCATTGTTACCATATTTGTCGATTGTGCATTGGTGTCAACAAAAAAAGTATTGAAAAATCAACATAAAATAAATATATGACGCGTGTTAAAGTATTAATATTATCTTTTTTTCTCCTCGTATCGCCCGCCTTCGCCCAAAACGTAAAAGTGGCGGTGGCTGCTAACCTGCAGGCAGTTATAAAAGCGCTGGATCAGGATTTTAAACAAAAAACGGGTATAACCATTGAGCCAATTGTTGGCGCATCTGGTAATTTAACTACCCAGGTACGCAACGGCGCGCCTTTTGATGTTTTTTTGTCTGCCGATATGGTCTTCCCGGAAACATTGTTCAAAGAAGGGCTTAGTACAAAGTCGCCGGTTGTTTATGCGCAGGGCAGCCTCGTGATCTGCAGCGTCCAGGACATTGGTTTTGAGAACTGGGAACGGGTATTGCTTACCGGAAGAATAAAAAAGATAGCCATTGCCAACCCGGCAATTGCCCCTTATGGTAAAGCCGCAAATGAGGTACTAAAGAAAAAAGGGATTTTGGATAACGTTCAAACAAAGATTGTTACGGGGGAAAGCATTTCGCAGGTAAATACGTATATCACTACCGGTGTTGCCGACGTTGGTTTTACTACCCAGGCGCTGGTAAACGACCCCAATAATAAAACTAAACTGTACTGGGAAGTAATCGACCCAAAAACCTATGCCCCCATTGAACAGGGCATGGTTTTATTGAAGCATGGGGAAAATAACGGCGATGCGTTAAAGTTTTATCAATATGTTTTGAGCGCTGCTGCCAAAGCTATTTTTAAGGAATATGGTTATCATGTGGAATAATAGGGTAGCGATAGGGCTTAAACATCAACGCATGAAGGCTTTGACCCTCTTTGCCGCTTGCGGGAGAGAGGGTGGTCGAGCGAAGCAAAGACCGGGTGAGTCAACCCGGCGGACATTACCGCTAATGCATGGCGGCGAGTTTACTCACCCCGGATTCGCTTCGCTCTCCGACCCTCTCTTCGCTGCGCGTAAAGAGGGTAAAAAAGGCTATCTTAATTTACGTCCATCTCCCCAAATGTCATTTTAATGGATCTCAACCCCATATGGCTAACCTTAAAATTAGCGGGTATAACTACCGTATTGCTTTTGGCTATTGGCTTGCCGGTGGCCTGGTGGTTGTCGAAAGGAAGATCGATTTTTAAGGTGATACTGGAAGCAATTATTACCATGCCGCTGGTTTTGCCGCCATCGGTATTAGGGTTTTATTTGCTGCTGGCGTTCAGCCCGCAGCACGGGATTGGAAAATGGCTGCAGCAGAGCTTTGATGTGCAGTTTGTATTTTCGTTCCAGGGGCTGGTACTGGCCTCCGTTATTTATAGCATGCCTTTTATGCTGGGGCCCATAAAATCAGCCTTGCAGCAATTGCCGGCATCGCTTTCGCAGGCATCGTATTCGCTGGGGAAAACAAAATGGCAGACATTTATACATGTGCTATTGCCAAATATCAAACCGTCTTTATTAACAGCTATTGTGCTCACCTTCGCACATACTTTAGGGGAGTTTGGCGTAGTGCTGATGATAGGTGGCAATATCCCAAATGTTACCAGAGTGGCCTCCATTGCCGTGTACGACTCAGTGGAACAGATGGATTATTCAACCGCCAATGCTTACTCACTTATCCTGTTTTCAATTACCTTTATTTTGGTAATATCCGTATTCATTTTTAATAAATACCGTTTAAAAAGCCCGCTGGAATGATCAGGATAGACATAGAAAAAAGGCTAAAAACCTACGAGGGTAAGCAGGTGCTAAAGATTGCCGGGCAATTTGAACGGGGCAGCATCACCAAAGTTTATGGTCCATCCGGCGCGGGCAAAACCACGTTGCTTAAAATAATTGCGGGCTTTATTCAACCTGAAAAAGGGAATATTACCGTAGAAGGATTAACCTGGCTGGACACATCTTCAAAGATTTCGTTTCCGCCGCAAAAGCGGATGGCGGGTTTTGTTTTCCAGGACTATGCCCTCTTTCCAAACATGACGGTGCTGCAGCATTTGGAATATGCCACCAAAGATAACAACTGGATAAAAAGGTTACTTGCTATCGGTAAACTCGAAACCTTAACTACTCATAAACCCGAATACCTGTCTGGCGGCCAGCAGCAGCGTTTAGCCATTTTAAGAGCATTGGCAACGAAACCGAAACTACTCCTGATGGACGAACCGTTCTCCGCTTTAGATCCCGAAATGAAAGCTGAGTTGATCAGGGAATTACAATCGATATTTAAAGAACTGGGCACAACGGTTTTCATTGTAAGCCATAATCCACTTGAGATAGAAGGTTTGGCAAATGGTGAAATTAATATACACTAATGTTCACGAATGGGTTCGAATTAACACGAATGCCGATTGACACGGATTTCGAATCGATATTCGCATTGTTTTTAAAAAAGCCGATTAGTGAAAATTCGTGTCAATCAATTAACCTCTCCAACTACGATCTTATCCAAATTATGCAAATACCTGCGCCCGGTTTTAAAATCTGAGGCAGAAGTCATCTGGATGCTTTCGGGCATTTTATCCGCCTTAATGCCATTCTTTTCCATGATGATAAAAACGTGGTTGCCAACTTCGGTGTTAAATAATTCATTCCACGAGTAAACAACTACATAGCCATCATTGCCGGTACAGGCAAAGTAAAAACGACTGTATAATTTAGGGCTGTTGGCATCTAATACGGTATGGCTTAAAATATCTTTTAACAATACACCTTTTAACTGGTCGTCCTGGTGCTTAAGCGTCCCCAAATGGTCAGTTACTTTAATGTCGCCGATAACTTTTACAGGATAACTGTTTAGCGAATCCAAAGTAATTGTGGAGCTGTTTTTAACCTTGCCGCTGATGCTAAAACTTAGGGTTTGTTTTAAAGGCTCCTGGGCCAGTGCGGTAGTGCCCAGGAATAGAAATAATATCAAAATGTTTCTCATGGCAGTTTAAAAGCCGGATAAAGCTTTACGCAAATATAAAAACAACAGCGTTAGTTTAATGCATTCAAAATGGCGCTTACGGATGCCCTTTTGGTATAGTCTTTATCAAAGTGCACATAAATAATTTTACCCGAAGGGGCGATAACATAGGTTGCCGGTACCGGCAGTACATGATCTGTATTGCCATTGTTTTTCTCCAGGTCGATGCCATAACTTTTTAATTTAACATTAAGGGCGTCATCCACCCTGTAGTTTACATCATAAGCTTTCATGATCTGGTAACCTGCATCCTGTATAATGGAAAACGACGCATGGGTTTTACCTACCGTTTTTTGAATGTTTTCCCCGGTCTCGGGTGTTACACCTATCACATAAGCGCCCTTGGCCGTTAATAATTGGAGCGAATCCTGTAATTCTTTGATCTGTTTATTACAATAAGGGCACCATTGTCCGCGATAAAAAAACACCACCACAGCTTTGTGCGTGTTGAGCAGGTTTTTCAAATTGATGGTTTTACCTGAATTATCAGTAGCTATAAACGCCGGCGCGATGCTGCCGGTTTTGAGCCCGCTTTGCGCCAGTACCTGCAAGCAAAGCGTTATGCTGAAGGCCAGAAGTATAAATTTTTTCATAGACATTTTTTTAAAAATAAAGACGGTTAAAAATAATTAAGGGGGATTGCCTCCCCCCTTCAAACATAAACCAAACAACTTACATTTTACCGGAAGTGTCTTTTTTCATTTTGTCCATCTTCTTATCCATTTTCATCTTAGACTTGGCCATTTTGGAAGATTTTTTGGTTTCCATTTTGTCCATCTTCTTATCCATTTCCATTTTGTCCATTTTGCCGGTATCGCTCACGGCAATAACTGATGAATGGTTAAAAGATTTTGCCTGAACATTAAAGGTTAATGAAGCGATGATTGCGATGGCGACAACTGCGCCTGAAAGAATTGATTTCATACTTTGTTTTTTAGTTTTTAAATGATATTTACCGCTTTGTCGGGTAAACTTCAGAAACCTTACAAAATATTTTAATTAACACGAATTTCACGAATAGGAGCGAATGGACACGAATTGAATTGACACGAATTTCACGAATAGGAGCGAATGGACACGAATTGAATTGACACGAATTTCACGAATAGGAGCGAATGGACACGAATTGAATTTACACGAATGCTCACGAATAGGTTCGAATAGACACGAATTGAATGGACACGAATTGAATGGACACAAATTTCACGAATGAAGGCGAATTTTCACTAATCTGCTTTATTAGTGTATTTTGGTTTATCCGTAAAATTCGCGTCTATTCGACCTCATTCGTGAAATTCGTGTAAATAATTCTATTTGTTTAGCTCTTCCTCAATCCTTTCCTGCAATTCTTTTTTAAAATTATCATCAAGGCGGGGATTGGGTTGCATGGCGCTTTTAAAAAGCTCTTTTACCATGTTATTGATCACATGGCTTTGTTTGTTAAAGATCCTGCAAAATGAACAGCCAAACAGGTGGATACGCAGTTCAACTGCTTCCCTCAAGCTTAACCTTTTGATGGATTTCTTTTCGATCAGGTAGGTGGCCTGTTTGCAGTTATATATAATTTTTTTCAGATAGCTCATAATTTAATCAATTAAATCCAGGTTTTTTGAAGACATGCCCTCAGGTTCAGTTTGGCGCGATGGATGATTACCCAAAAGTTGGAGGCTGTTACTTTAAGTTCGGTACAGATGGTTTCTGTTGCCTCCTCATCAATATGCTTCATGGTGAAAACGGCCTTCCATAACACCGGCAACTTTTGCATGCATTTTTGCAGGATGTGCTCAAACTCCTTGCTAACCAAATGGTCCTTATCTTCAATGCCAAATTCTTTTGGTCCGTGTTCGGCTTTCCAGTGCCCGTCCTCCTCAAAAAAGTCAACCTCCCGGTTTTCTTTTTCTTCGTTATCAATTGCTTTGAGGCCTTGCGACTTTTTCCGGTAAACATCAATGATTTTGTTTTTAAGGATGGCCGTCAGCCACGTTCGCTCCGAACTTTTGCCCTCAAAGCTCCCTGTTTTTTGCAGGGCGGCTAAAAAAGTTTCCTGCACCAAATCTTTGGCCAGCTCTTCATCGTTAATACGTGTAATGGCAAATGAATAAAGATAATCGGCATGGGACGAAACCCATTGATGTGGATTTAAAAGCATAAAAAATTAATAATTAACACTAATGTTCACGAATAGAATCGAATTTAATTAGCACGAATTTCACGAATAGGTTCGAATAAACACGAATCTGTTTTGTGAAACCGGGCGAGATAGACTTCAATTTTATCCTTTAGTCGTTAATATAGGGGATACCTTACAATGTACTTAACTCCATTGAAATAAATGCGCCGGATAAGATTAGTGTCAATTCGTCCTCATTCGTGAAATTCGTGTCAATGTTTAGTCGTTAATATACATAATACCTTACAACAAAAAGGAGGTTTAACCAGGTTGAAATAAATGCGCCAAATATGATTAGTGTCAATTCGTCCTCATTCGTGCAATTCGTGTCTGATAAATTCGTGTTGATCATTTTGATACAAGTTCATTCACTAAATTTTAGAAGCATAAAATAATTTACATTTATTGTAAGGTTTGAGAAAAGTTTCCGACTGATAGAACAAAAACATTAAATTTAATTCATAAATCGATGAAAACAGGAAAGATATTTATACTGGCAGCATTTTTAACCGCGGCCACGCTGGGAACAAAGGCAGTTATCGGCGCAAAGCTTTTAGCTAAGATCAACAATGAAGATAAAGGCTTTGCTGTTGTTGAGCTTTTCACTTCCGAGGGATGCTCCAGCTGCCCGCCGGCGGATGCTTTGGTGGCGAAAATAGAAAAGGAAGATAAAGATATGCCGGTTTATATCCTGGCTTATCATGTTGATTACTGGAACCGGCTGGGCTGGAAAGATGCTTTCAGCAGTGCCGACTATTCTAAAAGGCAAAATGAATATGCCGGTTACCTGCATCTGCAGCAAATTTATACCCCGCAGATTGTGGTTAATGGTAAAACTGAATTTGTGGGATCGGAAGAAGGAAGCCTGAGGAATGCGATCAAAACCAATCTTCAAACAGCATCACCGGCTCAGCTATCCCTGAATGTTTCATCCGCCAGGCAGGGGCAGGCCAGTTTAAAATACAGTACCGGAGGAACTGATAAGAATACCGTATTACTGGTAGCCGTACTGCAAAAAAATGCCCAAACAAAGGTTGAGCGGGGCGAAAATGGCGGTCGTACATTGTCACATGTACAAATTGTGCGCAGCCTTCAAAGGGTTCCGTTAAATGCCAAAAGTGGTATAGTAAATGTATCTTTACCAAACGGTTATGATGCCAGCGGGTGGGAGATTGTCGGCATATTGCAAAACACCTCCACCGGGGCTATTACCGGCGCGGCTAAGGCCCAGGGAACAGCCGGAAATATTTAGACAGACCAGAACAAAACTTAAAACGGAGCGTAATCAGTTATGAAGACCATAAAAGAAAAGCACTCATTAGCCATGCGCTGGTGCCACTGGGTAAACTTCCCGATATTAACCATTATGATATGGAGCGGGATGCTGATCTACTGGGCCAATGATATATATTCCATTACCATTTTCGGGCATACTTTTGTTCGGTTTTTTCCAGACTGGTTTTATAAAACATTGGGTATCCCGCAACGCCTGGCCGAAGGCATGGCTTTTCACTTCCTGTTTATGTGGTTTTTTACGCTGAATGGAATATTTTATATCCTGTACACCATCATTTCGGGTGAGTGGCGCGAACTGGTACCAAAAAAGAACTCTTTTAAAGAGGCCTGGCTGGTTTTGTTACACGATCTGCATATCCGCAAAACCGCGCCGCCGCAAAATAAATATAATGCAGCGCAGCGCATTGCTTATACTTCCATCATCATAATGGGTATCGGGTCTGTAATAACTGGTTTAGCCATTTATAAACCTGTGCAGTTTTATTATTTAACCTGGATTTGCGGCGGTTATCATTTGGCCAGGATCTTTCATTTTGCACTTACACTGGGCTACGTATTCTTTTTTGTGATCCATATTGTGCAGGTGATCCTGGCGGGATGGAAAAATTTTAGCTCCGTAATATCAGGATTTGAAGTAGTTAACGAAGAACCTCAACCAGCAATTCAAACAGTAAACGACGATGAAGAAGCCCAGTAAAAAAGTAAAAAAAGAGCTCACTATTGAGCAAAAGATAAACAGGCGCAACTTTATCTCTTTTGGCGCTTTTACGGTTTTTGCCGCAGGTGCTTTTGAGGGATGGCGCTGGCTGTACAAATCGCCAAATGAAACTGCAGGCATTACGGCAGAGGCACATAAACCGCTGCGGAAAGCACTTAACAAAACAGAATTATTTTTTAGAAGAGTGGTTTTCAATGAAAATCACCTGGTGAAAACTTACCCTAAAGAAATGGCCACCAAACGGGTGCGGTACAATAGCGATATTGGGATAGAAGCCAAAAATAAATTCGACCCGGCGGCCTGGAAATTGCAGGTGATAAAAAAAGGCGGCGAAATATTGCAGGTTTCTATTGATGAATTAAGGGCACTGCCGAAAACGGAGATTGTTTACGATTTTAAATGCGTTGAAGGCTGGGACCAGATCCAGCATTGGGCAGGCGTAAAATTCAGCGATTTTATAAAACATTACCAGTTGGATGAATATACCAAAATGGAATATGTAGGTATGGAAACCCCCGACAAGGGATATTATGTCGGCCTTGATATGCCCAGTGCCATGCACCCGCAAACGCTGCTGGCTTACGAGGTTAACGATAAGCCGATCCCGCTTAATCACGGCGCTCCGCTGCGCCTCATTATCCCGGTAAAATATGGCATTAAAAACCTGAAACGCATTGGTACTATCAGCTTTAGCAATACCCGCCCGCGTGATTACTGGGCCGAGCAGGGGTACGATTATTATTCGGGATTGTAGGGTTGGGTGAAAGGTGAAAGGTGAAAGGTGAAAGGTGAAAGGTGAAAGGTGAAAGGTGAAAGGTTCAGTCTTTCAGCGCTGCTGAAATTAAGCCATCGAGGTTTAAGGGAGAGTTTGCATTTTGTGCTAATCCATGCCTTTCTTCGATATATAACGCATCATTATAAGCGATAAATACTTTCTTTTTGTCGTCTTCCCAGGCAATTATTTTTAAGGGTAGGTCGAGCGCGGCTACCGGGTTTTCTATCATCATCGGCCCTCCTGCTTTTGGGTTTCCAAACAGGAGAAATTCGAGTGCGGGAATATCCAGTCCCGCTTTTTGTAACTCAGCCTGCTGATCTATTCTTGCATATATGGTGACGCCATGTTCCTTCAAAAAAGCCGCTAAACGATCAATCGTTTGTTTTACCGAATAAAAGCTTTCACGCAAAATAATTCCCTTTGATTGCTTCATAATTGTTTTTCTGCTGAACAAATATAATTTTTAAATAAGCTGAAAGCCGATATTTTACGATATTCTCTTTAGTAACATCCTTGTTATTTATGGATTTTAAAGTAACTTTAATCATCTTACTGGTAACTTTATTTCCCGAATTTACGTTTGCAGATTAACCATGAGTTTACCCGGAGTTAAATTATCTGAGATTACGATGCCGATTGATAAAAGCCGTTTGGAGGTAGAGAATAACTTTAATCTTGATTTGTTTTTTGAATTAACTCCTGATCTTTTATGCGTGGCGGGGTTTGATGGGTACTTTAAAAAGATAAACCCGGCGGTTTCGAAACTTTTAGGATATACTGAAGAGGAATTATTTTCGAGACCGATAAATGAGTTTGTCCATCCTGAAGATCAGGACATCACCCAGCAAAACCGCGAAAAGCTTTTTGAGGATTTCCCGCTGTTAAACTTCGAAAACAGGTATATTACCAAAAGCGGGGAGATTGTGTGGCTGGCCTGGACATCAATGCCGGTGAACAACGAAAAAATGGTTTATGCCATCGCCAAAAACATCACCCATAAAAGGAAACTCGAAGACGACAGGAATTTGCTGATCGCTGATCTTACAAAGATCAACACAGACCTTAAGCAACTAACCTTTACAGCCTCACACGACCTCAGGACACCAGTTGGAAATTTACTTTCGGTTTTTGACCTTTTAGATACATCAAAGATAGAGGACGGGGAGACGCTGGAGTTTATCGGGATCCTGAAGACGGCATCGGAAAGTTTGAAAGACACACTAAATAAATACGTCGATAGTTTAATTCAAAAAGAAACCATACAGGCTCATGTAGAAGAGCTGGATTTGGAAGAGTCGCTTAACGTAGTTCGCTGGTCGTTAAGTTCTTTAATAAAAAATTCAAAGGCGATATTCCGGATTGATTTTACACAGGTAAAAGCGATTAAATTTAACAAGGCCTATCTTGAAAGTATATTTCTAAACCTGATCACCAATTCTATAAAGTATGCAAAGCCTGGGGTCCACCCGGAAATTTCTATCACTTCAAAGCGCAATAATGGGGTAACCCAGTTGGTCTTTAGAGATAATGGACAGGGTTTTGATATGGATAAGGCACAAGATAAGATATTCGGGTTTAATCAGAAATTCCATGACAGCCTGGACAGTAAGGGTATTGGTCTTTACCTGGTGCATAGCCATATTACCAGCCTGAACGGTAAAATTTCGGTAAAAAGCAAGCCGAACGAAGGTACAGAGTTTACTATTTCTTTTAAAGATTAAACAACTTTTTGTTGCTGTAAAATAAAAACGCAATCTTTATTCTGCTTTTAATAAACAGATGCAGCAGCCGGAATTTTCAAGGGAAGAAAAATTGGAGCTTTACAGGAAACTGGTGGCTGCCAATCCTGGGATGGTTTGTAAGGGCGATACAATCCCTTATACCTCGCTGAATGGCCATATGTCAAGCTACTTTTCAAAAGATGATTTTGTTGCCCTTCGGTTACCTGAAGAGGTAAGGGTGCCTTTTCTTGAAAAATATAAAACTACACTGGTAATGGCTTACGGGATTGTTCAAAAAGAATACGTAGTTGTTCCTGACAGCTTATTATCAGCTACGAACGAACTGAAGCCATGGTTTGATTTGAGTTTTGAATATGTAAACTCGCTAAAGCCAAAAGTATCAAAAAGCAAAAAGAAGGATTAATATCCTGGCGGGATCATCAATAAGTCTCGCTTAATGGTGGTACACCTTTGTGTGCTGGTGTTTCTTCAGGAGTTTTGCTTTTAAAAAGTGATTTTGCCTTATCCCAAAGGCCAACCAGCATATCTTCAGTTATAAAAGCCGACGCTTTTTGAGAAACAAGGCCGACAAGCGTTTTTATAATAAAGCCCGAATTCCTGAAAATGGTTTTATTTAAGGTAATTGGTAAAACAAAGCGGGAGATAAGGCTGACAATATCCTGGTCAAAAAAACCGCTTTCTTTGCGCTCACCGGCATTCGCCGGATTGTGGAATATGGATATAATGGAAGATAATATTGCGCCGGGACTTTTAAACCGCTGCGCCAATGCTACACTCTGTTCCTGCTCCAAACCCTTAAGCCTGGATATTTCACTCCTTAAATCCTCTATATTTCTAACAGGTAGGTCCATTTGCTTTAGTCTTTAAATATCTTTTGTATAAACGCATCTACAATCGGCTTTTCAAGCCTTTTTTTGTTGTATTTTATGGCTAAAGCAATAATTAAATATAAAACGGAAACACAGCCAAACCCCGCCCACCAAGCATGTAACACACTGCCCAAATAAAGCGCCAGGGTAAAACTGGCAAATAAAAATGCCAGCACCATACTAATTACGGTTACTACATCGGCAATTAGCCCGGCGGCAATTGTAGTGCCCCCTTCAATGGCCTGGTATTTAGCCAGCTTTATACGCGTTTCTGCGTAGTCTTTAAGCTGATCAATTAGTGGTGGAGGAGTATCGTTTTTTGCTTCCATATTGTTCTTTAGTCTTTTTGATTAGTCTTTGGTCTTAAGCTGGTCAGGATTAACTGATGACTTAAGACCAAAGACTAATGACTTGTATCATGCGTGTTCAAGGTCATCCTGAAATTCCTGCTCAACGCCGTTTATTTTGGTTTTAATATTATCAACAACTTTGTTCTTTAAATCCAACAGGTTATCGATCTCTTTTGATGCAGTTTCTTTAATGGAATCGCCCAGGTTTTTTAGTGATTCTGCAAGCTTGTCGCGTGTTTCATTTCCCTTGTCAGGTGCAAATAAAATACCTAACGCTGCCCCCGCTGCCAGCCCTACCAGCAAAGCAGCAACTATTTTAGTGTTATCTTTCATAGACTATAAAATTTAAAAATTGACTAATTGTTTTTAATTATGATTAAATATCCTGCCAAATGTTACCGGTATGACTAATTGTCTCAATTTATTTTCACACTTTCGGTAACATGGTTTATTAACTGTTAAATACAAAGATAAATATATTATAGGTTAAGTTTATGGGCTTGTGCGAATCCGTTCCAATCTGTCGGCAGCCATTCGGTTGGTTTCGTAAATTTCCATCAATAACAAAAAATAAGATAACAACAACGGCCCGAAAACCAATCCCAGGATCCCGAAAAGCGGCACCCCTATAAAAACACCAATGATAGAAATAAGCGGGTGTGTATTGGCGATCCGCTTGTTTATCATAGCTCTTAAAAAACTATCAACATTCCCTATAAAAAGCAACCCGTAAGCTAAAAGTAAAATGCCCTTTACGGGATGCCCGCCGGCAAATAAAATGATACTTGCCGGGATGGTTAACGTTGGCGCCCCTACTACCGGTAAAAAGGATATAAATGCGCCAATGACACCCCAAAATACCGGATCGGGCAAGTTGAAAATTAAAAAGCCGTTCGCCAGCAAAAAGCCCTGTACAACCGCTATAATGCCCTGCCCCAAAACATTTGAGTAAGTTGAATTACGCAGGGCAACGGCAAACTTTAATGCATGTTGTTCCCTGAACGGGGCATATTTTAATAAACCGGCTTCAAACTCCCTTATCTGCACCAGCATAAAATAAAGAAGAAAATACATCACCAGCAATGTAATGATAATGTTTGCCGCACTGCCTAATATAGAAGGGAAGAGATCGGTGGCGAAAGTGCCCAGCTTTTGCAGGGTGTTTTCGGCAAAATGCTGCTGATGGAAATTATAACCGGCGTAATCGTCAATTTTTGAAATCCAGCTCTGCAGGTCAAATGATTTCAGGTTGACGCTGCCGATTTTGCTGACAACCATAATGCTTAATGACATTAATGGGATGACAATAACAATCAGTGAAGTAAGCATAATGAGGATGGCAACCAGCGACTTGTTCCAATGCTTTTTTTCAACCAGGTGAAGGTATACCGGCCTGAAAATAGTGAAGAGTACAATGGCGCCCAAAATGGAACTGAATAAACCACTTAATGCATAAACAAGGAAACAACCCAGGATGACGATGGCCCCGAGTACGATATTATTGCGCTGCTTATAGTTGAAAATTGACATTAAGGCTTAAATGATATCTTAATAAACGCAAAAACGGTAAAAAGTTTTATTGAAACTGTTAATAATAGTTAAATAATGATTTTGTAAGACGCTAAGCTGCCATAAATTTATTGCTGCGTTAAAATAGGGCGATTGGCAGAAATTTGCTCCGGTGGCAGCAAAGTGCCGGTTATCAGAATAAAGTTAAACAATAGCGATGATATTGATGCAACTATAGCAACTGCATTTGAAATAATTACCTGATGCTGAATATCCGGATAACAAAAATAACCGGCTGGGTTGGCCGGTTATTTTTGCTTGTTGAAAGTATTAAAAAAAGTGTTTTGTTTTTATGCTTCAACCCTTTTTAAAACAATATTGCCCACAGGTTTTACTACGAGCGGAATTTTTTCGACATAGGTTTCGCTGGTATCCAGGCCGAATGCTTTAGCTTCGGTTTGTGCCAGTTTTTTGATGGCAAAATAACTGTTCAGGATAAAGCCTTCCTTGGCGCCGAAGGAGTTATTGTACGACAGGAATTTCTCCATGATAACGAACCTGAAATCAGCCGCGATTTTGTATTGATTCAGGGAATCGTACTTGCTGGTGATATCTATTTCGTGACGGGCAACCATGTCTTCAATAACTTTGCGGTAAAGTACATTTACCCTTGGCTGTATCCTGAATCCTAAACGGAACTCGACGCGGATAACCTTGCCTGGTTCAATCTGATCCACACTGTACTCCATTGTATAAGGCTCGTTGGTGGTTTCAATATGGATGAACCAATAGGTATCGGCCCGTTTCGGTTTCCGGCTCATGATGGAATACATCACTTTTTCCTCTATTTGTTTGGCGTTGTTAGCCTTGGTTAAATAGATGAGGTGGGTTGAATATTTGCTCACCGATTCGTCGGCACTTAAAGCTGCTAAAAGGGGTATCTGATCTTTCAGGTCGATAAAATGCAAAAAGCGGTTGTTGATCTTACGGGCTTTAAACCAGATGTACATGGTAAATATCAGTCCGATTTCAAAAACAACAAAGAAAAGCCTCTTTAACAGTTTTGCAGCATTGGTGATAAAGAAAGAGAACTCAACTGTTAAAAACACACAGAGGATAATTACTACAATCCATAACGGCCAGTGTTTAACATAGCGCATAAAGTACGACATCAATATGGTGGTCATGAGCATGGCAATGGTAATGGAAAACCCGTATGCGGCGGTCATGTGTTCTGAAGTTTCAAAGTACAGGGAAACCAGGATACAACCGATACACAAAATCCAGTTGATACTGGGTATATAAATTTGCCCGCGGATATTTGATGGGTATTTAATAGTGATCCTCGGCCAGAAATTCATGCTGACAGCTTCACTGATGAGCGTAAACGAGCCGCTGATTAATGCCTGGCTGGCAATGATAGTAGCTAAAGTAGCCAATACCACGGCAGGGATCATCAGCAATTGAGGATCAGGAACGATGGAATAGAAAGGGTTAACGCCATTGAAATTGGTGCCTTTTGGTTGCATCAGCACCCATGCGCCCTGGCCAAAATAGCTCAATAAAAGTGTGGTTTTTACAAAGATCCAGCTAACCTGTATGTTTTTGCGCCCGCAGTGCCCCAGGTCGGAATATAAAGCTTCGGCCCCTGTTGTACATAAAAAAACCGCGCCTAATAGCCAGAATCCGCCGGGGTGCTCAGTAAGTAACTTGTAACCATAAATGGGGTTAATAGCCTTAAATATAGCCGGGTTATGCATCACCTGTAAAAATCCTAAACTTCCTATCATCACAAACCATAATAACATAACTGGCCCGAATGCGGAACCAACTACCTTGGTGCCAAACTGCTGAAAGAAGAAAAGCCCCAGCATGATGCCAATCACCAATCCTAAAATAAGATGACTGCCCGGGATAAACTCGGGGTGTTTAACGGGGTCGCTTAATGCGGGGACATTACTTAACCCTTCGATAGCAGATGTTACCGAAATAGGCGGGGTAATAATACCATCAGCAAGCAGTGTGCCGGCGCCGATAATTGCCGGTATGGCCAGCCATTTTCCGTAGCGCCTTACCAGTGCATATAAAGAAAATATGCCGCCTTCGCCATGATTATCAGCCTGCAGGGTAATGATAATGTATTTAAAGGTGGTTTGAAGGGTAAGCGTCCAAAAAATACAGGATAAGGAACCGAGTACCAAGGCTTCGTTAACTTTACCACCTTCAACCAATAATGTTTGAAAAACATATAGTGGGGATGTGCCGATATCGCCAAAAATAATACCAAGGGTAATCAGCGTACCCGCGAAAGTGAGTTTTTTAATGTGGGATTCCATTGATCAGGAAAAAATAAAATTGTGGTTGAAGGGTAAGGCAAAAAATAATTTTCGCCGCCGGGATATGGCGGTTGGGGGTAAATTATAGTTGCTGCTCATTATGAGTGTAAAATCAATTAATTTTAATTATTGATACGGTCAATCCAATACCCATGCCATAAATGAAAAATCGTATTCATTTAAAAGTAAATTATTGGTTTCCAAAATCTTAACCGGATAGTGTAAAAAATACACTGTTAAAAAATCCTATCATTTTGATAGGGTGATTATCATTTTGATAGAATAATTGTATTCGATTTTTTACAAAAATACATTCTCAGGATCGCAATAAATCAGAAAAAGGTGTGATTTGGTCCCTTTTCATAATTTTACCGGTTTGATGTTGATATGGAAACCTAATTTAATCCGATCAAATTGATAGATGTCACCCAATGGTCCGGCGGCCATAGATGACAAAGCTTAGCCCGATAGTTATGACGCCGGAGCAGTTGCGGCAATAAGTTGCGGCTGCGGACAGGCTTTAGCCGATAAATGCCCGTGATATCCTCTTTTGCCAATGTATCTGCATGCAAAAAACTACTTCATCAGGGCCTCATTCAATATCACGTCTTTTAAAGTTTTTTTGCCGATCAGGAATTTGCGCCTTTAGCTGATATCAAACATTCAAAGCATATATATTGCTTGTTAATAATTTTTAAATTAAGTATACTTTTTTAATTAAATAACAGGACGAGAAGGCTCATGCATTTTGAAAATGAGGTATATTGCTTAAAAGGTGAGTTAAATAATAACTAATATTTAATTATTTTCCTCATAAAACAAACAAATGAAAGTTATTAACATTATGTTCAGTTTATAGAAAATATTTGATATTTTCATGCCGATTTGACGATGTTCCTTATCGCTGTCAGCATAGATAAATTATTATAGTATCACTTTGAAAACACATTTATTTTTAGGTTTTTTTGTTTGGGTTTTAATATTTGGTTTTAAAAATGCCAATGCCAACTCAATATCTTCGAAAAGCAGTTCGGGCAATTCAGCATTAAGTTCTGTGGTGCTAAGTACCGGATCATTGATTACCAACGTAACCGGTACAAGCAATGTGAATTATTCGGCTTCTGTAACTGCGGCCACCACAAGCCTTACAGTAACGCCAACCACTGCCGACCCTAACGCAACGGTAACAGTTAACGGTATAGCGGTAACATCAGGTACGCCATCACAATCTATTGCGATCCCGACCAACCCTACCGTTATTCACATGCTGGTTACCGCGCAAAACGGAACCACTAAGACCTTTTCGTTAACTGTTTACAAAAATGGATCGAGCAATGCTACATTGAAATTAATAACGCTCAGCACAGGTTCATCGCTTACCCTCACTTCCGGAACAAGTAATATAAACTATTCAGCTTCTGTAACTGCCGGTACAACAAGCCTTACAGTAACACCTACCACTGCCGACCCCAACGCAACTGTAACCGTTAACGGAGTAGTGGTAGCATCAGGTACGCCGTCGCAATCTATTACTTTGACAACTAACCCCACGGTAATTAACCTGTTGGTTACTGCGCAGGATGGCAGCACCCAAAGATCAACCTCAATTACTGTTTACAAAAACGGCTCCAGCGATGCATCGTTAAAAGCATTAAAACTGAGCACCGGCTCAACACTTACCTTCGTAGCAGGCACAAGCAGTGTAAATTATACGGCGTCGGTAGCTTCTTCAGTAACATCTCTAACTGTAACAGCAACTACAAATGATGCCAATGCTACAGTAACGGTTGACGGGATATCAGTGGCATCGGGTACCCCATCGCAATCTATCGCTTTGACGAGCAATCCCACTGTGATTAATCTGGTTGTTACCGCCCAGGATGGCAGCACCAAAACTTTTTCAATCAGCGTTTACAAAAACGGATCCAGCGATGCATTGTTAAAAGCCTTAAAGCTAAGTACAGGCTCTGCGCTTACCCAGGTTGCCGGGACAAGCGATGTGAATTATTCAGCTACCGTTCCGTTTTCTACAACGTCGTTAACAGTAACACCAACTACAGACGAAGCTCACGCTACAGTAACCGTTAACGGGGTAGCCGTTACCTCAGGGACGGCGTCGCAACCTATAGCCCTTACCGGCAACCCTACGGTTATCAATTTACTGGTTACCGCCCAGGACGGGGTTACTACCCGGACCTATTCTATATCGGTTTATAAAACCTCATCGTTAACATTTGTTTGGACAGGTTCTGGCGCAAATACCAATTGGAGCAACAGCGCCAACTGGTCCCCTTCAACAAGCTATCCGGTTGCGGCCGATACTGTTCTGATCGGTACAACCGCAAAAACGCCTGTTGTTGATGTGGCATCTGCGTGCGCGGCAATAACCATAACCGGAACCACTTCTGTTAGTTTATCGGCCCCGCTTACCGTTAGCGGCGGGGTTACTGTGAACAGTCCCTTAACCGTATCCGGAGCTGGCGGAGCTCTTACCGCAGACTCGCTGGTTGTTAATCTTAACGCAAGCCTTACCAATTCAGGAACATTTACAGTAAACTCAGGGCATATATTTTTAAATATTGGCGCTGCTATTACCAATAATGCAACCGGAATATTCAACGCCAATAATTTGTCGTATATTAATATGGTTCACCAGGCGGTGATTAAAAATTCAGGTAGTTTTAATATCAACGGATCGGCGATAAAGCTGGGCGGGGCGGGTTATATAAATAACGCCGCCGGGGCCACCTTTAAGATAAACGGCGGAAGCACCATAGATTTTGCATCAAATTCAGCCGCTTCGGCTTATATCCTGAACAGCGGTACATTTTATGCCGGTTCAATTGGTTCCGCCTGCACCGTTAATTTAAATTATCCCGGAGTTTACCTTCAAAATACCAGCACTTTTTATTTGGGATCCTCATCCGTAATTAATTTAACCGGGCTCGGAACCTCCGTTCAAAACACGGGTACTTTTACCTTACAGTCAGACAGTACAGGTTGTGCTGCCATAGGAAATATTTCGGGAGTAAACGCAGCATGTACCGGAATTTATAGTGTTGAACGATACCTGAGCGGTGGGACCAGCGCCTACCGTGCATACCGCGACCTGTCGTCGCCGGTATATGAAACAACGGTAGGGGGGAACCACGTTTACAGCGTAAATTATGTAAAATTATCAGCATTGTTAACCGGCACAGCGGGCATACCGGGCGGTTTTGATAAGGCCGGCAACCCGACACTGTACCTGTACCGGGATAACCTGGCGCCTTCAAACAGTTCATTTACCGGGGGAAATTTCAGGGGTATCGGCAATATCAGCACTGATCCGAGCTATACGATAGACATAGACGGCAGCGGTTATAATATACCAGTGGGCAATGGGTTTATGTTTTTTGACAGAGGTGACCGCACCACAAACCTGGCGAGTAAATATACCCCCGGCACCGTTGCTGAAAGTATAACGTTAACTGCATCAGGAGCGCTGAACACAGGGCCAATAACCGTAAAACCATGGTTTAGCCTTTTGTCAACGTTAGATTACACAGCTGTTACCGGGAATTCATCGGTTTTGGGACTGGCTTTTGTGGGCAACCCCTATCCGAGTTCGATTGACTGGGAAACGTTTAGCACCACTTCTGCAACAAGCGGGATATACGGCCCTAATGTAAGCCCGTTTATATATGTGCTTGATCCTTTAAGCGGAAGTTATAATGTTTACCAGCAGGGTAACGGTGGTTTCGGCACTTTGGCCGCAACAGGGTCAAACATTATCCCAAGCGGGCAGGGCTTTTTTGTAAGTGCGCTTTCTTCAAGTGCTTCGTTAACGTTTAATGAAGCCGGTAAAACAAATGCGCAGGCTAACCGTGCTATTGGTAATTTATTCCTGGGCAATAAGCCCTTAGCAAATGTGAGCCAGTACATCAATTTAAAACTGGTACAGGATTCAACGCATGCGGATGGTTTACTGGTAAGGTTTGACGGTAATGCCAAACCGCAATTTGTAATGAATGAAGATGCGGTTTATAAACCGGGCAGCGGGGCAGTGAGTCTTTCGAGTATGTCGGCTGATAATGTGGCATTAGCCATTAATACGCAGGCACTGCCAAAATTAACACCAAGCATTATTCCCTTAAATGTAAACGCATCGACCGATGGCACCTACCAGCTAAAACTGGCAACCATAAAGAGCATACCTGATCTGTATGATATCTGGCTGAAAGATGCTTATACCAAAGATTCACTTGATTTAAGACATAGCCCTGCTTATGGCTTTGCAATAGCCAGGGGCGACGTTGCCAGTTACGGAGCAAACCGTTTTAGCCTGGTGATTCGCGAAAACCCGGCATTAATGGTTCATTTGTTGAATTTTGCAGCAGCAAAGGCAATGAACGGCGCGCAGTTGGCATGGACAACGGCAAACGAACAGAATTATACCAATTTTACAGTTGAAAGAAGCACTGACGGTGGTGCTACCTTTAACGTTTTGGGTGGATATGCCTCAACAGCTGAGGGTACTTATAGTTTAATGGATAGGACGCCTGTAGCGGGTGAAAATTTGTACCGCCTGAAAATGACGGACCTTAACGGAACCATCAGCTACTCCAGCGTAGCTAAACTGATGTACAACAATACAAATAGCCTGGCAAAAAGCAATATCAGCATTTACCCTAACCCTTCATCGGGCGTTATCAATTTAACTGTTAACCCAAATTCCGTTAATTTAACACAGGGGACTTCGTCTTTACAAAGCCTTAGCTTAACTCCGGGATTAACAGGGTCATCGAGTCAGCAAGCCTATGATATTAAGATCATAAGTTCAACCGGTTCGGTTATTAAATCAGTTACTTCGGCAAGCGCCACCTGGCAGGATAATGTAGGCAATTTATTACCGGGAACTTATATTATCCAGGTTATAAATAATAAAGATAAAACGCTGGTTGGTAAAGGCACATTTGTGAAAATATAAGACGCCAGGGTGAAAATGCCAGGCAACTTATTATTGGCTCGAGCGCAAAACAACAATAACTTGGCATTGGCCATTAATTCGCAGGCATTAAAGTCCAAAAGAAGCTGCAACTGACGTTTCGGCAAAATGTAACCTAAATAGTATAGGGGAGGGAAGAGAATGGAGATTAGAGATAATAACTAATCTCTTCTATGCACTCATGTTATTTTTTTCGACGTTAGATGCAGCTTCTTTGCGCCACCGCTAAAGCTAAGGCGGCACGCGGTCGAACTTCCGGACTTTACTGCCTTTCAGACTAAAGATTGTATCATCATTTTTACTAATGTTTTCTACCTCTTTAAATAAGTACAACGGCAAGGTAATGCCCGCCAAAACAGGGCAGATGACCAAAACGAATCGTTTTTTCATGAAAATTGGTTTATAATGTGTTGGAACGACGCAATATGATAATTATCCTCCGATGATTTTAGGGCGAAACACTTTTTAATATTATTTAAAAAGTATAATTTGCAGGCTGTAATCCCCTGTATTGTAAACCGTTTTTAACACCTGTAGCATGAAAAAAATACTTCTTTTGTCTATCTGTTGGTTCATGGCGTCCATTTCCTTCGCCCAAAACAACAAAGGCACTTTGGCCATTATTCCCGAACCTGTAAGCGTAGTAACAAGGGACGGCGAATTTACGCTGCCCAAACATATTTTAATTGAAGCCGGTTCGCAGGCTGAAGAAAAGCTGGTGACTACTTTTTTACGCAATAAACTGGCTACTTCAACAGGGCTGCCTGTTACGGTAAGAAACGCTTTCTCCACTCCCGCAACCATTAAACTGGCGTTAAACACCCAAGAGGATGCCGTGCTTGGTAAAGAAGGTTATGAGCTTTGGGTTGGTAAAAAGGGGATCCTGATTAAAGCAAACACCGCCGCCGGCTTGTTTTACGGGGCGCAAACTTTGTTGCAATTGTTCCCGAAAGAGGTGGAAAGCCTGGAGGCTGTGCCCAATTTTGCATGGACAGCCCCTTTGGTGGATA
>Ga0206955_1100_pt1 | contig 23015 bp, 8 predicted proteins | sample Alteio_BWOrgHeat_34_FD_153247 | JGI IMG/M metagenome (GOLD analysis project Ga0206955, IMG submission 153247) | Enriched cells from forest soil in Barre Woods Harvard Forest LTER site, Petersham, Massachusetts, United States -... | ecosystem: Environmental > Terrestrial > Soil > Temperate forest > O...
ACCACCGGCTCAAAATAAAACTACAAATGCCATTTTCATTATTGGCAGCCTGTTTTTCATATTTGGCTTTGTAACCTGGTTAAACTCAGCACTGATACCTTATTTAAAACTGGCCTGTCAATTAACTAATTTCCAGGCATACCTTGTTACAACAGCTTTTTATTCACCTTACCTGCTTATGGCTTTCCCATCGGCCTGGGTGCTTAAAATAGCCGGTTTTAAAAATGGCATGGCTATTGGATTAGCTGTAATGGCAATAGGTGCACTCATATTTATACCCGCCGCCATGACACGAACCTATGCACTATTCTTACTGGGCCTTTTCATGCAGGGTACCGGTTTAGCCATATTGCAAACTGCCTCCAACCCCTACATCGTTATTTTGGGCCCGGCAGAAAGTGCTGCAAAACGGATCAGCATTATGGGTATTTGCAATAAAGTGGCCGGGGCAGTTGCGCCGGTAATACTGGGCGCTATTGCGCTTAAGGATGCAGATAGTTTAAAAGTCCGCCTGGTGTCTATGGCTCCTGCACAAAAAATACTTGAACTGGATCAGCTTGCCAGTAAAGTTATTTTACCATACATCATCATGGTTGTTGTTTTACTGGTGCTGGGGGTTGGGATCTATTTTTCGGGATTGCCGGAAATTGATACCGAGGGCAAAGACGAAACATCTGCATCCGAGCAAACCACCAAAACAAGCATCTTTCAATTTCCGCACCTGTTATTGGGCGTGCTCGCTTTATTTTTATATGTAGGCGCCGAGGTGCTTGCGGGCGATTCAATCATAAGTTACGGCGCAAGCAAAGGTATCTCGCTGTCTATCGCCAAGTTTTTTACAGGTTGCACCTTATCCGGCATGACACTCGGCTATATAGTTGGTATTATTTGTATACCGAAATATTTCACCCAGCAATTTGCACTGAAACTATGTGCCATTTTAGGCTTGATATTCAGTGTTTTTGCTGTTGTAACCAATGGTTATGTTTCCATTTCATTCATCGCATTGCTTGGTTTGGCCAACTCATTGATGTGGCCTGCGTTATGGCCATTGGCTATCGGGGGATTAGGTAAATTCACCAAATTGGGAGCCTCTTTCATGATCATGGCGATTTCAGGCGCGGCCATTATACCGCCGATCTATGGAAAACTGGGCGATCAGATAGGGCTTCAGCACGCTTACTTTATATTGATCCCGATCTATCTTTTTATTCTTTATTACAGTGTAAAGGGTTACAAAGCCGGACGTATACCTGTGGAACCTATTGGAGATTTATACCCGGTGGCCGAATAAATAAACTGGATTACATGATCACCAGGCACAGAACTAAATACAGACTATAAAAAACTAATGATAAATAAATTTACCGCCACTACTCTATTTGTGGCACTTACGGGTTTTGCATTTGGCCAGACAAGCCATCATTCCAAAAGTAAGGCGGTCGACCTAACCCAATATGTCGACCCTTATATCGGCACAGGCTTTCATGGCCACGTTTTTGTTGGGGCTAATGTTCCTTTCGGGGCCGTGCAGTTGGGGCCAACCAACCTTTCAAAGGGCTGGGACTGGTGCTCCGGATACCATATATCCGATTCTACTATTGTTGGTTTTCAACATACTCATTTAAGTGGCACCGGCATTGGTGATCTGGGCGATATTTCATTTATGCCGACAACTGGTGCCATTAAAACTACCAAAGGCTCATTGGCAAACCCGAAAAGTGGCTATTTTTCGCTATTTAGCCGCAAAGATGAAGTTGTAAAGCCCGGTTATTACAGTGTGAAACTTAAAAGGTATAACATCGGCGTTAAGCTGACCGCCACCACACGGGTGGGCTTCCACGAGTATACATTTCCAAAATCAGATCAGTCACATATTGTTATCGACCTGGGAGAAGGGATTGCTGATGTACCGACCGAAACCTTCATCAAACTGGTTAATAAAAACACGATTGAAGGCTACCGCTTTTCGAGAGGCTGGGCGCACGACCAGCGGGTCTATTTTACGGCTGTTTTATCAAAACCAATAGCACAATTTGCCGTGTATGACACTACTGCCTTGCGACAGGGTGTTATGCTGAAAGGGCAAAAAGTAAAAGGGGTTATTTCTTTCGCCACCAAAAAAGGCGAAAAAGTGCTGGTAAAGGTTGGCTTGTCACCTGTTAGTTCAGCCAATGCATTGTTGAATATCAACATCGAAATACCTGGCTGGGATTTCAAAAGGGTTGCTGCTGATGCAAACGCAGCGTGGAATAAAGAGCTACAGAAAATTGAGATCAAAGCCGACTCGTTATCTCAACTCAAAAAATTCTATACGGCATTATACCATACCATGATCGCCCCTTCGGTATTTAATGATGTTAACGGCGATTATTGGGGTACCGATAAAAAAGTGCATAACGATCATTCGTTTACTAACTTAACTACCTTCTCATTATGGGACACCTACAGGGCGAACAATCCCTTGTACACCATTATCCAGCCCGAACGTGTAAATGATATTGTGAACACCATGCTGGCCATTTACAAACAGCAGGGCAGGTTACCCGTTTGGCATTTGATGGCCAACGAAACCAATACCATGGTGGGCAATAGTGCGGTACCCGTTATTGTAGATGCTTATTTAAAAGGCTTTAAAAGATTTGACGCAAAACTGGCTTATGAAGCGGTAAAAAACACCCAGATGCAGGACATGCGAGGCCTTAAGTACGTTAAATCTTTAGGTTATATCCCTGCCGACAGTACCGTTGAATCAGTAGCAATGGGGCTCGAATATTCGATAAACGACTGGTGCATTGCACAAATGGCGCTAAAAATGGGCTATAAGGCCGACTATGATTATTTCAGCAAACGGGGGCAGAATTATCGTAACTACTTCGACAAGCAAACCGGCTTTATGCGGGGCAAACTATCGGCAACAGAATGGCGAACGCCCTTCAGCCCCTTTGTATCGCGGCATATGAAAGACGACTTTACCGAGGGTAATGCCTGGCAATATACCTGGCTGGTGCCGCAGGATGTGGAAGGATTGATAGCACTTCAGGGTGGCGATCAGCCATTTATCCAAAAGCTGGATTCGTTATTTATTGCCAAAGGCGATATGGGCAATGAGGCATCACCAGATATATCAGGTTTGATTGGCCAATACGCACACGGCAATGAGCCGAGTCATCATATTGCCTATTTATACGCCTACGCCGGCCAACCATGGAAGACCGCCGAAAAAGTGCGTTACATTATGGATAATTTTTACACCACCAAACCAGACGGTATTATTGGTAACGAAGATGTAGGGCAAATGTCGGCATGGTATGTTTTATCGGCCATTGGTATATATGAAGTGAACCCTGCCAATGGCACCTTTGTTTTTGGCAGCCCGGCTATCAATGAAGCTTCTATACGCCTGCCAAAAGGCAGGCAATTCCACATTATTGTTAAAAACAACAACCCCGCCAATAAATACATTGCAGGCATAAAGCTGAATGGCAAAACCTATCAGCGCAATTATTTGCTATATAAAGATTTAACCAATGGCGGGGAACTGATTATTTACATGGCTGATAAACCAGGCACCTTCGGCACCAATCCGGCTGACAGGCCGCATTCGGTTTTGTGACATAGGGCCCTGGCGTTAAAAAATCAAAATCTTTTAATATGAAATACAGGACATTAACTTTAGCAGGCATTTTTATTGTAACAGTCATCATTATCCTCAATTCATTTACAATAAAAGGGCCTGTTAAGGCTAATGTAGCGACGGATGACACCGGCAAAGAGCTATTTACAGCTTACTGTTCCACATGCCATATGCTGCCCGATCCGGGCAGTTTAACCAAAGTAATATGGAAAAATCACGTTCTGCCTGTTATGGCGAGCCGGATGGGTATCATTTATCCTGGCTATGATCCGCTGAGAGGATTATCAGACGAAGAAAAGGCCATAGTTAAAAAGAATAATATCATTCCCGAAAACCCCGTTTTAACCAATGATGAGTGGGCTAAACTGGTTAATTATATACTTATTAATGCGCCGGATAGCGTATCGCTGGATACATCGCGCCTTACACGTAACAGTACGTTAAAACAATTTGTGCGGGAAGATATTCCGCTTGACACTGTTCGTCCGTCGCTGATAACCGGGTTGGAGTATAATAACGAAACAAATACGCTTTGGATCAGCAATTATTACAATAAAGTTTATAACTGGCAATATGGCAAGGGTGTCACTAAAACTATTAATACTGAAAGCCCGGTTGTTGATTTTAACTTTTATAAAGGGAGCACATACTTTACCGAAATTGGCAAACTATACCCAACTGAACTAAACCTCGGATCTTATGCCAAATACAACGACACTTCCGTTACTGCCTTACTGACCTCGCTGCACCGTCCCGTTCATGCCGAAATTGAGGATTTAAATAATGATGGCGTGCCCGAAATTGTGGTATGCAATTTCGGAAATAAAACAGGTTCGTTATCGCTTTATAAAAAAAATAAAGCAGGCAAATACGAAGAACAGGTATTGCTGCCACTGGCTGGCGCCATCAAATGCTATATTAAAGACATGGACGGCGACGGCAAAAAAAGATATTGTAGCTATGTTTGCACAGGGGGAAGAAAGTGTTTGGATATTTTATCAAAAGGATAATTTAAAGTTCAAGGCAAAAAGGGTTTTGCGTTTCCCGCCCAACTATGGCACTACCGATATGGTTTTGGTTGATTATAACCACGATGGCCTTACCGACATTGTAACCGTACACGGCGACAACGCAGATTACTCCAATATTCTGAAGTCGTACCACGGCATCAGACTTAATATAAATGAGGGTAATGATGTATTTAAGGAAAAGTTTTTTTACCCGATTTACGGCGTAACCAAAGTTTTAGCAGAAGACTTTGACAAGGACGGTGATATAGACTTTGCCGCCAGTGCTTTCTTCCCGGAAAATGGAAAACTGCTGGATGAATCATTTGTATATCTTGAAAATATCAACAGCGATAAATTTCAGTTTAAACCTTACATATTAAAAAGTGATGTGCCATTAAAAACGCTAACGCTGGAAAAGGCGGATATTGACGGAGATGGCGATATGGACATCATAGCAGGCAACTTCGCGCAAAGCCCGGGCCCAGTCCCAAAAGACCTGGATATTAAATGGAAAAGTGCTAAGTATGGGCTAACAATCTTCAAAAACCAACTTTATCAACCCAAAAAGTAGTTACACATCGCCTGATTACCCGGGCTTTTCAAGCTGATTTTATATTCCGGGGACAGATTTGCATACAAGAAATCTATCCTAAAAAGATATACTTCTTGTATGGCCTTTATTATCCATTATTTGAACCAGTTTTACATCATTATTTACTGTTAAAAACCTTCCGGATTGAGATAAAAACGAAGAACCATAATAAAATTCCTGTTTTTGTTTTGATCCATTTTTATTAGTTATAACAGCGCTTTCATCGCCTGGCAGGAGTTTAATATTATTTACTTTTCTTTTTAGTTCGAATACCTTTAAAGGTCCGCGGTTTTGGCTCGCCGCCAGCAGGTAATTCCCTGAATTGTCCCGCAACTTAACAAGCGCCTTACCATTGCCGGGGATGTATATGCCGCTTTGAAGTATGGATTGAGGACTAAAGCCTCCCTTGCCATCGCCTTTAAGCATTAATCCGTTAAAGGCATCGTATCGTCCGGTACCTACTTCGGTGCCAAAATCATTACCGTTCATTATTACATCAAGATTACCGTCTCCATCAAAATCATCAACCACCATACCGTTAATAGCAGAAATTTGTGCCTCGTTTGGCAACGGGATCATCGTGAATTTGCCATTGCCATCATTCCTTAAGTAACAAGACTGAGAGGTATTGGACATTAATCTTAATGCACCATTGCGCTGCTCCGGCGATAAAATATCGTCCATTGTAGCTGTTGCATAGGATTTATAATTGGTAAACTTCTTTTTCATGCTGATCATCTCTTTCAACATATCGTCCCTGCCCACAGCTGGAAATTCTTTTTTCTTCCCACCCTGATCGGGCAGAAAAATTGAAGTGATCGCATTAAAGCTTCCATTTTTATCAAACTCCTTAGCCGTTATAAAAACCGGAAATTGCTCGCTCGCCTTATATAATGTATTTAAGCCCACGTTGCCGACAATATAATCCATTCTGCCGGTATGCCTGAAATCACCAGCTACAATACTGTTCCACCAGCCAGGGCTATTTGCCAGGCCCGATGTTGAAGTAGCATTTTTAAATACGCCATGATCGTTTTTCAAAAAGGTAACCGGCATCCATTCGCCTGCTAAAACAAGGTCGGGCCAGCCATCATTATCATAGTCTGTAAAAAGGGCATCACATACCATGCCTATATTTTTTAATGCAGGCGCCACTTCATTGGTAACGTCGGTGAATTTTACCACACCATTTTTGCTGTCATTCCTCAAAATAAAACTGGATACCGGTTTAGGATAATGCCATGGGTCAACCCTTCCGGATATAAAAAGATCAAGCTTGCCATCTTTATTATAGTCAATGGCCCTTACACAAAGTTTGCTGGTATGGTTTATTGGCAGCGCATTGGGCGCCAATATAAAATTGCCCTTTCCATCATTTATATACAACTGGTCCTGGTAGGCGGCATCATTAGTCGCATTTTTATAACCACCCCTGGTAATATAAAGGTCCGGTTTACCGTCACCATTGGCATCAAACAATAATATACCCTCGTCTTTTGTATTATTAACGGCATTTTGACCCGGGAATAAAGCCCGCTGAATAAACGTGCCATTTGCTTGCTGTAAAAACACTTGTGCTGCATTCATTGAATTACCGCCGATGACGATATCATCCAGTCCATTACCATCAATATCGCCAACAGCCAGCGCCGGGCCATATTCTGAAAGTTTATGGGGCAATAATTTCTGGATATCGAAATCGGAAAAATCATAATCATTATCCGCGTAATTTATGTTTTTGGCCCTGGTTTGTTCTTTAAACAAGGTTTTGCCGGCTATTTTAGGCTGATCCCACGAATAAACTTCTTTAGCATTGGCAATATTAACGGTAAGTACCTGGTTGGCTTTTACATTTAGCAATACCTGCTTTTTCAGATTCGGCCATTTTATAACAACGGAATCGACTATGTGCGTTTTACCAAGGCCAAAATGGGCTATGTTCTGATCGGTTGACAGATATCCCCGGTATGGATTATTTTCTGCTACCTGGTGTTTATGATGGTCATAATAAATGTCGGCCCATGCGCCAATACCATTAAGATTATGGGCGTCGCCTTTAAATTTTATCTGGAGGTAATGCGTATTCAGCGTATCCCTTTCCCTTATGGTATTTTTATAGACCAGCGCCTCATCATCGATATTATTGATGACCATGTCCATCGCACCATCGTTATTTAAATCAGCATACACCGCTCCGTTTGAAAACGTGGGCGTCTTTAAACCCCAATTGTCGGTCTCATCCCTAAAAGTAAGATCGCCATTATTATGGTATCCATAATTGTGAATCTTTACCGAAGGTATTTGATCCAGCACTTTTTGTTTGGAGCCGATAGCGAAAGCATTCTGCCGGTAGACCATAAAGTCGTGATCTGTTACATCTTTCGGAAAACCATTTGTAATAACAACATCGCGATAACCGTCATTGTCAAAATCGGTGATCAGCGGGGTCCAGCTCCAATCAGTTTGAGCAATTCCGCTCATGAAAGCTATTTCGCTAAACGCCGGGCTGCCAATGGTATCATTTTGCCCCACTCTTGGGCCCTGGTTTAATTGCAGCGTATTCCTTACATATTGTAATTCATAACCATAGCGCATCAGATTTTGCACGTTTTGGTAACTATTAGCACCCATCATCATTTTTTTACGATAATTGTCCTCAGGGTTCATGTCCAGTTCAAAAACATCAGCGAGACCGTCATTGTTAATGTCGATAATATCCTGGCCCATGGCATTAAACGACGTATGTTTAAAATACTCCCTGGATCTATCGGTAAAAGTACCATCATGATTATTGACATACAGGATATTAGATGACAGGAAGTCATTGCTCACATAAATATCTTTCCAGCCGTCGCGGTTAATATCCACAATAGTGGCCGCGTGCCCGTAACCCTCAAGGTTAATGCCGGCTTTCGCCGAAACGTCGTGAAAAACAGGATGTTTTAGGCGGGCGTCCCATTCGTTATGATATAGTATTCCTTTACTGGCATCAGGGCGTTTAGTTCTGTTTCCGCCAAATATGTTGGGGTAGTATGTCTCATTAGCTTCGTTAACGGTAAGATACATATCCAGGTTGCCGTCATTATCATAGTCGAAGAAGGTCGCCATTGTCGACTCTACGGCAGCGTCGAGCCCGTACTCTTTTGCCATTTCCTTAAAATGCGGAATGCCATCCTTATCAACACCCTGGTTAATATACAACAGGTTACGGCGGCGTGCCGGATCTTTATAAATCGTATTGCACACGTAAATATCCATTAACCCATCATTGTTTATGTCAATGAGGGATACCCCCCGACCCCAGCGCCCCATGCCACCAACACCAGCCTTATCTGTTACATCTTCAAATTTAAAATTGCCCCTGTTGATATATAAACGGTTGGGAACCAAATTACCTGTAAAATATAAATCCTGCAGGCCGTCGTTATTAAAATCAGCTACCCCTACTCCACCTCCGTTATAAATATTTACTATATCCAACGGGTTGATAGAGTCGTTTTCGGTGATCTTATTGTTAAAATAAATGCCGGAATGTGAAGACGGGATTTGTTCAAATAAAGTCGGCTTTTTACACGAAAAGAAAAACAAGAGACACAAAGAAAAAGCGATGAAGCACAACTTATTCATGAAGGTATATTTATTGAAACCGAGCATTTTATAGCTATTTATTTAAATTTAATTAACATAAGCGAGTATCTTTTTAACTTCCTGCGGATATACGGTTATATGATGCGTATGTACAAAAAATTGAACAGGTCGCGATTTGGCCGCGACCTGTACCGAAATAGCCTGAGTTGGCAGCGCCGGCATGTGGCATTTAATGCAATTGGTTTTGAGCGCCACGGCACTCAGCGTACCGGTCAATTTGCAATAAGTTTGTTTTGGCGAATTATGACAGCCGAGGCATTTTTGTGTATAGAAAGCCTCGTTTCCACGGGTATTTTGATGCGTATCATGGCAGGTCGAACATTCCATTTTGCTGTATATAAAACATTTGCTGCTTTTTAATAGCTGGAGTTGGTTACCATGTACATCCAGGTGGCTCGTGTCAATTTTCGCAGAAAACTCCGGCAATATAAATTTAGCGAAGGAATCACCCGGCACAAATCCGAAAGCCGACCTTAGCATAACACTATGTTGACCGGAATGGCAAATAGCACACATATCCAATTTTTGACCCCGGCTAAGCGAAACATAGGTGGTTATAAATCGGGCCGTTTTAACCCCAGGATTACGGGTTTGAAAATCAACATGCTGTGCGCCAGGTCCATGACACCGTTCGCAGTCGATGTGGTATACCAGCGAATTTTTGTCAAATTCTTCAATACCATCTAATCGCTGCGCTTTTCCGGGCAGGTAGTTAATGTACGACGCGTGACACTCCAGGCAGCGGATACCTATCGGCCTTATCCGCGGATAATCCATAAAGTTTAACCCCATACCCGGGCTTGTCGACCACCGGTGCTGACCATTATAGTAAGAAAGGGGTAGTTGATAAAGCTCGTTTCCTTTCCAGTACAAATACGATTCGCCTTTAACACCGCCAAAGGCTATGTCGAAACGGCGCCTTTCTCTAAATTTTCCGTTGGCATAAAAACTTTGAAACAGGCCACTATCGAGCTTTTGCATTACCACCTTTTGAGTTGCGTTTATAATGAACACGTTGGAGTCTCCGGCAAAACTGCCATGGACGGTATTTTCTGAAGCGGGAGCTGACGCTTTAAAATGAGCCGTATGCAGGTATGAGTTATAAACGGCGGCATGGCATTTTGCGCAAGTGTTTGCGCCGGCAAATGCCTCACCACGAGGGTCTGCGTTACCCATGTTATTCCCAAATCGCAGGCAAGCAACCATCAGCATCATTGAGCAAATACCCGATACAATCAGCACTTTTTTCATAACCAGGCGTAAGTTACTGCTATTTTTATATTTTGGTTGGCCAACCCCATCTATACAGGTAATGATCGAATGATTTATAATTCCGGTAATCGATGACTATAGAACGGAATACAAAATTTGCGGTATGCTTTCTTTACCGATTTATGGAGAACAAAAAGGCTTCCTCCCGGGAAGAAGCCTTTTTGTTCATTAATCAATTAATCAATTCTCATTTAAAAAAATCAGTTTCCTAGTAGCCGGGATTCTGTTTTAAGTGCGGATTAAGCGCTATCTCTGACACCGGGAGCGGCAATAGGTCTCTCCCCTGCGGAAGATCATTATATGTAACTCCCTGATTTCCAGATAAATCATTGAAAATACCAGCAGGAGGATTGTGTGTCGGCCCGTACGGGAAAATGATAAATGAGTTGGGGCGTGAACCATAAGGATACTGGCTGGCCGGCCCTGTGTTCCAAAGGTGAATCAGCTCTGCGTCATAAGCCTTCCCGGTTGCTGCATCGTTACCTGCCCTGCGTAACAGGTACATCAACGAATATTCGCCGGTAAGTTCATGCCTGTATTCGCTGAATACCATTTGCAACGGATCGGTAATAACAGGAGCTGGAATGGGGTTGCCATTTGCATCTGCCTGCGGCAAATTCCCGTCCTGAAATATAGCAGGAGGATTTCCGTTGAATGCCCTGCTTCGTACTTTATTCAAATCGGCCAGGCCTTGTGCAGTCATTCCAAGGCGAATCTCGCACTCAGCCTTCGAAAGCAGAACTTCGGCATAGCGCATCAGTACCTGGTCCTGACTACCAAAGAGCGCTCCCGGACCTGACCCGCCTGTAAGGGTTGGGTCTCTCCATTTTTTTGCGCAGACAAACCCCGAGCGTGGCGTACCATCGGTTCCGTACCAGGGGTGGGCAAGTGTTCCGTTTGTGTTGATGGGCTTGCTATTAAAGGTGTTTATAGGTTGGCTTGCATCGGTGTACCGGTAATAGTCGGCAGTGTCATATGGTGCGGTTGTTTTTGCCATGTAAGCTGCAAAACCGCCTACAACGTTCGGATAACCTTTTATCCCACCCCATTGTGAATTAATGATCCCCGGGCTTAAATTGGCGTCGCCCGGGCCCATTATTGTAACCAACTTTCTTGTGTCACCAGCTTGGTAGGAATAATAAAGCGCCGGACTTCCATAATCGTAACCCTCGCCTGTTATTTCCGAAGGCCAGCTGAAACTGTCTATCCACCCCAATTCGCCGCCGGGTGGCTGCCAACTGTCGCCCCAACTCTGGTTGCCGCCGGTAAGATCGAACTGTATTTCGAAAATCGACTCGGCATTATTCTGGTTGTTGTATTCGCCCACGTTTACATACGGCGTTACCAGCGAATAGTTATTAAGTTCCGGATTATTGAAAGCTTTTAATGCAGCAGTATAATGTGCGGTAGCATTTGCCGGGTCACTCTCGGCTAGCCACATTTGTGCTGAACCTTCATAAGCATAGGCGGCACCAGTGGTGGCTCTGCCCAGGTCGGCAGAAGTCAGCTGAGTTTTTGACACCAGTAAGCCTTCCGCTGCCTGCATATCAGCCACTACCTGTTGAAAACACTGCAACTGAGTGCTGCGAGCGGTTAAACCGTCGGTTACGGCATTTAATTCCAGAGGAACGCCGCCAAAAGTGCCTGTGAGGTAATAATACATCGTCCCCCGCAGAAAAAGTGCCTCGCCTGTTAAACGGTTCCCCAAAGCAGGCGTAACAACGCCATTGGCAATTGCAGTTTTAATAATAGGAAGCGCAATATTTACCCTGGAAATGCCAATATAAAGGTTATCCCAAAAATCAGGAAGTGCATCAAACGTACCCGAATATGTATAATTATTCCATGCAATATCAGCTCCGTTGTTAAACCAATCGTGTGGAAGATAATCAGCATAGTACCATAACCCTTTCTTAAGGAGGTTACTGTTCTGGTAACTATCATAAATGGCGTTTACCAGGGCTATTACGCTGGCCGAAGTAGTAAAAGTGGTAGCGGCAGTGGCCCCAAAAGTATTGGTTTGGTTCAAAAAGCTTCTTTTACAGCTGAGCGGCATCAGCAACGCCGTAGCAAGCGTCATAACAATAATTTTTATTCTGTTGATTTTCATATCTTTAATATTTATAAGTCATCATTAAAACGTTGCATTTACACCTACTGTGTAGAACCTGGACGAAGGATAGATACCGTTATCTATGCCGTTTTGAGTCGCGTTGCCGCCCTGCATACCCACTTCCGGATCAAGGCCTTTGTAGCTTGTTATAGTAAATAGGTTTTGAGACGATATATAAACCCTTATTTTTGATAGGGCTAACTTCTTCAAAAGGTCCTGTGGCAGGGTATAACCCACGGTAAAGTTTTTCAATTTCAAGAAACTGCCATTTTGAATGTAGGCGCTTGAGGCAACACTATTGAGGCTAACGTTGTCATTGGTGGTAATAGCAGCGTAAGTATTGGAGTGATTTTGGGGCGTCCAGGCGTTTTGGTAGTATTGCTCACTGATATTCTGTATGCCAACAAAACCCTGGTTCTGGAATGTTTCGAGCTGGTCTTCCTCGTAGTTGTATATTTTGTTCCCGTAAACACCATAAAAGTAGGCGATAAAATCCCACGATTTGTAAGATGCTGTGAGGTTTAAGCCCCCATAAAATTTAGGGATCGGGCTACCGAGCGAGGTTTCGTCGGCTGCAGTTACCGCCCCAAGGTGGTTTACGTCTGCAAAGTAACGGTCGCCAGGCGCGGTAACACTGCTATAGTAATAAGGGAAGCCATGCGCTACCGCGTTTGCATTTAATGCGTCAATCTGGGCTTGGTTTTGGAAAATGCCCAGGGATTTATATCCCCAAAATTCACCTACCGGCTGCCCAATAGCAGTTTCAGAAAAAGGGTTCCAACCGTGACCATTTAGGGTGAGGCCGCCAAAATTCGCCACCTCATTTGTCCCCGAAGTTATACTGGTAAGTTTATTGTCGAGCGTTGAAAAAGTAAGCAAGGCGCCGAATCTTAAGTCTTTATTGATATTATGGTGGTAATCTATTGACAGTTCCAAACCCCTATTGTCCATACTGCCTACATTTTCAGTTAAATATTGAAAACCGGTTTGGGCTGGAACCTCAAGGTTTAACAAGAAGTTTTTTGATTTCCTGTCGTAATAATCCGCGGTTACACTAAGGTCGCCGTTTAAAAAAGAAATATCTATGCCTCCGTCAGCCTGCGTGTCGGTTTCCCATTTCAGGCCGGGGTTTGCCGGCTGCTCTGCTGCATAACCATTCTGATATATCTTATCGAAGGGATAACCAAGGTTATCGTCTACTGTACCTATCCCTCCCGGATTAAATGATGCCGGACGGTTTCCTACAAATAAGGCCTGGTATTGGAAAGGGTTTATAGCGCCCTGGTTACCGGTTTCCCCATAACTGGCCCTTATTTTTAAATCGCTTAACCAGGCAACATCCTTCAAAAAGGATTCCTGTTTCGCTTTCCAGGCAAACGCACCTGATGGGAATGTACCGTATTGATTTTGAGCGTCAAATTTGGATGATCCGTCTCTTCTTACCGTACCTGTAATAATGTACCGGTCGTCATATGTATAGGTTAGCCTTGCAAATTCCGATGCCAGCGTTGTAACGTTCTGGCCGTTACCGGTATCGGTGCCCGGAGGATTATTTGCTTGCAACTCAAGGGTCGTTACCTGGGATAAATCCTGGATGGTGTTATTTGGAGGAATACCCGATCCAGCCATACCGTTCCAGATAGCCTTCTGGCCCGAGAAACCTCCGACAAAATTTATGGTATGTTTTCCAAAAGTCTTGTCGTATGACAGCGTGTTCTCCAACAGCCAGTCAACTGTTTGGGAAATGTTTTGGCTGTAATAACCATAATTAATCTTGGCGCTTTGTCCATACTGTTCATTTTCACGCAGATCAGTTGGAGCGTCATAAATGTCGGAGGAAAAATTCGCGTTTACACCTCCGTTTGTTTTGATCTTAAGTCCAGGCAGAAGCGTAACTTCCAGGGAAGTATTGGCTAGCACGAAATTATTGTTGGGATAATTCCGGTTGTTTTCAATAGAGTAAACCGGGTTGGAATAACTCAATACATCGGTGTAAATCGGGTTAAAAAAGCCGTAATTACCCTGGGCATCCTTCACCTGATTGGTGAGCTTGTTGCCGCCGTCAAGCGTTGGGGGCAATTCAGTTAATTGAACTAAACTGCCGGTACCAAACGGGTTGTTACCTTGCGAATAAGTATACTTAACGTTTGTCGATGTTTTCAGCCATTTAGTTGGCTCGGCATCCAAACTGGCGTTAATCGTAGCCCTGTGAAAATAAGAATCTAACACAATTCCGTTCTGATTGTAGTAAGCCAGAGAGGCTGCCGCCTGAATTTTATCGCTGCCGCCACGTACAGCTACATCGTAGTTCTGGGTTTTCCCGTTGCCATATACCGCATTTTGCCAATTGATATTGGTGAGAGATGCAGGATTGGCCCATCCGGAAAATGTCGCAAAATCGCTGCCCGTAATCGCTGCCTCCCTGTTGGCCAGTGTAGCAAATTGGTTGGCATTTAGTACCGAGTATTCTTTAGGTTTGCTTTGAAACGCGCTGTATACATCTGCAGAAACCTGCACGCCGTTCTTTTTGCCTCTTTTGGTGGTTATCAGTACCACACCGTTCGCTGCCCGAATACCGTAAATTGCTGTTGATGATGCATCTTTCAAGATATCGATGGTGGCAATGTCACTAGGGTTAATGTTGTTAATCCCCCCCGCATCTATTGGATAGCCATCAACCACATATAAAGGCGCGTTACCATTGGTCGCGAGGCTGCCGGTGCCTCTGATTAACACAGTAATATTGCCGCCGGGAGAACCATCATTATTAGTTACCTGCACGCCTGCTGCACGACCTTGCAAGGCCTGGTCTGCCGAAGTTATCGGCATGCTTCCGATGGTCGTGGCACTAACTGAACTTATTGACCCTGTCAGATCCCCGCGTTTTGCAGTTCCGTAACCTATTACAACTACTTCATTTAAACTGCTCGATGAAGGTGATAACTTAATATTAACGACAGCACGTTCCCCAGCCGCAACTTCCTGCGGGACGTATCCGATGTAGCTAAATACGAGTATTGCATCAGCTGGTGCTGATATTTTAAAAGCACCATTTACATCAGTTTGAGTTCCTGTTGATGTGCCTTTAATTCTAACGCTAACGCCTGGCAAACCGGAGCCATCGTCGGCCGAGGTTACTCTACCTGTAATTTGCCGGGTTTGGGCAAATATGGCTGAATAACCAAATAAAGTTAGCAAAACAACGAGCAGCGTTCTTTTGCAACTATTTAATTTGTAAAACAGTACATCTTTCTTCATTTTTATTGATTTAGTTGATTAATTGATTTGCTATAACATTGGTTAGACCAATGGCGGGGAATTTCCATTGTTCCGGATATTTTTTGTATACAAACAGCTATTGGCTATTAAAGGGTTATATAAGCTTATCAATATCAAATCCGCGTTTTGAAAAAAGATAGCCCGGGTTATCAAATCCTCTTACAAATAATAATATCGTAAGATTTATAATACAAATTTAACCCTATTATGCCGCTGCTTGTAATACTATTTTTACATTTATTAATTCTATATTTATATGATATATTTTATATAATTGAATATTTTACACAATAACATAAAACATATGTTAATTATTCAACATATTATATATTATAAACATATTTACTTCCTGCTATTCAGTCTTATATATAAAAACTCCTTCCATAGCTATATGTCTCCCTGAATTCGCGGGGGATACATAGTTTTTTTCGTTTAAAAATTCGGTTAAAATTGGATATGTTATTAAAGCCGCATTTGTAGGCTATGCCAGCTATGTGAGCATCGGTGTCAATAAGCATTCTTGATGCATAACCCAGCCTTATTTCGTTAAGGCTTTCGATAAACGTTTTGCCGGTTCTTTTTTTAATAAATCTGCTGAAAGAAACCTCGGGCATATTTGCAATGCAGGCAACGTCGGCAAGTGTTATTTGTTTATCGTAGTTGCTATGCATGTATTCAAACACCTTTTCGATCCGCCTGCTTTTAAAGCAAAAATTATGGCCCGAAAAACCAGTATCCGACAGTAGGTTTATATTTGAGGAAACAGATAAGGAATGCAGTATAGATAACAATTCTAAAACAGCATCAAACCTGCTTTTTTTGTTCAGGTTCAAAATACGATCAACAACCCCCATGGTAGTTTCCCGCGAAAAGAGAATACCCAGCTGTGCATTATTGAACATATTTTTAAGTATGCTGGCCTGGTTTCTGTTTAAAAAATTCTCATCGAAAAGGTCTTTGTGGAACTGTATAGTTACCTCCTGTATTTCTTTGGACGTACATTGATGCAAAAACCAGGCGTGGTAAATATTAGGCCCTATAAATACAAGTTCCACATCATCAATTACGCCGATACTTCCCCCAACAATCCGCTTTGCACCTTTTGCATTTATGATAAGGTTGAGTTCATACTCGTCATGATAATGCAAGGGGAAATCAAAATCTGTTTTTACCCTCGAAGATATAGTGAAACAATCACCCGCATTTAAGGATGTTGTTTCGCGCATTACTTTTTGAGTGGTTGATGTATTATACATGATTAAAATAATTTGATCATTATGTATGACTCCCCTATTTGATTTCTTTTAAACTCTGAATACCTGATCTTATATTTTTACTGTTAATGATTTTCCTTTGTATATAATTATCTTATCTGCATTTGCTGTAACTGACTCGCCCGTTCCATGTTCAGGGCTAACCAACACTATATTGAAAGTCCGGTACTTTTTTAACCCTTTATAGGTACCTTTTATATCACTTATATTAAGCTGGCGCAGCTTATCATTCCATGAAATGGTAAACAGCGCATATTTTCCCTTCTCGTAATTGTAATTATCGTTTTCATCTTCATATACAGTAAACTTTCCGCTGGCGCCAGGATAAATGCGCAATTCAAAAGGCTTTGATGTTTTTTGAGTAGCATACTCCACCTCCGGCCCCATGGGTACAATGGAACCGGCTTTTACATAAAGCGGCAGTATATCAATAGGCGATTCAGCATCAATCATTTTACCTCCGGCAACAGTTTTACCTGTCCAGAAATCAAACCAGGTAGCCTTTGGAAGGTAAACTTTCCTGATTTTCGCCTTGGTTGCCCCTATGCCTGTATATAATTGTTCGGTAACAGGGTTTACCATAAATGCCGGGCCAAACATATACTGATCAGGTATCGCGTAAACATTCGGATCATTCCTGAAATCAAAGGCCAGCGACCGCATTATAGTGTAGTTATGCATCGTTACCCTGGCCGAAAGAGAATATATGTATGGCAATAAGCGGTAACGCAGGTTATCGAATTTCAGCAAAATGTCTTTGGTAGGCTGATCCCAGTTATTTGAGAACAGCGCCCTTTCGCCCTTGCCATGTATGCGGAATATCGGCGAGAATGTACCAAACTGAAACCAGCGGGTAAACAGTTCCCTGTTTTTTGGCTCGGACCAATTAGGTATACCATCCGGATCTACCCTCGATAAATAACCTCCGATGTCTGATGTCCAATAAGGAATACCCGATGCACAGGCACTAATTCCCTGCGGCACCTGGCTTTTAAATGCTTTAAAAGTTGTGGTAATGTCTGATGACCACAGCGTCGTAGCACTCCGTTGCGAACCTGCAAACGCCTGCCGTACTAAAAAGAAAGCACGTTTATTCGTCATGTCGCTTCTCCAGCCTTTATATAGGCCTTTAGCGTGCTCCAAAGCATAAGTATTAAAATAATCAATGCCTTTGCCCACCGAAAAAACGGCCTTACGGCGTTCATCAAGCAACGATCCGTTATCAGGTTCGCATTGATCAACCCACCAGGCGTCCCAATCATAACGTTTTACAATGCTATCCCTCGCTTGTGCCCAATAAAGGTCCCTCGCTTTGGGGTTATGTGCATCATAATAGGTATCAAAAGTATGCGCGAAAAAATTGTCCCATTTTATGCTTGTCAAAAAACCGTTCTTCTTTTCAGCTTCGTAATTGGCGCTGCCATCTCCAAACAGCGGCCAGATGGATATCATCGCATGAAAATTGGCCTTGTGCAATTCGTCCACCATTGCTTTGGGATCAGGATACCTGTCATGATTCATTATGTGAGAGCCAATCGGAGCCGGTGACCACCAGAACCAGTCCTGAACAATGGCATCAACCGGGATATGATTATTCCGGTAACCATCTTTCACGCTCAAAACCTCGGCCTGGGTTTTATACCTGTCCTGCGATTGAAAAAGCCCGAATGCCCATTTTGGATACATCGGGGCCGCACCTGTTGCAGTGCGGTACAAATCAATGATATGATCGAAATCGGGGCCGTAAAAAAAATAATAATCTACGTCCTTACCACTTTCTGATATGTATTTGAACTTGGTGTTATTTGCCTCGGCGCCATAAAAATTTGAGGCTGAGTAGTTATCCCACAGCAAGCCATATCCTTTGGTAGATAACAACACAGGAATGGCGCCTGTCATGTATTTGATCAGCATTTGCTGGGTACGCCCTTTGTAATTGATTGAAAGCGTATCCTCGGGATGACAGCCCAAACCAAAAAGCGCTTCATCTGACGGAGAGTTAAACTGTGTGCTAACGCTATAGGTTTTAATACCAGCCACAGTAACAGGTGTTATCGACTTGTTGTCAGCGGCGTCTTCACCGGTTATTATCTTTCCATTACTATCTTTATAGGCTATAGCATTAGTTGCCTTATCTACAACAATCTTCAACTTCGCGGTAGTAATAACTATTTCACCCTTTTCTTCGGTTACTTTAAAGGGTACATTTTTCGCCCATTTATTGTTAACAACCAGTGAGTTTTTTGGAAGAAAAGCATTAAAAATGGTATACTTAACTTCGACAATGTCATCAGCACAGATCTTTATTTTTATCAGCCCGGCGTCAAGCTTCAATGTTATTCCATCTGCTTCTTTTTTATACGATTTAACTGCTGCTTTAGCGTTGTAGGCCGTTGCTGCATAAATAAGTACAATTAAAAAACTGCAGGCCTTTTGCCTCGCATACTTAAAGTTCTGATTGAGCATAATAAATTAGGTGGTATAATAATTGCAACCGGACTTCACCGATCATGCTTGTAAAGCTATTGGTTAATCATTTTTCAGAATGATACAAAAGTTTCTATTTAAGATAATAATGTTAACCAAAGGGGCTTTTGAGGGCATTATAAAGGATATTAGCCCATTTTTAACTTTATATAAAGCCAAATAATGATCAGTAACAAGCTGACTTTTATATTGAAGGGAAGAATGGCAAATGAGCCACAAAAGATATTTTAACAGCCGACTATCAGGGCTGATTTAAGCCCGGATCAAGGTCAGTTCAGACATGAAACCAATAAGTGCAACGGAGTATCAATCAAGAAAAAAATACTATTTTATTTCCTGATGCATATGATAGTTAAGTGAGATTATATGAAGGAATATAATGTGTGGGATTTTACTTTTCAATTAACTTCTTCAAGGAACTCTTTTTCCTTTTTACGCATTTCGCTAACGTATTCTGAAGGCAGCATGCCGTATTCATCTTTAAACACCCTCGAAAAATAATTAGGGTTATTAAAGCCGCATTCATAGGCAACGCCGGCAATATTCAATTTGCTTTTTTCTAACAATTGAACCGCCCTTTTTAAACGAATGGTGCGGATACAGTCAACCGGGGTTTTACCAGTGAGTGATAACATTCGCTTGTACAACGAGATCCTGCTCAATGATAGCTGGCGGCTTAACTCTTCTACAGAGAAATTAGGATTGGTTATGTTCTTTTCGATGCACGAAAATACATTTTTCAAAAACCTGTCATCCTCTGATACTACCTGGATATCCTGTGCATTAACCTCAACTTGCTTTTGATAAGTTTTTTTCAGCGTTTTTTGCATCAGCAAAAGACCGTTAATTTTCGAAAGCAATATTTGAAAGTTAAAGGGCTTGGTTATATAATCGTTAGCACCATTGGTAAGCCCCTCTAACTGGTTTTCTTCATCAGTTAATGCCGTTAATAAAATAATCGGCAGGTGTTCGGTACGCTTATCCCCTTTTATTTTTTTGCACAGGTCAATTCCGTTCATCTCGGGCATGCTTACATCGCTCACTATCAGGTTGGGGTGCAAAGCAAGTGCTTTTTGCCACCCGTCTTTCCCGTTTACCGCCTCTACAATCGTAAAGCTATGCTTCAAATTATCTTTCAAATAAAATCTCAAATCATCATTATCTTCAATAAGCAGAATAACCGGTTTTTTTGACGAGATGCGCGGACCTTCCTCCTGCTTAATAATCTCCGGCTGTTCAGGCGGTGATATATTCTTTTCGTATTCTAAACCTACCGGTAACTGAACGGTAAAACAAGTTCCGTTCCCCGGTTCACTTTCAATGCCAATTTCTCCGCCATGCATTTTTACAAATTCCCTGGTGATAGCCAGGCCTATCCCGCTTCCCTGGTTCAATAAACTCTCGGGCAAATTGTCCTGAAAAAAGCGTTCAAAAATCTTATCGTGTTTTTCCTTTGGTATGCCGATGCCTGTATCAATTACTTTTATTTCTAAAAATTGCTCCCCGCTGTCATCTGCATTGTCTTTAATAAAACTAATAAAAACACTCACGTTCCCACCCGAAGCTGTGAATTTAAAGGCGTTTGAAAGCAGATTAAATAACACCCGCTCAATTTTATCCCTGTCAAATTTAATTATCAGCGATTCTATTTCGCTTTCAATTAAATAGTCAACATGGTTTTGATCTGCAATATCTGTAAATGATGAAGATACCTCCTTGATAAATTGAATGATGTCCCCTTTGCTCAAATTCAATTTCAGCTCTTTAAACTCCATCTTCCTGAAATCCAGCAATTGATTAACCAGGTTTAACAGGCGTCTCCCGTTTCTCTTTATCATCATTAAATGATGCTTTTGCCCGGGATCTTCATTACTTTTAATTAAATTATCAATTGGCGAGATAATTAATGACAAAGGCGTCCTGAATTCATGGCTGACGTTGGTAAAGAATTTTATCTTCATCAGGTCAAGCTCATGCATACGCCTGGCTTCTTCCCTTTCCTGCTCTATTTTTCGCTCCGATTCTAATTTATCTTGTTTGATCCTGAATTCCCTTTTTAATTTTAATATTCCTTTGTGGCGGATATAAAACAGCAGGCACACTGCTGAAAGAATATAAATAACGTAAGCAAGCGGGGATTTCCAGAATGGCGGCAACACCTTTATATTGAGCGTAATTACACCACTGTTTTGGGGGTCGTTGATATTGCTCGCCCTTACTGTAAACACATAATCGCCGGCATCCAAATTGGTGTAAGTTGCTTTACGGATATCATTTGGAGCTGAAAGCCATTGTTTGTCGAAACCTTCCAATTTATACTGGTAAACAATTTTATCAGGATTGAAATAATCACAATCGGCAAATTCAACACTAAAATCGTTTTCATTATGGGTTAAAGTTAAATCCCTGGTATCTGTTATTGAACTTTTTAACACCACGTTACCATTAACAGTATCGCCCGCCGCTACACTTTTATTAAATAGCTGAAAATCGGTAAATAATAATTGGGGTTTGCTTTTTACTATATTTATGTTTTTCGGATCAAAAATATTAAAGCCGTGCGCACCTCCAAATATCATTAAGCCTTTTCTGGTTTTAAAGGCTGCAAATGCATTAAATTCTTTTCCCTGTAAGCCGTCAAATTCATCAAACTTATTGATCTGGAACTTATAATCCTTGCCTGTTTTAGTATAATTTATCCGGGCCAACCCGTTTTTAGTACTAATCCAAATTGAACCATCATTATCCTCCAAAACGCTCAATACGTTGTTTCCGGGTAATCCTTTTGCTTCATCCAGACTATAAAATTCATTAGTCCGGGCATTTAAAATACTTAAACCATCTTTAGTCCCTATCCACAATAGCCCTTCTTTATCCTGTATGATACTGTTTACATCATTAGCTACCAAACTATTCGGGTTTGAGGGCTGATTAATGTAATGCTTAGCCTTATTACTGCCTTTTGCGAGAAAATCTAAACCTCTGTCCCGTCCTATCCAGATATTTTTTTGTTTATCCTCATAGATAACCGCTGTATAATTGGAAAGCATTTGATAATCAGGATGTAAAAAACTATTCGTCTCCCGGTTTAAAATATTGGTACTGCCCGCAAAGGTCCCTACCCATAATTTGTTTGAAGAATCTTCAGTAATGGAATAAACCCTGTCGTCCGAAATACTTGATGGTATATTATCATTATGCCGGTAATGGATAAACTTATTTCCGTCATAACAATCCAGCCCCCCAAAATAAGTCCCTATCCAAAGTTTATGTTCATGGTCGATGCATAAACGAATCACTACATCATTGGTCAAACTGTTCGGATCATTGGGGTTATGCCTGAACTGGGTGTATTTTTTAGTGACGGAATTATAATTGATCAGCCCTCCCCCATTTGTCCCAATCCATAAATTCCCATTGTCATCATCAGCAAAGCAATCCACATCCTCAAATGGCAAACTTTTATTGTCTGACAGAAACTTCCGCACAAGCGGGAACTGGATGATACTTTTATGATAATAACTGATCCCCTGTTTAAATGTACCAGCCCAAATGATGCCGGTATTATCTTTATAAAGTTCTACGGTGTTCCCTTTCAGGGATTTCGTATCGTCTTCCCTGTTTAAAAGATATTCAATGCTGTTGTTGACAGGATCGTACACGTTGATGCCGCCATGGTCGGTCCCTATCCATATTTTGTTAT
>Ga0206955_1101_pt1 | contig 23008 bp, 19 predicted proteins | sample Alteio_BWOrgHeat_34_FD_153247 | JGI IMG/M metagenome (GOLD analysis project Ga0206955, IMG submission 153247) | Enriched cells from forest soil in Barre Woods Harvard Forest LTER site, Petersham, Massachusetts, United States -... | ecosystem: Environmental > Terrestrial > Soil > Temperate forest >...
AGCCAGCACAACACCGGTCATTACAGCCAACACCAAGGATGGCTTCTCTATTAAGTCTCCGGATGGAAATTATAAGCTTCAAATTGGCGGGTACACGCAAGTGGTGGCCCGTGAATTTGCTGACAATAAAAAAGGAGAATTAGGATACGCAAGCAGTATTATACCGCGCCGTGTCCGGCTTCAAATCCAGGGGACAGTTGCTCATGATTTTGATTTTTATGTCCAGCCTGAATTCGGATACAACAATACTTATAGTTCAATCACTGCAACTACGCCCAGTGCTTATGGGGTGGCTCTTCAGGATGCCTGGGTTGATTGGAAATATTTTCCTCAAGCAACCATCAAAGCGGGTAAATTTAAAACACCCTTTGATTTGGAAAATTTACAGGATACCCGGTACACACCTTTTGTCGAGTTAGGTTTAACAGGAAACCTTTCTCCTTCGAGGGACGTCGGCGTGCAATTAAGCGGGTCTTTATTTGATGATATTGTCAATTATGCAGGCGGTCTTTTTGACGGTGCTGCAGACCGTGAGAATTTTTATGGTGGAGTTACCACCGTTCCAGGAAATAGTAATGAAAAAGGCGGGGTGGGCCGTATTTTTATCAAACCGTTTAAAGATACCAACATTGAATTATTAAGCGGTTTAGGGATCGGGTATGCGGCCAGTTATGGTAAAGCAAAAGGCACGGATATTCCAAGCTATGTATCACCAGGCCAAGCACCGGTCTTTTCTTATAACAGCAATGTGAGCGCTGCCGGCCCGCAGATACGCACTTCACCACAAGCCTATTATTACTATAAATCCTTAGGGATTTTAGCTGAAAAAGTGAATTCCCAACAAGAATTAGAATATAAAAGCGGCTCTACTATTATCAGTGATAAACCGACAAACAGGGCCTGGGAAGTGACTGGCACCTATGTCCTGACAGGGGAAGATGCTTCGTATAACGGTGTCACACCCCGGCATAATTTTGACCCGGCCCACGGGGGTTGGGGCGCATTTGAATTAGCTGGCCGTTATGGGCAGTTAAAGTTGGATAGTTCTATTTTTTCTGAAAATTTTGCGAGCCTAAATACGTCCATATCAAAAGAAAATGCATGGGCTGCAGGCATTAATTGGTATTTAAACCGTAATGTCAAATTAGTTTTAGACTTCGAACAAACTAAATACCGGCGTGGCGCTCCTAATGGGGCCAGTACTGAGGACCGCAAAACTGAGAACCTGTATACAGGTATGTTCCAGTTAGGTTTTTAATAAGTGTAGATTGCAAATAAGCCCTTAATTGATTAGAATATAAAATTCGTACAAGGAGAAAAGAAATGAAAATCAAGAGTTTCTTAAATCTAATGATAGCCTTTATAGTACTGTTGGGTTTATCCACAGGTGCTTGGGCCAAGCAAATTACTTTGCTCAATGTTTCCTATGATCCAACGCGTGAATTGTATGATGATTACAACAAAGCTTTTGCCAAATATTGGAAAGATAAAACAGGGGATGATGTGACCATCAATCAATCCCACGGCGGCAGCGGTAAACAAGCCCGTGCTGTTATAGATGGTTTGGATGCGGATGTGGTGACCCTGGCATTGGCCTATGATATTGATGCCATTGCTGACAAATCCGGTCTCTTGCCTAAAAATTGGCAAAGCCTTTTACCTAATAATAGCGCACCGTACACTTCCACCATTGTTTTTCTGGTGCGCAAAGGCAATCCGAAAAATATCCAGGATTGGGACGATTTAGCAAAGCCTGGTATTGCGGTAATCACCCCAAACCCTAAAACTTCAGGCGGCGCTCGCTGGAATTATTTGGCGGCCTGGGGATATGCGTTAAAAAAATTCAACAACGATGAGGATAAGGTTAAAGCGTTTGTAAGTGCCATTTATAAAAATGTGCCTGTTTTGGATTCAGGGGCACGCGGGTCTACCACGACCTTTGTTGAGCGTGGTATCGGTGATGTGTTGATTGCCTGGGAAAATGAAGCTTATCTGGCCATTAATGAACTTGGCCCTGATAAATTTGAAATCGTCATCCCGTCGGTCAGTATCCTGGCTGAACCGCCGGTTGCCGTTGTTGAGCGCGATGCAGACCGTCATGGCACGAGGCAAGTCGCAGAAGAATATGTGAAATACCTTTATAGCGATCAGGCCCAAGAGATCATTGCCAAGAATTATTATCGCCCGCGCAATCAACAGATAGCACAAAAATATGCGGATAAATTAAAGCCGGTCAATCTGTTTACGATTGATGATGTTTTCGGTGGCTGGCAGGCAGCCCAAAAGAAACATTTTGCCGATAAAGGAACATTTGACCAGATTTATACTGTCAATTGACGAGGATTTGAATGTTTTTACTTAAACAAAAATCAACGCTTCCAGGTTTTCATTTAGCATTAGGATACACGATATTTTATTTAAGCCTGATCGTGCTCATTCCGTTATCCATGCTTTTTATCAAAACTTCGACGTTAAGCTTTTCTGATTTTTGGGCCATCGTGACCGCCCCGCGGACCTTGGCAGCCTATCGCCTGAGTTTCGGGGCGGCTTTTATCGCCTCGTTTATCAATATTTTCTTTGGGTTTTTAATCGCCTGGGTCTTGGCACGCTATAGTTTTCCGGGCAAGAAAATCGTGGATGCGCTCATTGATTTTCCCTTTGCCTTACCAACAGCAGTGGCAGGGATTGCGTTGACAACCTTGTATTCGTCCAATGGCTTGATAGGGCAATTTTTATATAAGATTGGCATCCAATCTGCCTATAGCTGGACAGGCGTGACCCTGGCGTTGATCTTTATTGGTTTACCGTTTATTGTCCGTACGGTTGAACCTGTACTGCAGGAAATAGACCCGGAAATAGAAGATGCAGCTTCAAGCCTTGGGGCAGGACGTCTTCAAATATTCCTGCGCATCATATTCCCGGCAGTGCTACCGTCAGTGGTAACAGGTTTTAGCTTGGCCTTTGCCCGTACCATTGGAGAATATGGATCAGTTGTTTTTATTGCCGGTAATATGCCGGGCAAAACTGAAATTGCCCCTTTACTCATTATCACTAAATTAGAGCAGTACGATTATAGTGGAGCAACCGCCATTGCGTTGGTAATGTTGATCGTTTCATTTTTCCTACTGGCGCTTACCAATTTAGCTCAATGGTGGGCATCTAAACGGATCGGGATGAGTTGATATGTCATTTACGCGCACAGAATCTCCTATCGTTCGCCGTTCATTGATCGGCATTGCCTTGCTTTATCTGGTCCTTTTTATCTTTTTGCCGTTGTTCATTGTCTTTGCCACGGCTTTGCAAAAGGGGATTACGGTTTATTTTAATTCATTAATGGATCCTGATACTATTTCAGCGATTAAATTAACCGTCATCACGGCTTTGATCGCCGTACCTCTAAACCTGGTGTTTGGCGTTGCCGCGTCCTGGGCCATTGCGAAATTTGATTTTCATGGCAAGAATTTCTTATTGACGCTGATTGATGTGCCGTTGTCCGTGTCACCGGTTATTTCCGGATTGATCTTTGTTTTGCTTTTTGGATTGCAGGGGGTCTTTGGTCCTTGGCTTCGGGACCATGGCTGGAGAATAATTTTTGCGCCACCAGCCATTATTATTGCAACGATTTTTGTCACCTTTCCCATGGTGGCGCGCGAATTGATCCCGGTCATGAAAGCCCAAGGTAATGACGAAGAAGAAGCGGCCATTACCTTAGGTGCCAGTGGTTGGAAAACTTTTTGGTATATCACCTTGCCTAATATCAAATGGGGTTTACTTTATGGAGTTATTTTATGCAACGCCCGTGCCATGGGGGAATTTGGGGCAGTTTCAGTGGTCTCCGGGCATGTCAGGGGAATGACGAATACCTTGCCGCTGCAAATTGAAATTTTATATAATGAATATAATTTTACCGCTGCTTTTGCAGCAGCGTCTTTGCTGGCATTCCTGGCCTTGTTTACCCTGGTGATCAAATCGTTGGTGGAATACCGTTTCAGGGCAGAACTCAAAGCTGTACGTAAACAAGGACACTAACCTGTCATCCTGAGCGTAGCGAAGGATCTTAAGATTCTTCGGCGTTGCCTCAGAATGACAAAGGATTATCTGTTATGAGTATTGAAGTTAAAAATATAGTGAAAACATTTGATGCTTTTAAGGCGCTCGATGATGTGAGCTTAAAAGTTGAGACAGGAGAGCTCATTGCTCTTTTAGGCCCGTCCGGTTCCGGAAAAACGACACTATTGCGTATTATCGCAGGCTTGGAAACTGCCGATTCCGGCGAGATCCTTTTTCATGGGGAAGATGCCCGCGATCGAAAGACCAAGGACCGTAATGTGGGCTTTGTCTTTCAGCATTATGCGCTTTTCCGGCACATGACGGTATCTGATAATATTGCCTTTGGTCTGCGGGTCCAGCCGAAATCAATACGTTTACCGGAAGACAAGATCAAGGCCAAGGTCAAAGAATTACTTCTTCTCGTCCAGCTTGATTGGGTGGGAGACCGCTATCCGTCCCAGCTTTCCGGCGGACAGCGTCAGCGCATTGCTTTGGCCCGTGCCTTGGCCATTGAGCCTAAGGTTCTTTTATTGGATGAGCCTTTTGGTTCTTTGGATGCCCAGGTACGTAAAGAATTACGTCAATGGTTGAGGCGCTTTCATGATGATTTGCATATTACTTCTTTATTTGTGACCCATGACCAGGAAGAAGCTTTGGAAGTGGCTGACCGTATTGTAGTGATGAATAAGGGGAAGGTTGAACAGGTGGGTACACCCCAGGAAGTTTACCATAAACCGGCCAGCGTCTTTGTTTTAAATTTCTTAGGCAATGTTAATTTATTTCAAGGTCGCGTCATTGACGGTAAAATGTATTTAGGGAATGCTCCGACGAATACAGCAGAGGGAAGCAAATCAAATGTTAAGTCAGCTAATTTATATATCCGGCCGCACCAGTTTGATATTTCCCGTAAATCACAAGGCGATAATGCCATTAAGGCAACGGTCAAATATATGAACCTTGCCGGTTCTTCCGTCAAGATAGACCTGAGTACAGAATCCGGAAATCCATTACAGGTAGAAATAACTCAAAAGGAGTTTTCCGAATTACAGCTTATCAAGGGAGAACAAGTTTTTGTATGTCCGAAAGATATCACGTTTTGTGAATACGAGATTTAAGGTCAACATGTCATCCTGAGCGGAAGCGAAGGATCTTAATGACAAAAATATCTAGAGGACATTCCTATGATAAGCAAAGAAATAGAAATTAAAGCACCGCATGGATTGCACTTACGTGTTGCCGCTGAAATTGTCAAAGCTAACAAGGATTCTAAGGCGAAAATAATATTTACCAAGGATGGCCAAACAGCAGATGCTTCTTCGATCCTGGAGCTTTTGCTTTTGGGTGCCGGAGAAAATTCTAAAATCCAGGTCACGGTAGACGGAGATAACGAACAAAAAGCAATCCAGGATGTTTCCGAAATTCTTATAGACGGTGCAGGAATTTAATAATAAGGAGAATCAAATATGAAAATCGCAAATGACATTACAGATTTGATCGGTAACACGCCGCTGGTTCGTCTAAATAAAGTCACCAAGGACAGTCACGCAACGGTGGTGGCGAAGCTGGAATTCTTTAATCCCTTACATTCGGTCAAAGACCGTATTGGTTTTAACATGATCCGTGCTGCTGAAAAAGCAGGCAAGATCAAGGCGGATACTGTCATTGTCGAGCCGACTTCAGGTAATACAGGTATCGCGTTAGCATTTGTATCAGCGGTAAAAGGTTATAAATTACTTTTAACCATGCCTGAAACCATGAGCTTGGAACGCCGTGCCTTGCTTAAAGCCTTAGGTGCAGAATTAATTTTGACTCCAGGGCCGCAAGGGATGAAGGGTGCTATTGCCAAGGCTAAAGAGATTCATGACTCTGACCCGGCTAAATATTTTATGCCTCAGCAGTTTGACAATCAGGCGAACGTAGAGATACACCGCCTGACCACGGCGGAAGAAATTTGGCGTGATACTGACGGAAAAATAGATTTCCTGGTTGCAGGTGTGGGGACAGGGGGAACTATTACCGGTGTTACTCAAGTGATTAAACCACGTAAGCCATCATTCAAAGCTATTGCTGTGGAACCGACCACATCTCCGGTTTTGTCCGGCGGACAGCCTGGCCCGCACAAGATCCAAGGCCTGGCTGCAGGCTTTATTCCGAGCATTGTAGATACTAAATTACTTGATGAGATCATCCAGGTAACCAATGAAGAATCCTTTGCCATGGCCAAAAGACTTATCCGTGAGGAAGGCATCCTTTGCGGCATTTCTTCCGGGGCTAATGTGGCAGCGGCACTCAAGGTCGCAGCCCGTCCGGAGAATAAGGGCAAGTTGATCGTGACCATTATTCCTTCGACCGGCGAACGTTATTTGTCGACGGATTTATTTGCTGAATATCGATCTTAAGGATATAATAAAAAGATGCAAACAGAACGTATTAAACAACTCAATGAAAAAGCAAAGAGTCTTGATGCCTTAGGTATCATAAAGCTGGTCTTTGATGAATTTGGCTCAAAGGTCACCTTTGCCACCAGTTTAGGCGAAGAAGACCAGGTCATTACCGATATGATAAGCCAAGTGGCTCCTAAGATTGAAATATTTACCCTGGACACAGGGCGTCTTTATCAGGAAAGCTATGATTTACTAGCCAAGACCCAAAAAAAATATCCTAATCTGAAGTTTAGAATATATTTTCCCGATGCTAAGGCTGTTGAGGAAATGGTTCAAACCAAGGGCATTAATTTATTTTATGAAAGTATCGAAAACCGTAAATTATGCTGTGGTATCCGTAAGGTGGAACCTTTAAAGCGTCAATTATCAGGGGTAGATGCTTGGATCACCGGTTTACGCCGTCAGCAATCAGTCAGCCGGGTTGACGATCAAGTTATTGAATGGGATGGAGGCAATAACAAGATAAAAATCAATCCACTGATCAATTGGTCATTGGAGGATGTGCATGCATATATCAGTAAACACAAGGTGGATGTTAATCCTTTGCATGCACAAGGATTTGTTTCCATCGGATGCGCGCCATGCACCCGTGCCATTAAGCCAGGTGAGGATATCCGTGCCGGCCGCTGGTGGTGGGAACAGCCGGAACAAAAAGAATGCGGCTTGCATAATAATTTGAAGTGGAAGGGTACCAAGAAATGAAAACCATAGATAAATTAGACGCGCTTGAATCTCAGAGCGTATATATTTTGCGCGAAGCTTATCGCGAGTTTAAGTCCTTGGTCATGTTGTGGTCCATCGGCAAAGACTCAACCGTATTACTGTGGCTGGCGCGCAAGGCCTTTTTCGGACATGTGCCGTTTCCGTTGGTGCATATTGATACCAGTTATAAAATCCCTGAAATGATCAAGTACCGCGATGAGCTGGCCCTTAAATTTAAATTAAACATGATTGTGGGGCAAAATGTACAAGCATTAAAAGAAAAGCGCACCTTTCCTGACGGAGCTTTGGACCGGATTGCTTGTTGTAAAGCGCTTAAGACTGATGCTTTGAAAAATACTCTTGCCGGCACATGGCCGCGCCTGCGTCTCAATCATAAAACAGGTAAATATGAAGTGGATACGAATACTGAGCCATACATTGGCGTCATTGTCGGTGCTCGTGCCGATGAAGAGGGTTCACGTTCCAAGGAGCGCTATTTTTCCCCGCGCGACCGCAACAGCGATTGGGATGTCGGTGATCAACCTCCTGAATTATGGAACCAGTTTAAGACTGATTTTGCACCAGGCACGCATATCCGTATCCATCCTTTGCTCGACTGGACAGAATTAAATATTTGGGAATATATCCAACGTGAAAATATCCCCATTACAGATTTGTATTTTGACCAGGGCAAGGGCAAGCGTTATCGTTCTCTGGGCTGTTATCCTTGCACCACACCGGTCGATTCAACGGCTAAGAATGTAGAAGATATTGTCAAAGAATTACGTGAAGGCAAATTTAAGAATATCGCCGAACGTTCCGGCCGTGCCCAGGACAAAGAAGATGGCGGCGGATTAGAAACTTTAAGAAAAGAAGGGTATATGTAATCGCCAACCAGGGGACATGGCTTTAGCCGTGTCCCCAAGCAGGTTGCCAACCGATTAAACTATTGAATATGAAAGCACCCCAGGGAAATAACCTATCGCATAACGAGACACGGGAACAAATGAATGTGGTCATTGTCGGCCACGTGGACCACGGTAAAAGTACTCTTGTAGGCCGTCTTTTAGCTGATACCAACTCCCTACCGGAAGGCAAGTTAGCGTCCGTTCAAGCCTCTTGCAAGCGTAACGCCAAACCTTTTGAGTATGCGTTTTTGTTGGATGCCCTCAAGGATGAACAGGCACAGGGCATCACCATTGATACCGCACGTTCGTTTTTCAAATCTTCCAAGCGTGATTACATCATTATCGATGCTCCCGGCCATATTGAATTCTTAAAGAACATGATCTCCGGTGCTGCCCGTGCGGAAGCCGCCTTATTGCTGATTGACGCCCACGAAGGCATTAAAGAAAATTCCAAACGCCATGGCTATATGATGCGTTTTTTAGGCATCAAGAATATTGCTGTCTGTGTCAATAAGATGGATCTGGTCAATTATGACCAAAAGGTATTTGAACAGATCAAAACTGACTACACCAAATTCCTGACGGAAATCGATCTCACCCCTAAATCATTCATCCCCATCGCTGCTTTTCACGGGGACAATATGATTGCTCACTCAGAAAAAATGCCTTGGTACAAGGTGGGGAGTGTTTTGGATGTGCTGGATAGTTTTGAAAAGGCGCCTCCTCAGGATTTATTGCCGTTCCGTATGCCGGTGCAGGATATTTATAAATTTACTGAAGAAGGTGACGAGCGCCGTATTGTTGCCGGCCGCGTTGAGACGGGTACTATTAAAGTCGGGGATAATATAGTTTTTTTACCTTCGGGCAAAAAGAACCGTATTAAATCCATCGAATATTTTAACGGCCCTGTTCGTACCGAAGCATCTGCCGGGGATAGCATTGGTTTTACCTATGATACGGAAATTTATATCCGTCCCGGTGAAATTCTCTGCAAAGCCTCGGAAAAATTGCCCAATGTCAGCAATAAATTCCGTGCCAATATATTTTGGATGGGCAAACAGCCTTTAATTAAAGGTAAAACCTATAAATTAAAAATCACCACCCAGCAGGTCCCGGTGATTGTTTCTGACATTATCCACGTCCTTAATGCTGCGGAACTCGCCTCCAGTCAAAAACCCCACGTAGACCGCCATGAGGTTGGGGAGATCATTTTTGAGACCCTTAAACCCATTGCTTTTGATGTGGTATCTGATATCGCCCAAACCGGACGTTTTGTGCTGGTGGATAATTATGAGATCGCCGGTGGCGGGATCATTTTAGCACCGGTTTTTGATAGTGATTCAAGCTTAAACCAGCAAATTAAAAAACGTGATTATGGCTGGGAACGCTCCCAGATCACTCCACCATTACGTGCCCAAAAATATCAGCATAAATCCGCTTTCATTGTCATTGCCGGGAAAATTGATACAGGCAAGCAACGCATCGCCAAAGCACTGGAAGAAGCTTTATTTAATTTAGAAAAGAATGTCTATTTTTTAGGCGTTTCCAATCGTTTGGTCTTGGACGCTCATGATTCAAAAGATAAAACCTTGGGTAAATATGATGCTCTTGTGCAACTAGGGGAATTAGCTCATTTAATGACTGATGCCGGACTCATTTTGATTACCAGTATTACGGATATTGATCAATATGACTTAAATATGCTTAAAAAACTTAATAGCCCCAACCGTACCCTGGTTGTTTGTGTGGGAGATGATGACCGCTTTAGCGCAGAAAGTATTGATCTGTCGCTTGTTGAAAATGAAGAGTCCGAAGCGGCTGTAAAGAAGATTGTAGACCTTTTGGTTAAGGCTGTTGTTTTAGACCCTGAATACGAGATTTGATTTTTTTAATTTTGCTTTAATCTTGTTCTAATCATTTATAGAATATACTTTAAACATAAATATCCGCCCAAGGCGGATCAGCCTTTGGCTGATTTTTTAACATATCCCGCATTCTGCATAGAGCAAAGTGGGGCAAGAAGGAGAAATTGTATGAATAAAGTTTTAATGTCGTTGTTGTTTAGTGCTTTTATTTTGACAGGAACCAGTTTTGCTCAAACTCCGCCACCGGCAGCTACACCGGAACCGGTAGCAGCGCCTGCAGTGGCAGCAGTGCATCACGAGCATCATCCTGAAATCCATAAAGCCATGCGTAAGCTTAGAGGTGCCAAAGCAGATTTAGAAAAGGCCGCGCATGATTATGGTGGGCATAAAGCCAAGGCCATTGCAGCTATTGACGAAGCTTTATCAGAATTAAAAGCAGCATTGGATTTTGATAAGACGTAATAGATAAGAATATTAAATAAAAAACCCGCTAGAAGCTCTCTGGCGGGTTTTTTATTTGTAAAAGTGATCAAATATATGGTATCCTTTAAAAGGAAGCTTTCTTCCTTCATAAAACAGGTTTAAATAGTTACTGGAAAGGAAGTTGTTTTGCCTAAATTGAGGTCAATAGGATCTGCTTTTTCCTTTTTTCTACTTTTCACCTTCCTTATAACAAATACCTGGGGCAAGGGGCCTGAAAGGCATCTTAAGGGGCTCAAGGTTAAAGCAATCAATGCGAATACTGCCCAAGTCAATGTCGTTAATGCCCAAAATATTGCATTATTGAATTCTCCCCAACTCGCTGCTAAAACGCCGATATCGCCACCCTTATTTACTTATAATGTAATCGCAAGTACCCAAACACCAATCCAAGGTGTAATTCCAAGCTCACTCGGATTCCCTTCAATTAATGACAACGGGAAACTGGCTTTTACAGCCCAATTAACAACAGATAGTAGGCCTTCGATCATTCTCTATAATTTTGACGCTGGTAGTTATGATCGCAATTTTTATATGGGTAGTCCCTTTAGGGTCAATACTTTTGTTCAGGTTGATGATAGCGACAGGATTGCCTTTTTTAATTCTTCAGATGATGGGCTTTTTTCTAATATCTACCGTCTCGACACGACTACCGGTGGCCCGGTGATTGCTTCAGGGGCCGTAGATCCACAAGCGACAGCTGATTTTGATTCTCTTTTTCCTTACCCATCAATTAACAATTCAGGTCTGGTGGCTTTTAATGCGCAAACAGGGTCTACCAATTTTTTAGGATCCCGTGCGAGTGGTTCCGGTCCATTTAACTTAGGACCGGATGTTACAGCCCCTGTCACTATGTTTCCCTGTATCGCTGATAATGGCCTAACTATTGTTCAGTATGGGCCTAGTAGTACGTCTCCACTGGTTTTGTCTAGTCAAGATTTCAGCAGCAATGTTCTGATGGCCACCACGGCCAATAATGGAAATGCATTTACACAATTTACAGCGATCGGCAATAAACCGGGAATCAGTCATGATGGTAATGTGATTGCCTATATGGGGAAACACCCGACGATGGGTACAGGAATTTTCGCATTTGTTTGGAACCCTTCCACGAGCCAGTGGTTAGGGGCCACTTTAATTGGAATTCCGTCAACCAGTAGTTTAAATTATCGTGTCGGTGTTAATAAGATCGCCACTAATCAATATGAAATTGTTTTCTTAGCCCCTGACAGCTCTTCAAATTTGACCTTACTTTCTTTTACTTTGGACATCAGTGGTTTACCATCCAGCATTAGTTTGTCTCCTTTGATAGATATTGCTCAAGTTAGCCAGCCTATGGGTTCGATCGCTAATTCCACAGTACAATCCATTCAAACATTTTATCCCGTCAACACCAAAGGGCAGGTGGCTTTTTGGGTGAATACAACCAACAATGTACAAATGATCCTAAGGGCCGATCCGCGAATTGTAACACACGCGACGATTACTCCTGACAAAAAACCTTTAACCAAGGACCCTGTTAATATTGCCACAGGGGAAGCGTATTTTTCATCGACTGATTTCTCTATTAAAGCACAGGGCCCCGCATTGGCACTCTTTCGCCAATATTCTTCCTTATCCAACTTTTCCGGAATGTTTGGTTTTGGCTGGCGGACCAATTTTGACATTAATCTCACTAATGATAATTCTGGAAATATTGATATTCTGGATGCTCAAGGGACAGAGTATTACTTTACGAATAATTCCGGGGTTTACGTGCCATCTTCGGGCAATTTCTCGTCATTGGTGAAAAATGCTGATGGCACCTTTACCTTGACTGATAAAAATAAAAATGTCACGCATTATGATACGACGGGACGTATGGCATCGTTAACGGACCGCAACGGTAATGTACTATCATTTGTTTATAATCCAACCGTCTCAGGAGGGAGCTATATCCAAGATGCCGGCGGACGAAGGATTATTTTAAACTTCGATGCTAATAATCATGTTATTTCTGCGGTTTCTCCGGCCGGGAAAACATATCAATATACGTACGGTTCCAATACCAATCTAATCAATATTAAAGATCCCACCGGGGCCAACACTACCTATACCTACGATAGTTTTCATCACATCACACAATTTACCAATGGGAATAATCACAATCGTTATTACCAATACGACACTCAAGGTCATGTGCTGATGAATTTTCAGGACAATAATGTCAATAAGGTCACCTTAAATTATCAGGCCAACAATACAACGGTTGTCACGGATAGCCTAAACAATGTGAATACCTATGTCTTTGATTCAAATGGTCTTTTGCTCAAACGTACCGATCCGCGTGGGGGCGTCACACAAAAAACATGGGATACCAATTTGAATTTGCAATCGGTAACGGACCCTCGCAATAACATTACGTCGTACACTTATGATACTCTGGGCAATCTTTTACAAATTACGGACCCGTTTAATAAAAAGACCATCATGACCTACACATCAAATTTTAATCTCTTAAGCACAGTGACCGATGCCTTAAATAAATTGACCCAATATGGTTACGATAGCAATGGAAATTTAATTACGGTGACCAATGCTTTAACTTTTAAACACACATTTAGCTACGATCAATTTGGCAATGTTAAAACAGCTACCGACAGCTTTCAACACGTCACTAATTTTACTTATGATGCTTACGGCGATCTGCTTCAAAAGACTGACGCGTTGAACAATAAAACCATATTCACCTATGATGCTGATGGCAACATGCTTTCCCAAACAGATGCCCGAAATCACACGACCGGTTATCAATATGACAATTTAAACAGGCTCATTAAAATTACCTTTGCGAACGGTTTGTAAATCATGGATCTAAAATGATAAAAAAATTCAGAAGTCTTTTCTTACTCAATGTCATGATGGTTTTTCTTGCGCTAACAGCAGGGAAAACCTATGCATCTGCGGTTATTGTCCCTGTTCTTAACGGGGTGCTTGTAGATACATTATCAAGACAAGCAATAACGGATTTGACCGGCCCGATGTCATGGAATCCTCCACCGACCGCAACAGGTCCTGCCGGTCCGGTGGCGATTAACCCGGGACAATTTCCCAATTTTCAAATGTATAATCTTACAGCCGGGACGTATAACCTGACGTTTAATTTGCAGGGTCACATCGTCACCTATAGCTTGGTGATTGCGGTAAATTCACCCTATAACTATTCGGCCCTCGATATTCCGGTCCCTATCATCAAAGCAAGTGCTGGGGCAGGGGGAACGATTGCACCGTCAGGGGTTTTTCTGATTGCCAATGGGGCCAATCAAACGTATACCATTAAAGCCAATACCGGGAACTCCATTAATCAAGTTTTAGTTGATGGCAGGGCGGTAGTGCTTACTTTGCCACCAGTCACCAGCTACAGTTACACATTCACAAATGTCACTTCAGCACATACTATTAACGTGAGTTTTGCACAAACGGCACAAGTTTCCTTTGCCTACGATCCCTTTGGTAATCTAATCAGCGTCACAGACCAAAGGGGAAATACCTTAACAAAAACCTATGATGCTTATGATCGTCTTTCGCAAACCAAAGATCCCAATGGCGGGATCACTCAATTTGCTTATGATACCGAAGGCCATCTGCTGACCCTGACCGATGCCAATGGGCATAATACCAATTATACCTACGATGGTAATGGAAATGTCCTGACCCAAACCAATCCTTTGAATTTTTCAACATCTTACGTCTATGATCTTGCAGGAAATATACAAACGCGAACGGATGCGAATAATAAGGCAACAAACTACACCTATGATGCCTTAAATCGTTTAACTAATACGAACTATCCAGACAGCACATCCGTCGTTAATGTTTATGATGCGGTAGGCCGCAAAACATCCATGACAGATACGAGGGGACAGACAAGCTATACCTATGATGCGGTTGGTCATCTTTTGACCCAGACAAGTCCTGGCGTTGGCAATACCATTACCTATACCTATGATTCAGAAGGCAATCGTCTAAGCAGTACTGACCAAAGTAATCGTTTTGTGGCCAATACCTATGATGTTTTAAATCGATTGTCTAGTGTAACTGATCCCAAAGGGACAATAAGCTACGGCTATGATGCTGTCTCCAATAAGGTATCTGTGACGATGCCAAATAATGTTGTTGAGCAGACGACTTATGATCAGCTTAATCGGGTTTTGACAACTACCAATAAAACTTCATCAGGGTCGGTTATTTCGTCATTTAACAATACCTATGACATTGCCGGCATGATCATCAATAAATCTTTTCAAGATGGAACGTCTATTACCTATGGCTATGATACGATCAATCGATTGATAAGCGAGTCAAAACAAAGTTCTTCATCAACAGTGTATACCAATCTTTATACTTATGACCTGGTGGGTAATCGATTGACTTGGACGAAAAACACCAGTCTTGGAAATTTTTGGACTATTGACGCGCCGAGCATGCCCGCCCAGGTATTGACCAACATGACTTCATCTGGTTTTGGACAAAGCGCCAATGGCAATCAGCCGGTGAGTTTGGTGCGTAATTATACCTATGATGCCGCCAACCGGTTAAATAGCTGGAATTACACAAGCAATGTCAATCAAATCGTTTTTCCCATCGAATCCGACAGTTACGTTTATGACAATAACGGCAGCCGGACCTTTAAGCAGAAAATCAGGAAGGGCGAGGAAGCTACTCCTCAAAACACGAGTTATGCTTATGATTTCGAAAATCGCATCACCAGTCTTGGGTATACCAATATTCCCGGCATAACTGGAATGCAAAGTGATCAGCTAGGTTACAATGGGGAAGGCTTGCGCATGCAGGCAATCAAGAACAGTGTCCTTGAATCTTATTTGTATGATGGATTTAACATTGTTGTTGAGAAGGACACGTCAGGCAATACAGCCAAGACCTATACCAGAGGATTAGATGCTTCCGGGGGTATTGGAGGGATACTTGATCAGAATTATGTTGTTTCAGGTACGCCGGTCACACAATATTTTGATTATAATGATCTTGGCAGTGTTGCAAATCTGACAACAACGACAGGCGCAACAGCCAGCAGTTATAATTTCGATGCGTTTGGCAATCTTTTAACCACGCAAGCCGGCAATGATACCAACAGATATCTGTTTAGCACTAAGGAACTCGACAAGCGCAGCGGACTTTATTATTTCGGTGCCAGATATTATGACCCTGAAGTGGGAAGGTGGTTGACTCCTGACCCGTTGGGGATGATTGATGGCCCGAATATTTATGCGTATGCACAAAATAACCCCATAAATCTAGTAGACCCATATGGGTTGAAAGTCTATATTGCCGAACACCCCGTTTGGGGTATTGGAGAACATTGGTATATTATAATTATTCCTGATAATCCTCAAGATTTTGCAAATAATCCACTTTTTTATCCAATTGGTAATGGTCAACTCGAAACAACCATTAGTGGAGAACCAGGGTCTACTGGGAATTTAACTTCAGTTCCAAACGCCGATAGTGGTTCTCCCACATTGGACAAAACTCAAATTAACCCTGCCTGCGCAGAAAGGGATACTGATTTTATAAATAATTTGTTACAGGCTGAAGCAGGATATGACAATAATCTACCATACGACCCTACACCTTGGCAATTTGACCCCACCTATAATAGCAATTCTTTTGTAACAGGCATTTTAAATGAAGTTGGGGCTACTGTTCCAGGCTCGCCACCAGGTTGGCGTTGGGCGCCTGGTTGGGATAAACCAATCCCCTCGGGCAACACAGGTTCATGTTCTTCAAGAATGTGTGTTTAAATTAGTCAAATTCCTAATTAATTGAGAATTTATGATGAAAAAAAGAATTTTATTATTCATTACAATCTTAATTATGTGCGGATGTGAACAACGAATTGTAGTTAACGTGGATAAGTTGGAAATGTTTGATAAGAAATTTTGGCTAAACCAATCTTATTATAAGGGGTCCGAAGTAGAGTCTAGAATTATAAAATTAGATAAAGAAATTGAGGTATATGTTAGCACGCATACAGATACTAATCCGACCGTAAAAGAAGCCATGAAAAATTTCACTATTATAAAAGGCATGAATCAAGAACAAGTTGCCATGTTATTAATTGGAACCCCTAACGAAAAGATAATAAATACAAATCATGAGGTGATTTGGTTGTATAGTCCATTGTATGATGTTTCATTTCATTGGTATGACCAATTTGGTCGTTTTACATTTACTGATGGAATATTGACCAAGATTCAGAAGGAACACATCCGTTATAATTATTTATGAGTTGTAATTCTTTATAAATATTGGGACACATTGAATTATTGGCACCCCCAGCTCAATAATTAAAAAATAGGGTGACAAAAATAGGGTGACACACAACTTAATTCAGCATCGCACAGGGAAATAAGTTGTGTGTCACCATAATTTTTTGTCACCATAATTTTTTAACCAGAGAAAGGAAAAAGGTAAACATGAGAAGACTATTATTTTCTCTTATTGTAATAATGATTAGTGGTAACATTTTTGCTCAAACTCCCGACGCGAGTCGAATAGATAAAATATTTTCTTCGAAAGAGGCCTTTTGGGAAACTAAAGTAGACACAACGACTAACTGGGGCAAGTGGCTTATGTCAACTAAGCCCTATTGGGATAAAATTATGGAAGCTGAGAAAAAAGACGCTAAGGCTATGATAAATATCTCCCCGACTTCGTCAACGTCACCGGATGATTATTTTAAAAGAAGTAGTGCCGTGATGGAGGATAATCTTAAGGCTATGCAAGACATAACCCCGCCTGAAGAATTAAAAGCACTTCATGCCCTTATGGTGGAAGAATGTGCATTAACTGCTACCATGCCCACCATGGGGTCAGATAAACAGCATCAAGTAATGAAGGAAGTAGATAAATTATCAGATGAAGTTAATAAAGAGCAAAACAAAGTATTCAAACAGCATGGAGTCCCCCAGAACATAATTGATGGATTTTTAAAGGGTAGCGGAGTTTAATAATAGGGGACGCAGCCCTATTTTAATCAACAACACAATCTACAGGGAATGTTTTGACCATCAAATCAGTAGTGAGGGGATTCTCTTTTAGGTGAGTAATAACAGCTTCCATACCAAGGCGGCGATGAAAATATCCGGCACTTTCACCAGGCTTGGCATTGGCTTGCCAATTTTTAAGCAGGACGTCAATAACCTGGGCCACCCGCTCGCGGGGGATGGACCGCAGATAAATACCGTCTCCGTCAGCAGAAACCATCGGCAGGCCCTGATGGCGGGCATCTTCACTGCCCATCAATTTTAACTGATAGCGGTTAAAGCCGGAGCCGATCAAGCCAAAAGTTTTAGTCGCAGGCCTGAAGCATTGACGTTCACAACCGGTGATCCCGATAGATTCTTTTAAGTCACCCCAGCCCATAGCTTCTAATTGATCAACTAGTTCCGGTTCAAATTTTTCTGAATCCGTATAGGTCAACCGGCAGGTGTCACGACCCACGCAAGCCCCGGAAAGCAAGCGCAGAGAAGAATAAGCCTTACCGTTGCGCTGTCCAAATCCAAATTTTTTAAGATCAGCTTCAAAAGCCGATTTCATGTTTTCAGGTAAATTGATAAATAACGCATCCTGATTGGGTGTGATCATAAATTCAACAGGATAGGTGTTCATCAAATGTTTGCACAAACTCTTGAGCTTACCGTTAGGCGAATTATCAATAAGACGGCCATTTTCAATGTACATGCCATAAGCCCATAACCCATTTTTAGGCTGTTTGATCCAGCCATGATGCATGTGACGGGCACCTGGATCTAAATTTGGGTCAGGCAGTTCTAATTTAACCCCAAGGATTTTTTCTGTTTCTTCCCGGTACCACGCAATACCCATCTTTTTGACAACAAATTTGACCCGTGCCCAAATACGATTTTCACGGTCGCCCCAATGCTGATGCACTTTGACAACAGCATCCAATGTTTTAAGTAAATTGGCTTCATCCACCTGGGCCAGGGGTTGTCCAAAACAAGCCATGGAAGGCTTGCCGTTGCGTTCGCCTTGCCCGCCGCCCACATAAATCTGAAATTTGACCACTTTATTATTTTTAATAACAGGGACAACACCCACGTCATCACTCAAAACTTCAGTACAATTATCAGGGATCAAATTACCGTGTTCATCTTTATGGGCGCTCGAAAAACCGATTTTAAATTTACGGTTAAGTAAATTTTTACCATAGGAAAATGATTCTCCAGGTTTACGGATTTTCGTAGGATCAATTTGCCATACTGAAATAAAAGGCTCTACCGGCATCTGAAAATAGGCGCCGCTTTGCTGGGCTAAAGCATTGCTATTGATGACATCCGAAAAATGATCCAAAGGGCAACCCATGACATTACGGGTATTGTCCCCGCAGCCGTTAAGGGTGTTTAGTCCGGATTCTGCCAATGCTTTGACGACAAAAGGGACATTTTCTTTTTTAATCCAATGAAACTGGATATTCTGGCGGTTAGTCAGACGGATGGAAGCATGCCCATCAGGGTCTCTGGTGTATTTTTCACTGATATCATCCACGATATTATATTGCTGCCGGGATAAGGGGCCGCCGCCAGGTATGCTGATGCGCAGCATATAAATCCATTCTTTATCACCCGCAGCTTCCTTGTCACGGTTGAACTCCAAATAAATACCGTGAGATTTGGCCAAAGCTTCGGTTTCCCAGGGGATATCTTGGCGGCTCAAATCAGCAAAATCAGCACGCACATTCCCGGCGATAGAGCCGGCAGCGATCTTATTGAGCTCTTCCTTGGAGAATTTCTCCGGTGGTGTATTAAAATTAGGGGTGCAAGGTTTACGGTTCATGATGAGCTTTTATTTTATCCCAGTACCGACGAAAGTCAACGGAACTTTTCGAATTCGAAATAATTAGTCCTTTTGGTATTTTTATGGAAACTTGCTGGTTTTATGTTAATATACTTTTCTTATGAAAAAATTATTTATCTATTTAGGCGGCTATATCCTGCGCGGCACTCTTATTGTCATACCATTCTGTTTATGTTGGTCAGCGATATGGATATTACGCAAATTTATTGACTCACAAGTACTTAAATTCTTAGCACAGTATTTTGATATACGTCAAATCCCAGGATTAGGCATTGTCCTGCTCTTGCTCAGCTTATTTATTATTGGTTTGTTATTTAGTAATGTATTAGGCCGTCATATTCTTAAGTTTATTGACAGTGTTGCGGAACGGATTCCTATCATTAAATTCATTTATGGCATCGGTAAACAGATTTCCGATACCCTGTCCATGACTGATCCGCAAAAACAGGCTTTTAAAAAAGCTGTTTTCGTCAGTTCTTTCAACGGCAACGGATGGATGGTGGGGTTTTTGATAGGCAGTATAAAAGATCAAAATGGAGAAGAGCTTCTTAGAGTGTTTGTGCCTTCTTCTCCGCATCCCTTGACAGGCATTGTTTTTATCGTTAAACCTTCTCAAATTTTAGACTGCGGCTGGACGGTGGAAGAGGCTCTCAAAATGGTTGTTTCCATCGGTATCGTATCACCTGACGGAATTAAAAAAATATCCTGAATATATGATGTACCTGGGTCGTTATTGGAATAAAACCGATGATGGCCGTCTGCAGTGCCATCTTTGCCCGCGCCTATGCACTTTAAGCCAAGGCCAGCGGGGATTTTGTTTTGTGCGTCAGAATATTGACGACCAAATGGTCTTGACCACTTATGGGCGCTCAAGCGGATTTTGCCTCGATCCCGTCGAAAAGAAACCCCTGAATCATTTTTTACCCGGAACATCAACCCTGTCCTTTGGAACCGCCGGCTGCAATTTGGGATGTAAATTCTGCCAAAATTGGGACATTAGTAAGTCCAAAGAGTTTGACCGCCTCACTGAAGAAGCAAGCCCTCAAGAAATCGCCCAAGCCGCCCGTCGCCTGAAAGCAAAAAGCATTGCCTTTACCTATAATGATCCGGTGATTTTCGCTGAATACGCCATTGATACGGCCATTGAATGCCATAAACTCGGTATTAAAACCATTGCTGTCACCGCCGGCTATATAACCCCTGAGGCCCGCGGTGAATTTTATGAACAGATGGATGCCGCGAATGTAGACCTGAAAGGATTCACGGAAGATTTCTATAATAAAATTACTTTAAGCCATTTACGGCCTGTTTTGGACACCTTGGTATATTTGAAGAAAAAGACAAAGGTATGGTTTGAGATCACTAATTTAATGATCCCCGGCCTCAATGACCAGGAACAGGAAACAGCAGACATGTGCCAATGGATAGCAGATAATCTGGGAGAGGATGTGCCGCTACATTTCACGGCTTTTCATCCGGATTATAAAATACTGGACCGTCCGCAAACACCTGTAGAAACCTTGCAAAGGGCGCGTGATATTGCCTTATCCAAAGGTCTTCATTATGTTTATACCGGTAATGTGCATGATACAATAGGTTCAAGCACCTATTGCCCGTCTTGTAAAAAACTATTGATTGAGCGTGATTGGTTTGTTTTAGGAGAGTATAATCTTCAGAATAATGCCTGTAGTTTTTGTGGGTCTACCGTTGCAGGTGTTTTTGAAACGAGCCCAGGTCATTGGGGAGCCAAAAGAGTCCCTATCAATATGGAGCATTTAAAATGAAAATTCTATCTTGGAACGTCAACGGCATACGCGCCATTGAAAAAAAAGGATTTCTTGAATGGATGCAAAAAGAATCACCGGATATCCTTTGCCTGCAAGAAACCAAGGCTCATCCGGAACAATTGTCTGATAAAGTCTTAAAACCGGAAGGCTATCACGCTTATTGGTCATCCGCTGAAAAAAAAGGCTATAGCGGTGTTGCTATTTATACCAAGGTCAAACCTCAAAGTGTGGTTGAAGGATTGGGTGTTAAAGAATTTGACAGTGAAGGACGTACGCTGATTGCAGATTACGGTGACTTTATCTTATTTAATATTTATTACCCCAACGGCGGTCAGGGCAATAAACGAGTGCCTTTTAAAATGAAATTTTATGATGCCTTTTTTACCAAAATTGAAAAATTACGAAAAAGCGGTAAAAAAATAATTGTGACCGGGGATGTCAACACCGCCCATACCGAGATCGACCTGGCCAGGCCCAAGGAAAACGCCAAAAACACAGGTTTCCTGCCGGAAGAACGGGAATGGGTGAACAAATTTATTAGTTGCGGGTATGTGGACACTTTCCGTCATTTTACCAAGGATGGCGGTCATTACACCTGGTGGGATTATTATACCGGGGCCCGTGCCAGGGACGTGGGCTGGCGCATTGATTATTTTTTTGTTACGGAAAACCTGTTGCCCAAACTTAAAAAAGCCTTTATATTAAAAGACGTGATGGGTTCAGATCATTGCCCTGTAGGTATTGAATTAAAGAAATAACTGCTGTCATTCTGAGCGTAGCGAAGAATCCAAAAACTAGGATGACAATAAATTATAAAAAGGAGATGTCTTATGAAAAAACTTAATTTTATTCTAATTTTAATGGGTGCAATGTTTTTATTAGCAGGTTCTGCATGGTCTGCTACAGCAACGGCTGTCCTTAAAGGTACAGCTACCGATTCTAAAATAACAGGTAGTGTGACATTAACGGAAGAAAAAGGGGGATTGACCGTTGTGGCTAATGTGGCCAATGTCCCTCCGGGAAAACATGGTTTTCATATCCATGCTATTGGTAACTGCGGTGATACGGGTAAAGCGGCTGGCGGTCATTTTAATCCGGACAAATCACCTCACGGTTTATACCCCATGGATGGCCCTATGAAAGCCATGGCCGGGGATATGGGAAATTTTAATGTCGGGGCTGACGGTACTGGTAATTTTTCTGTTTTCATGCCAGCCCTTACTTTAAAAGACGGTAAGTACGCGGTTAATGGTTTATCAATTATTCTGCATGAAAAAGTGGATGATTTCACACAGCCAGGTGGGAATACAGGAGGACGTATTGCCTGTGGCATCATCATTGAAAACCCAGAGCCAACTCTACCAGCCCCCGCGGCAGCAGCAACTACTGCAGCACCCGCACAAAAGGAAAGCTGGTAATGTTAGATATTGAAAATACCGCATTAGCCGTGATTGATGTCCAGGGTAAGCTTACAGGTTTGGTACATGATCATGAAAAAGTGCTGATGCATATTGAGCATCTTATCAGGGCTGCTGAGGCATTTGCTTTACCCATTCTTTGGAGCGAGCAAGCGCCTAATAAAATTGGAGAGACAGTCGAGTCCATTAAAGACTTACTTTTTCCTATTGTCAAACCCATTCATAAACGGACTTTCAGTTGTTACGGCTGTCCTGAATACGTAGAACAGCTTAAAAAAAATAATAAACGCCAAATTATTGTGACAGGCATTGAAACGCACGTCTGTGTTTATCAAACTGTACGTGACCTGCATCGTCATGGCTATCAGGTACACCTGGTGGCTGACGCTGTTTCTTCACGCAAACAATCAGACTGGGATTTTGCCATTGCCCGCATGCGTGATGAAGGGATTACCATCACGACGAGCGAAATGGTCA
>Ga0206955_1068_pt3 | contig 22888 bp, 22 predicted proteins | sample Alteio_BWOrgHeat_34_FD_153247 | JGI IMG/M metagenome (GOLD analysis project Ga0206955, IMG submission 153247) | Enriched cells from forest soil in Barre Woods Harvard Forest LTER site, Petersham, Massachusetts, United States -... | ecosystem: Environmental > Terrestrial > Soil > Temperate forest >...
AAATGGGAAACGCCGTGATAGGAGCTCATCCCGGCAAAATAACCGCGTTGGGGCAAATGACCAGTCAAGCCACCGGAACCGCACGAGAAGCTTCCAGATTTCCTTGCTCCCAAAGAAAATCGTCGAGTAAGCTAATCGTTCGCTCAACAGGACAGGTGGCTGAGTGGTTTAAGGCACTCGACTCGAAATCGAGCGTACCTTCATCGGTACCGTGGGTTCGACTCCCACCCTGTCCGCTTTTCTCCCTTTCTTACATAAATGCTTCTTCTGAAAACCGAGAGGTGACCGATGGTTGTCTTTCGGCATGCTGAATCCATGAGCAACATGCCCCGGCCAGAACCCGGTGAAATCTACGAGCACTACAAAAAGAAAAACTACCGCGTCTTCTCCATGGGGCTCGATGCTAGCAGACAGGAAGATATCGTGATTTATCAGGCGCTTTATCCCACCGATTATAATTACTTTTCCCGTCCGCTGACAGAGTGGAACGATCAGGTAGTGTCGCTCGACGGAACCGGTTTAGTTCCGCGCTTTCGTAAAATAGAAGCCAGTGGGTGTTTCGATCAAGCTCCGCCTGCAATCCCACTGCCCGCTTCATAACCTGAGATAGGCAAAAGCTCCCAAAGCATCCCTTCCGGGGAACGATTGACCTTGTGGCGAAGCCAATCGATTAGCTCGGGCTACCACGAACTAAATCGGGGATTACTCTTCGGTTCATCCTTAACGGGAGGCTGCGGAACCGTTCTACTTTCGAAGCATGGAGTTTTAACCCTGCGCAACGGCGGTCTGGGGCGTTCGCTCAAAAATGAGCGGTGACTCCAGACATGACGATGCTGTCGTTGTACTTGAAAAAGCCGATGTTCGAGTCATCCCCGTTGAAATTATAGCGGACAAAGACGTCGAGCCATGGCGTGATCGGATGGGCGAGGTAGAGATTGAGGCTGTTGAGGTCGTCCTGGCGCCTGACGGGCGGAAAAATGGGGCTCAGGGAGTTGAAGTTGTTATAGGCATCCCATTCATGGGCGTAATAGAATTGCATCTGGGTATCGTAGGGCAGTTGATAGATGAGGCCGAAGAAGACGTTCTTCGACTGGTAGACGTAATCGGTGCCGACGGAATTGGTCCAGCCGTAGGAAAAGCCGGCCCGGAGTTCCAATTTCGTGTCGGGGACCTGCACGCGTTGCTGCAAAAGAATCGATTCGGTCGGGCCGCTGCGACCGATGACCGGGCCGCTTGTGGTATTAAAGCTGTTGTAAGCGTAGCCAAAGCCGAGGTCCGTCGCGGCCCACGTCGTTTCCTTGAAAGTGACGGTGGGGCGGACCGAAGGCGATGTGTTGTAATAATTGCCGCCGATGTAAGTGAATTCTCCCCCGGCCAGGAGAGAGACCTCCCACTGCCGGTTGAAATCGTGAAAATAATTGGCGGTAAGATAATTATCGAGGTAATTGAAGCCCGCCAGGCTGCCGTCGTAGGTGCGGCTTTCAAGGGCATACTGGAGGCGGAGACGATCCTGGGAACCGAAGTTCAGGTCATCATGCGCTTCGAGCGCGGAGTAGAAAAAGCCTCCATCCTGATGGGAGATGCCCGTGGGGAGAGGAGCGCCGTTGCCCTGGGCGACCACATTGGAATCGTAACCGCCGGCAATGGAGACGGCGACCTGCCAGCTCTTTTTTTGGCTTACATCACCCTGCCAGAACCACTTGGAGGGCGAGTTGGGCCATGCCCCCCGGGAGGAGTTGCCTGGGCCACTCCCGCCCTGCGATGGGCCGCTCGTGCCATTGGCGCGGGCCAGATCAAGTTGAGCGGTCGACTTGAGCGCGGGATCCCGTTGTCCGGCCAATTGAAAATAGTGCGCGGCTTTTTCTTTTTCATGGAGCCCGCCATAGGCCTGGCCCAGCAGCAGGCTGGTCATGCCCCGGCCGGGGAAGGCGCTATCGTAGCGAGTGAGGAGTTTGATTCCCTTTTGATACTGTCCCGTGCCGACATAGGCCCAGCCGATCTCGAACACAAATTCGGGGCGGTCCCCCGTAACCGCGGGGCCCATGATGGCGAGCGCCTCGTCAAAGCGACCGAGTCGATTGAGGGCCATGCCTTCGAGCAGGGCCGGATCGGCTTTTTCGGATGTCTGCTTATAGGCATCGCGCGCGAGATCGAGCGCTTTTTCATAATCGCCCGCAACCATGGCCTGGGCACTGTCGCGGAGTTCAGCGTGAATTTCTTTGTCCTTCTCGGCCCAAGCACTGCCGTGAAAAAGGGCCAGGAGGACAATCGCCATCACGCAGATGACTCTCGGGGTCCTTCGCCGTCCAGAGTTGTGGAAAGTAGTTTGCATCGCCGGGATTCTATTTGGCTGGCGCCGCAGGAGCCGGGGCGGGAGGTGCTGCTCCGGATGCAGGAGGAGTATTGAGGGCGGCGGGCGCCTCATTGCCCGTGCCGTAGGCATAGCTGGACGAAAATACGTTCGTATACCATAGGCTGGGGAACATGTCGTCGACCGGCGCGTCGATGAGACCATCCGATCCGAGTCCGACGACCCGGCCTCCACCCGTAGAAATGCCGACATGATAGAAGCCTGACGTATTGTTAAAAGCCAACGCTACACCCGTGACCACGTCTCCCTTGGGCGGCGGGCCGGGGTCCGAGTTGCGCGGATCGCCTGGTTTCGGATTACCTTGGACATGGACTTTGGCGCCCCATTTGACTTCCGGCGGCCCGGCCGGGACAAAGGCGACGGTTTGGCCGTTGTTATCCAACCCCGTGGGCGGAGGGCCACCGGGTGGAGGTGTTTCTCCGGGACCCAACGGACGCATCGGAGTTTTCGTGGGCCGGTCACTGGCAACCCAAGCGCAGAAATCGACAAATTCGTAACAGGCCATTTGCCGGGCCATCAGGTAGGCGCCGGGATCGTAAGTTTGGACAATACCGTTGTTGTACCCCCCTGAGTTAGCTACCGCGGCGCTCCCAGCCCAATGGTACCAGCCTTCGCCGTTGGTTTGTTTATAATGCTCATTGAAAATATAGAGCTCCAAGGCCACGCCACCGATATCTCCCGTTCCCTTGTAGCGGTCGGAGATGTTTTGAAGCTCAGTCTGCACCTGGGCCATGGTCATGGGCGGCTCGGGCGTGGGCGGGCCTGGAGGCGGATTGCCGGGAAGAACCTTCGTGCCGGGGGTGGGATTGTCGGTCTGCAGCAGATAGACGGTCAGGACGCCTTTGTCTTCCGCTTCCACCGCAGCCGTATTGACCGGGTTCGAAGGGGGGGTGCCCCCGTTGGGCGGCGTGCCCGTCGGCGCACCCACAGGATCATTGGGGCTGTTGAAGTTGGACGGACCTGTTTTCGGCTCGTAAATGAGGGCGCGTGCAGCCTGATCCTTGGCGTTCAAATCGTCGAAGCGGGTGGCTTGCTGCCGGGCCCTTAAAGCATCGTCGTAGGAATCCGCATAAATCATGCGGCCGCTGATCACGAGAAATCCGGCCACCAACATACCGAGGCAGAGCACCTGGCGGCTCAATTCAAGTTGTTTAGCGTACATTTCGTGGGTACCGATTGTAGCGAACCTGGGTCGTCCCGATTTCCTAGCTTGCACAAAAAGTCTGGAAGGCGGATTTCTCGCCCTGTTGATGCCAAAAAACATCACGAGAATAAAGTCTTTTGTTCAATAAGGTATTCGACCGGGGATGCGCGGGCATGATCGGCATTTTATTGGTAAGGCTTTCGCGGCATTCGCCAACCCAGCCATCACCTCATCCGAGGATGAAGTCGATCTAATAGACTGGGTTACTGACCCCAAAAGTTAGTAGAAATACTCCCGAGTTAGACTGACTTTTCTAGAGTTTCAGAGGTAGGACTCGATCAACTGCCCCCTGCCCGCTCTTTTGCAAGTCTTTGACTCCAAACGCCGTGTCCATGGAAATGGCGCTTTCTGTCGCATGTGCCGCAAGCTATTGAGGCGCGTTCACGCCTAGATGATGGCTCATCGCAGTCATTGCTATTAAAGACAGGCTCACATTGGCATGAGGCCAGCTATAGGATTTCGTTCCAGCAGCAAAATCACCACATTATCCTTAGCCCAATGCCGCTTGAATCTTCCATATCTTCCACCTCGGAGGGGCTTCATGAATTAAGTATGCATGGACGCCTGCATCGTCCGCATTGGGTGGCGCAGCTCTTTGCGTCCCTTTCGCAATTGCATGTTTCCATCATTTCCGGAAGAGCCACGCAGATCAAAGGAGGGGAATGGGAGTCCAAATTCCTTCTTAATTTTTCAAACAGTTCAGCGGACCCCAAGCACCTCGATTATAGCGCGTTGGCAGAGCAAAGTCCTAGCGGCGAACGAGGTGCAGCACCTAAACTGAGTCATTTCGAAATCGTGAGAAGATCGGATCAACTGGTTGAACTGCGTTTGGAGGGGCCTGATCAGATCGGTTTTCTGGCATCGATCCTCGCGAGGGTGTCGGGCTTGGCGCTTTTCCCAGCGGAACTTGAAATCGATACCGTCGCAGGGCGTATCAGGGATTGTATCGTGCTGCGGGGAATTGCGGATCGAGGTCCAAGCGAAGCGGCCTTCCAGTCTTTGGACCGGATGTTGCGAAGTTTTATGACGATGAGTCCGTCCGGAATGAAAAAATAAGCCCACCGCCAAGATATTTTAGAGTGAGATGCCTCCTCAGGCATACTTGGCATAACCACTGCTTCACGAGGGCGTGTCCTCGATGAACCTCCCAAAGCAGAAGGAGTTACTCTCATACGATGTCGCGATGGGTGCCGGGTTTCACCTAACATGAATGAATCCATACGGAATAACGCTCGATAAAATCATTCCACTTTCATTGGCACGACTGGAGGCTGACGCCACGGTAGTTGATGAAGTCGATGGCGAGCTATTCCCTTTTTTCGAAGAAGAGGCCCGGGCAGAATTGCAGTTGATTGAGAGAGCCCTGCTGGGTTGGGATGAGGCGCCGGCTCCATTGAAAGATTTGGTGCGCCAGTTTCACACGCTGAAAGGCGCGGCCAATAGTATCGGCCATATCCGGATTGGGGCGCTCGCCGGAGGAATGAAGGATTTGTTGGAGCAAATAGACCCGGCACACACGGCTGCCTTGAGGCACCAGATGATCAAAACCAACATTCAAGTAATCCAAACCATCCGCGCCTTACTGCAGGAGGTGCGGTCACCAAAGTTTAATCCCGTCAAAAAGGAGCAAATCGTCCTGACCGTACAGGCGATCATGTGCCTGTGGACGATGGCAGGGAACCTTCAAAAAGCGGCATGAGCAAAACATTCCCCATTCTCATTATTGAGGACGATCTGCGCCTGAGCGACGGCTTGCGGGCCCATCTGGAAGGTTCCCTTCCCCAAGTGAGCATCATGGTGGCCCGGTCGGTGGCTGAGGCCCATGTTTTCATTTATCAATACGAGTTTCATGCCTTCCTCGTCGACCTGTCCCTGCCTGACGGGAACGGTTTGGAATTCATTGTCGACCTGCAAACGGTCCTGCCCGATGCCCGTGTGGTACTGATGACAGGAACGCCGTACGAGGAAATTTCGGCCCAAATACAACAGTTGGGGTCGATTGGCTTTCTCCAGAAGCCTTTTGACATCCTGGCACTGGAACGCGAGTTACGGAATTTGCTGCCGGAAGAGGAAGCCAAACTTAACTTTCAGGGATCGCTGAGACAGTTGCGATTGGTCGACCTTATCCAAGTCAAGTGCCTCGGGCATGATAGCTGTAAATTGCGTATCACGGGAGAGAACGGGACACGCGGAATTGTTGTCATCGATCGCGGCTCGATCCTGCATGCAAAAACAGATGTCCTATCAGGAACTTTGGCTTTCAACGAAATCCTCTCGTGGAAGGGCGGGACTTTCCATGAAGAGGAGTTTCGTGGGGGAGTGGAAGTGAACATTGGGGGAAGATGGGAAATGGTGCTGATGGAGGCCGTCCGGCTTTCCGATGAATGTCACGCCATGCAAGCGGCTTGATGTCCGAGGCCATGAATGAAACTGCTTCCGAAAAATATCCTGGCCATTGATGACAGCCTAACTTTACGCAAGTTCATCGAAAAATCATTGGGCAATGAGGACTTCGTCAATCGGTTGCTCATAGCCGGTGACGCAGCAACCGGTTTGGAGTTGGCGCGGACCACCACGCCGGACCTGATCCTATGCGATTATACGCTGCCGGACATGCAGGGTGATGAGCTTTGCCAGCGGCTGCTCGAACAGGGAGAGACATCCCAAATCCCAATCATTCTCATGAGCAGCAGTGGTCGCGAAATCGCCGCCTTGGCTGCGCAGCGAAGCAATATCGTGCGGATGCTGGTCAAGCCGTTCAGTCGCGAATTGCTCGTGGCGACGGTGTCGTATGTACTCAACCAGTCGGAACAGAAAAAGGTCGTCGCGCAAACGGCCAGTACGGCCGGAGCGATTCTCATGCGCGGCACCACCGACGTGTCCCCCATGTGCAGCGCCCTGCGATTCATCGCGCGCCAGAAAATGACTGGCGTATTACGGGTCGTGGCCAGAAAAGATACTCTCCATGCGTTTTGCCAGGAGGGATCGGTGCGAGTCGTTACGACGCGCAATGTCGAATCCTACCTGGAAGGCACAGCCTACCTGTCCAATGGCCGGAAAAGCCTTATTTGGAGAAAATGTGAGGAACTGCAGCGCCAGACCCTCTGTCCTTTTTTGCTCAACCTTAGTCAGGAGGGCATTCTTCCTTTTCAAACGGCGCGAATGTTATCGGATCTTTTCGGCCATCGGCTTTTTGCCCGTATCTGGACGGAACCTGCCGGGGTCCACTACGAATTCGAGGAAGTCTCGATGCCTCCATTTATTGAAGACTGCCTGCCCCCGCGTCCGTTGATGAACGACTGGATTTTGGAAAACCTGCGCAACGTTGAGGCCTCTGACGACATCCAGATGATTGTCGAAGATCCCATGGGTGTACCCGTCTTCACTCCGACCGGTTACCGCCAAATTCAGGAAGTCCAACCAAAGCCGGATGAATGGCAGGTGTTATCGGAGATCACGGGCGCCATTTCCCTTAATGGAATCTGTCAGCGCATTAAAATCACTCCCGATTTGGTGGCGCGCAAAATCTTTTGCTTTCAACGCCTTGGGTTCCTCGATTACTGGCCGTCTCACATCCTTCAAGCGCAAAATTAACATGTCCAACACCACCGATAATAACGCGGACATCATCCCGGAGTTTCTTGCGGAATCGCGGGAAAACATGGACCAGATGGAACGTGATCTCGTCGTCTGGGAGAAACAATCCGGCGACCGGGAAACACTCGACCGCATTTTCCGCGCAATTCATACGCTTAAGGGTACTTGCGGATTTCTTGGCTTCGCCAAATTGGAGGGAGTCGCTCATCAGGCGGAGAGTCTCCTGAGCCACATCCGCGACGGGAAGCGAAAGGTTGATCCCAAAGTGGTCACGGTTTTGTTGCAGGTTCTCGACACGGTGAGACGTCATCTGAGCAAGATTGAGCGGACGGGCGAGGAGGAAACGCAGGTCTATGGGTCTGTCCTGGCCGATCTGCACGCCTTGCAGGAAGAGGCCTCGCCAGAGGAAGCAAGTCCTGTCGCGGTACTCGATGATGAATTGTCGAGCGCAACGGCGGAAACCAGCCTTCGCGTGGACATAGGACTGCTGGATCGACTGATGAACCTAGTGGGAGAACTGGTGCTGGCCCGCAACCAGATCACCCAACTGGGACTACTGAAAGAAGATCCCGCCCTGCTGGGAGCATCTCAAAAATTGAGCCATATCACCTCCGAACTACAGACGGGTATCATGAAGACGCGTCTCCAACCCGTGGGCAATGTCTGGTCGAAATTTCCACGCCTGGTGAGGGACGCCGCCATTGCGGGGAACAAGAAAATTCGTCTTGAGATGAGCGGCCAGCAGACCGAACTCGACAAAAGCATTATCGAAACGGTGAAGGATCCGCTGACCCACCTGATCCGCAATTGCATCGACCACGGCATTGAGATTCCCGAGCGTCGCCTCGCCGCCGGAAAACCAGAAGAAGGCGTCATCCGGCTGCGGGCCTTTCATGAAGGCGGGCTCGTCATGGTAGAAATTAGCGACGATGGCGCTGGCATCCGCCCGGAATTAATCCGGGAGGCCGCGCTGCGCCGTGGGTTGGTAACGGAGTCGAAAGTCGATGCGTTGACCGACCATGACCTGATTCAACTGATCTTTGTTCCCGGCTTCTCCACCGCGCGGGAAGTCACCCGGCTTTCGGGCCGGGGCGTCGGCATGGACGTGGTGAAAACCAACCTGGAGCGTATTAGTGGAACGATTGATGTCATCAGCACGCTCGGCGAAGGCACTCTTTTCAGGATCAAGCTGCCCCTTACCCTCGCGATTATTCCCGCGCTGATCGTGAAGAGCGGGGGTGAAAGATTTGCCATCCCGCAACTCAGCCTGCTCGAATTGATCCGCCTCGATAGCGCAAGTGCCAGCCAAAAACTCGAATGGATCGACAAGGTTCCTTTCTATCGCCTTCGCGGACGTCTTCTGCCGCTGGTCTATCTCAACCATGAACTTGGCCTCACCACCCCGAAGGATCTTCTGGATCGCGCTGATGAAGCCCTTCACATCGTCGTTCTGGAATCTCACAGTGATCCCTTTGGCTTGATCGTCGATGAAGTGCGGGACACAGAGGAAATCGTGGTCAAACCGCTTGGCCGACAGTTGAAATCGCTCTCTGTTTTTGCCGGGGCAACCATCATGGGCGACGGGCAGGTTGTGCTGATTCTGGACGTCATGGGATTGGCGCAACGCATCCAAGTCCGCGAGTCCACCGAACAACAGTCGACGACAAAACGAACAGGCGCCGAAGTAACTCCCGGAGCCTCCCAGGGAGGTGAAAATCTGCTTCTTTTTCAGCTCGGCGACGACAGTCGATGGGCCATCGAGCTTTCCAACGTCACCCGCCTGGAAGAGTTTGCCGCCGATGAAATTGAACAGGAAGGAGCCGTGCCTGTCGTGCAATACCGCGGCCAAATCATGCCCCTCATGCCGTTGCGCCAGTTGCTTCTGCCTATGGGGAAACCAGGCCGATCGGCCCCCAACGACGATAAACTTCAAGTCATTGTCCACTCTAGGAACGGAGTTTGCTACGGACTATGGGTCGATCGGATCATAGACATCGCTCGCGAACCGCTGGTGCTGCAAAGACAAAAGAACAGTCCCGGCGTTCTCGGTTCGATGGTGATCCAGCGGCATGTGACTCAGGTTGTCGATATCGACGGCCTGGTCACGATGGACAAAGCCCGCAATTTGGCGGGGGGGAATAGCGGGATCGCAGAAAATTAAAACATGAAAAAACAGGTTTGCACCTTCACCTTGGATGACATGCTTTTTGGCATCGATGTGCCTGTCATTCAAGAGGTGCTTCGTCCCCAAATGATGCTCCGGGTGCCCTTGGCTCCCTCTGTCGTGCGAGGATTGATCAACCTGCGGGGGCAAATTTTGACCGTTATCGATTTGCGTGAACGACTTGGCCTCGCGCCCGCGCCCTCGACTATTGCCGGCATGAACCTGGTGATCCGGCTTCCGGATGAGACCGTCAGCTTTCTGGTCGACGACGTCGGCGAAGTGCTCGATTTGGCCGAAGACCAATTCGAGGAAGCACCCGTGACGTTGAATCGGACGATCAGCGATGTCACCTCGGGAATCTACAAACTGAAGGACTGCCTTCTTCTTTTATTAAATGTAACTGCGGCGGCCACACTGCCCGCAGAAAGAAACTGATTAAATTTCCCCAACCCACCAGAAAATCCATCCATGAAGACTGCCTCTCGAAAACCCGCCACTAAAATTGCCGTCCTGCGCGCTCATCGTAACGGACATTCCGCTGCTCCAGCCCGACTGAACGGCACCGGCCCCTCACCTCGCACGACCAAGAAAGCTTCAAATAAAAAACCGACATGGAATGAGGGGCTTCAGTCGATGCTCGATCTTTGCCCTCTCAACGTGATCTATGCGGGGCTTGATCTGAAGATTAGTTATCTCAATCATGCGTCGAAGCGTGTACTGGAGACGCTCACACCGCATCTGCCTGTTTCCGTGGAAAAGCTGCTCGGCCAGTCGCTGAGTCTTTTTCATCCGGATGCCGAAGCGCAACGCCGATTGCTGGCCGATCCTGCCAATCTTCCATGCCGGGTCGCTATCCAGGTAGGACCGGAAAGCGTCGAGACCTTTTACACGGCGATCCAGGATGCGAGAGGCGTTCGAATCGGTTCGATGATGACGTGGAGGGTTGTGACGAAGAAAAATCTGGCCGAAAGCAAAATGCGCGAGACCTCGCATATGCTGGCCACCTCTTCCGAGGAAATGAAGGCCATCAGCCAGGCGATGAGCTCCAATGCGACCGAAACAGCGGCACAGGCCAACGCCGTTTCAGCCGCCGCCGAACAGGTTAGTTTGAATATCCAGACGGTGGCAACCGGAGCGCAGGAAATGACCGCGGGCAACCGGGAGATTTCCAAGAATGCCGGGGAAGCAGCGCGTGTGGCCACGGCTGCAGTGAAGGCCGCGGATGCTACGAACGCCACTATCACCAAGCTGGGCGAAAGCGGTGCGGAGATTGGCAAGGTCATCAAGGTCATCACCTCGATTGCGCAGCAGACAAACCTGCTCGCCCTCAATGCCACGATCGAGGCGGCACGGGCCGGTGAGGCCGGAAAAGGCTTCGCGGTGGTGGCCAACGAGGTCAAGGAACTCGCCAAGGAAACCGCCAAGGCGACGGAAGAAATCAGCCGAAAGATCGAAGCCATCCAAACCGACACCCAAAGCGCAGTCAAGGCAATCGGAGACATCGGATCGATTATCAACCAGATCAATGATATTCAAAATACCATCGCCAGCAGCGTGGAGGAGCAGACGGCCACGGCGAATGAAATCAGTCGCAATGTCGCTGATGCCGCACGGGGCAGCACGGAAATTGCCAGGAATATCACAGGAGTCGCCGAAGCCGCTTCAAGCACAAACAAGGGTGCCCTCAACTGCGAAAAATCGGCGAGCGATCTTTTAAAAGTGGCGGAGGAATTGCAGGCCTTGGTCGGCCAGGGTTCCGAAGTTGCAACCTTGAAAGCATAAAACTATGGAAATCAACAAGCATGCCCTGGTCGTAGATGACTCTCGGGTCATTCGCACTATCGTCGGACGGGCCCTGCACGAACTCGGCTTTCAATTCGTGGAAGCAAGCAATGGTCGGGACGCGCTTGAACGGCTTAACCAGGGAGAGCTTCCAGCCGTCATCATGGTCGACTGGAATATGCCCGAAATGAATGGTCTCGAGATGGTGAAGACGGTCAGGGCCAACCCGGCGTGGAGCGACGTTCGTCTTATCATGATTACCAGCGAGAACGAACTCGAACGCGTGCAGACGGCACTCGAAGCCGGTGCTGATGAGTACATCATGAAGCCTTTCACCAAGGAAATGATCCAGGAAAAGCTCGACCTTCTTGGAGTTCCGATCCCGAGTCCCACTCCGGTCATCTAGGAGATAGTAATGAGGCGTTTGCGCGTATTGATTGTCGATGATTCGGTGGTCATGCGCCGTATGATTTCGGACATGGTCCAGAGCGATCCCGCGCTGGAAGTGGCCGGCATCGCACATCACGGCTACATCGCCCTGGCCAAGGTGGCCCAAGTCTCACCGGACATCATCACGCTAGACCTCGATATGCCGGAAATGGATGGTCTCGAAACCCTGAGCCGCCTACGTGCTGAATATCCTGACCTCCCAGTCCTTATTGTCAGCGCACTGACCGAGCGCGGCACCCAATTGACGCTCGATGCCCTTGCCATGGGCGCAAGCGATTACGTGACCAAGCCCTCCAGCGTTCTGCCCAACCCAGCCAGTGTTGCCGAGGTACGCGAGGAATTACTCGGTAAAATCAAGTCCCTCGGTGCGGCCCATCTAAGCCGCAGCTCTGGCCGGTCACGTCGAGAGACGAGTGCTTCGGATGAAAACACCCATAGCCGCGTGGAGATTGTGGTGATCGGCGTTTCAACCGGGGGCCCCAACGCGTTGATGCAGCTTTTGCCAGCGATACCCGCCGACTTCCCCGTCCCCTTGGTGGTCGTGCAACACATGCCCCCGTTATTCACCCGTTTCCTCGCCGAGCGCCTGGAGAAGGTTTGCTCCCTGGCGGTGAAAGAAGCCTCCCACGGTGACAAACTCGAACCGGGGACCATTTGGATTGCTCCGGGCGACTATCATCTTGAAATGGAGCGCCCCGATCACCAGGTGATCGTCCGCTTGAACCAGGGCCCCTTGGAGAACTCGTGCCGACCGGCCGTCGATCCCACTTTTCGCTCAGCCGTGGAATGCTTCGGGTCTCGCGTGCTCGGCGTGGTCATGACCGGCATGGGCCATGACGGTCTGCAAGGCGCGCGCTGTATTTATGATGGCGGCGGCCAGATTCTTGCCCAGGATGAAAAATCGTCCGTTGTGTGGGGAATGCCCCGCTTTGTCGTGGAGGAGGGATTGGTCGATGAAGTCCTGCCTCTCGAACGATTAGCCGCCGGCATCCGGCAGCGTGTGGCGGCCGGACGCCCCGTTTTTGGCGAATCTCGCGCGGAGGCCAAGACATGATCGCGCCCGCCGCCACGCTCGAACGGGAGGAATTTCATTTCATTCGCGACTTTGTTTATCGCGCCGCTTCCATCGTCATCGACGAAGATAAACACTATCTCGTGGAGTACCGCCTGGCGCCTCTTATTGAACGCGAAGGCATGGGGTCGTTTCGCCGTCTTGTCTCCGAGCTGAAACAACCCTCGTCCGGTCCGCTGCGCGGTCGCGTCGTCGATGCGATGACGACCAATGAAACCTCTTTCTTTCGCGATGCCAAACCCTTCGACATTCTGCGCCGGATTATTCTTCCCCAACTAATCGAGCGCCGCCGTTCAAGCCGGGCGCTTCACTTATTTTTTGGAGGCTGCTCCAGCGGTCAGGAACCCTACAGCATCGCCATGCTTTTACGGCAACACTTTCCCGAATTGAACGACTGGGACGTGCAGTTAACCGCTGCGGATCTTTCAGGAGAGATGATCCGTCGGGCACGGGAAGGACTTTATACTCAATTCGAAGTTAACCGCGGTTTGCCCGCGCGTCTTCTGGTCCAGTATTTCGAAAAGAGTGGCATTCACTGGCGTATTTCCGAATCGATTCGTTCCATGGTCCATTTCCAGGCCATGAATCTCAGCCAGCCACTTGCGTTGAGTACGGGCGTCGATATCTTTTTTCTGCGTAATATCCTGATTTATTTTGACCAGAATGAGCGCTCCCGCCTGCTTGAGCAAGTCCGGGACGCATTACGGACCGATGGTTGTCTTATGCTCGGCGCGGCGGAAACAACCGTATTCAGCAATACTTTTTTTGTACCGTTACCCGTCGAATTCTCAAACCTGTTTTATCTTAAAAATACTCCTGCCCCCTTTCAAACGACTTCCATCTGAAACCATCCATGAAAACTCTGATCCTGGAACGCGACCTGAAATTGTTTATCGACGATGCGATCATCACGGTCTTCGACACCATGCTGGCCATGGAACTTCATCCCTCGGATCGCGGGTCCCACTTCAAGTCCAATGAAACGCAGGTCATCGGCATGGTGGGCCTCGCCGGTGGCATCACCGCAGTCGTGTGCCTGAGGGTCACAAACACATTCGCCTGCCGTCTGACGGAAGCCATGATGGGGACCGGACCGGATGCCTCGCCGTCGGAAGGTGATATCAATGACGTCATCGGTGAATTAACGAACATCTCCGCTGGAAAGCTCAAGTCGTGCTTCCGCAATCCGGGACAGACCTGCAGCCTCTCGCTGCCTACCATCGTCCGGGGCCACTCGATCGATATGGAATCAATGAGCGGGACGGAGCGGCACAGTTTCACATTTCATTATGGTAACGAGACCGTTGTGGTTGAATTTTATTCGCTCGCTAAAAAGGAACACTTCTTATGAAAACACCCCGCATTCTGCTCGTGGACGACAGCAAGGCAACCCGCGCCATCGTGGCAAAAATGTTGAACACCTGTGAGTGTGAAATTTTGGAGGCCGCCAATGGAGCGTTAGGTCTAGAGACCGCGCGGCAAAGTCATCCCGACCTGATTATTCTCGATATGACAATGCCTGTTATGAATGGCGTGGAAGCGCTTCAGGCGCTTCAGGCTGACGAAACCTTGAAGAGCATCCCCGTGATCATGCTCACCGCTAATTCCAATCCCGAGGAAATGGAACAGATGAAAGCCTTGGGCGCGACAGACTACATCACCAAGACGCAAAAACCCCGGATCATTTTGGATCGCGCGATTGCCCTTATCGGACTTCAAGCGAAACCCGAAGCGATCGTCGTTGCCGCATCGACCTAAGACGTCCGCTTCCTTTACTTGTCTTGGTTTTTCGCGCGGCGCCGGGTCATGTGGTCTCAAACGTGCTTACAGACAAATGATCCTTTCCATCAATAAAATAATATGCCCATTGTCGGAAATCTCTCCGAGTTTCCCCTGCCAGAAGTCTTGCTTCTGATAGGAATACGGACGGGACGTCTGCGTTTGCTGGACGTTCCCGAGTTCGGAGTTCTCGACATCGATATTTCCGAGGGCGAAGTCCAGAACATGCATATTGGCGGCGATGCCTTTAACGAGGCGGGAAAAATGCTCGATAAACTCAGCGCCATTATGCAGGCCCAGGGCGGGATGTTTGAATTTCGGTTAACTCCCGTTTCTCTTGTGCCCTGCGAGAAATCGCTGAGTATCCACGATCTCGCCATCAAACTGGTTTGCCATGTTGACGAACAAACAGCCCGGCAGTTGCTCGAACCCGCGGTCGAACAACGCCACAAGCTGGTTATTCCCCAACCGGAAATCTGGGTAGAACCGAACCTCAATCAATTTTTTCAAAATGCCCGTTCCCTATTAATGACCGGCGTATCCCAGTACGATTTGGCGCAACGCCTGGGAATGGATCCTGGACTGGTTTACAAACATCTGACCCATCTTCGATTACTGGGTTTGACTGAACTGCTTGACGGAGAGGCACCAGTTCAAGCAGGAGAAAACACCACACCCCATGAAGATGCTTTTCATAAAAGCACCGTCTTTCTTCGCACCGCACACATAAAGGAGCGTCTACGGAAACTCTCAACGGGCTAATAGAGAAGTATATCTCGTTCGCTTCATATTCCCGAATGTCGTGATTCGCGACTCGAGGTTCAGTCACTGGGAACAAGTGCACCAAGCGTTAGAAGACTTATTGACCGCGAACTGCTGAAACCGGATCGTGCGCCAGGCAAACTTCTTTTTCCTGTTTAAACGGGGAATAAAACTGCCAGTAAATTTGCCAGTAGAAATTCGGGTATCGTATCCGAAGAGTAATCCGTGATTGGACCTGATTAGCTCCAAGAGCGGGCCCTTTACCTCTGAAAAGTACTGACTTTTCGTGCGACTCCCACCCTGTCCGTCCTTTTGCGTCCTATTTCCACTTAGAAAAGCTGCCTGTCTTGTTTCCATAGGGTGTACACCTTATGGAAACAAGTAGCCTATCCGAGCGTCATCGAATCGAACTTAAAGCCGGGGAAGTAATGAAGCATGACGTAGAGCACAATGACGGCACCGATGATCGACAGGAAAAATCCTGCCGGATGAAAATAAGCACCAGATGCCGGTCGAGAAAAAATCCGCGCGATTAGCCCACCAACCACAGATCCTCCAATGCCGACGAGAGTGGTTTCGATAAAACCCATGTGATGCACCGCTGGCATCAAATGACGTGCGATAAGACCGACGACAAAACCGACGATGATCGACCAGATAATGTGAAACATAATGTTAGGATTTGAGATTTACCTGATTGCCCTACCGGGAGTTCGGGGGGTGAGTAAATATACACCGGGAACGTGTCCGTCGCTATGGGGTGAACACCCCATGTCCAGTTTCGCCTGATCGGGGTAGAGTCAGTCATGTCCGATCCAAGAAATGTAGCGCACGACAAGAAAATCATTCACGAGAAGCAGAAGCACGGCGAGAATCTAGCCAAAGGTGCTGCACACATTCCCCAGCCGGGAAAGAAGACAGCCCGTGAAGGGGCTCATGGTGCCCACACAGAGACTGTGGACGAGGAAGCTGGCGGCCACGGGGTAGGTGTTATTGATTCCAAAGAGTAGGTATCTTTCCAGCATCCCTCATGAGCAAACATCACCATCACCCCCACGAAGGTCACGGTGAAGGCAACCCACCTCGTTCTGTTAGGGATCATTTGCATCACAACCGGTTCTTTTACATCTCGGGGATTTTCCTTCTAGTTGCCCTGCTGGCCTTTATTTTATCAGGCAACTTGTCTTGGCAATTCAGTGCTTTACCACCCCCACAAAAGCCGCTGATCAGCGTTCAGAAATAAAGTCGGATCATCGCTTACATCCGGCCCAGGACGTTACAACATGATAGACACCAAGGGATTGTCTGCACTGTCGTTTGTGCTTAGAATGTCTCGCGATGGAGACGCGGACCGACTCATCTCAAATGCCGTCGCCAAGAAAGATTCCGCTTTATCCGCTCTCCGAATATGTATCCGAGGCGACCTCGGAAGCACCGTTCGTTCTTGCGCGCTTTGAGGAATCAACTCGTCTCGCGCCGAAGCGGCTTCGCCTCCACCGGCATGACTTTCACGAAGTATTTTGGTTGAACGGGAGAGGGAGTTTTTTCTGCGATTTTCGCGAGTATGCCATCGAATCGCCCACCCTGATTTTTGTCAGTCCGGGACAAGTCCACTCCTGGTCTCCGGGGCCGACCTTGGCAGGTCCGATGGCCTGTTTTGCGCAGGCTTTTTACGACGGAGCTGAGCCTCCTCCCAGCCCTCTGCTTCGCCTCCCCTTTTGGTTTTCCACCGAGGCGCCGCCCATTTTGGCCGTCCCTCCCAAGGAAGCGCTCAAGCTGGATTCGCTTTGGAGTGAACTTGCCTCAGAAGCTGCGGCAAAGGAAGAGGACAGGGACGAGATGTTGCGAGCGCAATTCCGTCTGCTTTTAATGACGGCGGCCCGAATTTATCGGCGGACTCTGCTCGACACTCCGGTTTCGGCGCGACGAGCCCAAGCCATCGTTCACCAATTTCGCACGGCCCTTGAAACCCATTTCCTCCAGGTGCAAACGGTTGCCGCCTATGCCCGGATGCTCAAGATCACCTCTGGCCACCTCAGTGAAAGCGTTCTGCACCAAACCGGGCGAACGGCGGGCGAGATTATCCGTAACAGACTCTTGCTTGAGGCCCAGCGTCTTCTGGTTCATTCCTCTCTAAACGTGGCGGAAATTGCCATCTCCCTGCAATTCAACGATCCGTCCTATTTTAGCCGCTTCTTCCGGCGAAGCACGGGAATCACTCCCGGCGAGTTTCGGGATCGATTCCTCGAAAAGTACCCAAGTTGATCGCCTAAATACCGGTTTCGTCCCTTTCACGGTGTCACTAGTCGTGGAACGTTTAGGCATGGATCAGACGACAAAAACTCCGCGAGGCAAGGCGCAATTAGCCTCGCATCCCAGGAAGCCACGGGTTGTTTGGGTTATTGCCCGCGCCGTGGCCCAGCACGGGAAGGAGAGACAACTTCGGTCTCTCCTGCGCCGAATGGTGGCACCCACTCACGCGGAGCAAGGCTGCCTGATTTACGATCTCTATGAATCAGAGTGGCCGGGAAAATTTTACTTTTACGAACTTTGGGCCAGCCGCCGCGATCTCCACCGGCACGCCACCTCTTCCCACTTTCAACGCATGCTTCAGGCACTCCCGGAATTCGCCGTGGACTCCCTTGAAGTCACGTTCCTCAACAAACTCAACCTATGAAAACAACAACAAATCACTTAAGAACAAAACAACTCGGCAATTCCGATCTTTTCATCACCTCCATCGGCTTCGGCTCTTGGGCGGTTGGAGGCCCTTGGCAACACGGTTGGAGCAAGCAAGACGATGGCGATTCAATTGCCGCTATTCATCGCGCCCTCGAACTCGGCATCAACTGGATCGATACGGCCGCGATTTATGGCCTCGGCCATTCGGAAGAGGTCGTCGCGAAAGCACTGGCGCAATGGAAGGGCAAACGTCCTTTCATCTTTACCAAGTGCGGAATGATCTGGGACGAGAGTGGCAAGGTGGACTACTCGCTGAAAGCCGCCTCTATCCGACACGAAGTCGAGAACAGCTTGCGCCGCCTCCAAGTTGAAGCCATTGACCTCTACCAGATCCATTGGCCGGTGGACGAGCTCAAGGACACCATGGAAGGCTGGCTGGAACTGGCCAAGCTGCAGAAGGAAGGCAAAGTCCGCTGGATCGGTGTCAGCAATTTCAGCGCGGAGGAATTGCGTCACGCCCACTCTATTGCACCTATCACGTCGCTTCAACCGCCTTACTCCCTCATCAAGCGTGACATCGAGGAGGAAGTGCTACCTTACTGCGAAAGCGAGAAAATCGGCGTGATTGTCTATTCACCGATGGCCTCGGGGCTGTTGACCGGGGCCATGACCCGAGAACGCGCAGCGAAACTTCCCGACGATGACTGGCGCAAGCGCAATGCCGAGTTTCAAGAACCCAAACTTACGCACAACCTGCAGCTCGTCGAACGCCTGCGGAAAGTCGGCGCGCGGCGCGGACTTACTCCCGGTCAAGTGGCAATCGCCTGGACGCTTCGTCATTCAGTTGTGACTGGCGCCATCGTCGGTGCCCGCAACGCGAAGCAGGTCGAGGAAATGATGGGGGCACCTGATTTCCGACTTTCCGAAGTGGAGATTGCAGAAGTGGAAGAGGGAACATCGGTCATGGCCTGAAGAAATTGAATTTAACCCCCAAGACGAACTTTATTAACAAACACAAGTACGGAATTAGAAACAATACTCGCCCGGGAAGTGAAGTTGGCGGCACTTTAAAACCTGATGAATCAGGAGAGCAATAAGCGTGATGACCAGCAGGCGTTTCACCATCGAAGGCCGACGGAGACGCAATTCTTCAAGGCCCCTAGCTGGAGGTAATTTTATGCGCTATATTTCCCCTGATCCAGAAAACGCCGGAAGACAGCTGAGGAAACGCTATGTGGATCGTTAGACTAGCTCTGCACAGGCCCTACACCTTTTTGGTGGGGGCCCTGCTGATTCTAATCCTAAGCCCGATCGTCATCCTGCGTACATCCATCGATATTTTTCCCGATATCAACATTCCAGTCGTCAGCATCATATGGGCTTATACGGGATTGGCTCCGCAGGACATGGAACAAAGAATTACGACCGTAACGGAGCGTTCCTTGACAACCACCGTCAATGGTATTGAACATATCGAATCACAATCGCTCAACGGCGTGGCAGTTGTTAAGGTTTTCTTTCATCCAGGGGTGAACATCGACATGGCCGTGGCCCAAGTCACGGCCATCTCTCAGGCCCAACTCAGAAATTTACCGCCAGGAAGCACCCCACCGCTCGTAATTCAATATAGCGCTTCCAGCGTTCCCATTTTGCAACTGGCCGTAAGCAGCAAATCCCTTTCAGAACAAGCTCTCAACGACCTGTCGCTCAATTTCATCCGCCCTGCTCTCACGACGGTGGAAGGAGCAGCCATCCCTTATCCTTACGGAGGCAAGCAACGTGTCGTTTCGGTTGACCTCGATTGGGGCAAATTGCAGGCAGAAGGCATGATACCGAGTGACGTCATCAATGCGATCAGCGCACAAAACCTTATTGTACCGGCTGGCACGGCAAAAATCGCCAAACTTGAATACAATATTGGGCTGAACGGTACTCCGGCAACAATTGCCGAACTCAACAACCTTCCGATAAAAACTGTCAATGGGACCATTATCTATATACGGGATGTGGCCCATGTTCGTGACGGTTACACACCGCAAACGAACGTTGTGCGACAGGATGGCGTCCGATCCACCCTGATTTCGGTTATCAAGAATGGAAGCAACTCCACCTTGGATATCGTGGCCAATATCAAGAAGAACGCAGCCGACGTTCTTCCGACCTTGCCCAAGGATTTAACCATTCGCCCTCTCTTCGACCAATCAATCTTTGTACGCGCTTCCATTGAGGGAGTGATCCGAGAAGGGGTAATTGCGGCCTTCCTGACCGCGTTGATGATACTCCTCTTTTTGGGAGATTGGCGGAGCACCCTGATCATCGCCATATCGATTCCGCTTTCGGCGCTCTGTTCCATTATGGCTCTAAGTGCCCTCGGTGAAACGATCAACATCATGACTCTGGGCGGTCTGGCACTGGCGGTGGGTATTCTGGTCGACGATGCCACAGTGACGATTGAAAATATCGACAATCATCTAGAACATGGGAAGGCCAAGATGCAGGCCATTTTGGATGGCGCCAGCCAGATAGCAGTGCCAGCCTTGGTATCGACTCTCTGTATATGCATCGTTTTTGTACCGATGTTCATGTTGTCCGGGGTCGCCCGCTACCTGTTCATACCCTTGGCTGAAGCGGTGATGTTTGCCGTGATGGCATCCTATGTTCTATCGCGCACGCTCATTCCCACGCTTGGGATGTATCTATTGCGTGAAAGTCAGGAGAAGAATGTTGCGCAGGACAAACCGCCTGGCTGGTTTACGCGATTTCATCATGAATTTGAAAAGAGATTTGAACGAGTACGCCAGGTCTACCATCGCAAACTGGAATGGGCGCTTCATCATCGCGCGCTATTTGCGATTTGTTTTCTCGGGTTCTGCGTGGGAAGCATGTGTCTCGTGCCTTTTCTGGGGCAGGATTTTTTCCCCACCGTTGATGCGGGAGAATTCAAGCTTCACATACGCGCCAGGACGGGGACCCGCATCGAGGAGACCGCCAAGCTCTGCGATCAAATCGAGACGGCCATTCGGAAGGAAATTCCCGCCAATGAACTGGACGGCATTCTCGACAACATCGGCCTGCCTTACAGCGGCATCAACTTGTCCTATTCCAATTCAGGAACAATTGGCACCGCGGACGCGGATATCATGGTTTCACTCAAACCGAATCATCATCCCACGGCGGACTATGAGCGCCAGTTGAGAGTCGATTTGCCTCACGAATTTCCGGGAACCGAGTTCTTCTTTCAGCCCTCGGATATGGTCAGCCAGATCCTGAACTTTGGGTTGCCTTCGCCCATTGATATCCAAGTCGCAGGCCAGGACATCCAAAGCAACCTCGTCGTGGCCGCAAAGATTTCCGATCAACTCAGACAGGTTCCCGGCGCCGTCGATATTCATGTCCAGGAGCTCTACAACCAGCCCGAATTATCCATCCAGATGGACCGCTCAAAAGCGGACGTTCTGGGCATTACCGCTCAACAAATCGCCGCCAGCGAACTGGTTGCCTTAAGCGGCAGCTTCCAAACGACCCCAGCGTTCTGGGTCGATCCAACAAATGGGGTGAATTATCAGGTCGTCACTCAGGTACCTCAGTACGACATCAAATCGATCCAGGACCTCAACAATATTCCCGTCAATGGAATGAATTCAACCCAACTACTGGAGAACCTGGCGTCCATTTCGGCGACTGCCCAACCCGCGATAAGTTATCATTACAATATCCGACCAGTGATAGATGTGTATGCAGCCATCCAGGATACCGATTTGGGCTCGGTTTCGCGCGCGGTGGATCGGATTGTAAATTTGGATAAGAAGGACTTGGTTCGCGGCAGCAACTTGGTGGTCCGCGGTCAGGTGGTCACGATGAACCAGTCGTTTCAAGGCTTGGGCTTCGGGCTCATCGGCTCGATCGTTTTGGTCTACCTGCTGATGGTGGTGAATTTTCAATCCTGGACGGAACCGTTCATCATCATCACCGCCCTACCGGGCGCCTTGGCTGGTATTTCCTGGATGTTGTTCTTGACCGGAACAACTCTTAGCGTCCCCGCGCTTATGGGCGCCGTCATGTGCATTGGCGTGGCGACGGCCAACAGTATCCTTGTCGTGACCTTCGCCAGGGAGCGACTTGCCGCAGTCAAGGACGCTCACCTGGCAGCGTTGGAAGCGGGGACCATGCGCTTGCGCCCTGTCATTATGACCGCCACGGCCATGATCATCGGCATGGTACCGATGGCCCTCGGCCTGGGTGAAGGTGGCGAGCAAAATGCGCCCCTGGGCCGCGCGGTGATTGGCGGTCTGCTGCTGGCCACGGTCGCGACCCTTTTCTTCGTTCCGGTTATTTACAGCATCATCCGGAGCAAAACAGACAAAACCGAGCCGGCCCCATCCATGGAGGAGGCGCCTGTTCTCGTATCTCCAAAGGAATAAATAATATGAGCACAACCAACGGGACTGTGGATTCATCCAGAATGCAAACTGCGCCGACAAAGGAACCGAGAAATTCTCCTGGAGCCACTCCAAAATCCAAGGCGAATGTTTCTTGGCATAAGGTCCTCCTTTTCATTCTTATTCTGACGGGGCTTGTGGCCTTTGTATTCATCCGCCGGGGCCACGATCAAGCGAACCTGGTGAAGCTCACCCAGCAAATGGCAACTCCCACGGTTTTGGCAGTTCACCCCGAAACGGAGCCATCGGAGGTTCACTTGACCCTACCCGGCACCGTCCAGGCCTATACGCACGCGGCCATCTATTCGCGGGTGGATGGTTATGTCAAAGCCTGGCTGGTGGACATCGGCGCTCACGTGAAGAAGGGGCAACTCCTGGCCGAGATTGAGACGCCCGAAACCGATCAGCAGTTAAAGCAGACCCTGGCCACAGTCGTTCTGGCGCGGGCCAATGTGGGTCTCGCCCAAGCCACCGCGAAACGATACAACGACTTGGCCGGATCCAATTCTGTATCCAAGCAGGAAGTCGATACGGCCAATTCCGATTTGGCGGCCAAACAGGCCACCCTGGCTGCCGACCAGGCGAC
>Ga0206955_1103_pt1 | contig 22714 bp, 22 predicted proteins | sample Alteio_BWOrgHeat_34_FD_153247 | JGI IMG/M metagenome (GOLD analysis project Ga0206955, IMG submission 153247) | Enriched cells from forest soil in Barre Woods Harvard Forest LTER site, Petersham, Massachusetts, United States -... | ecosystem: Environmental > Terrestrial > Soil > Temperate forest >...
CGTTCACGAGCACTTAAATATATCTCACTCGCACATCCGTCATCCCACCGCACATGGTTCGAGTGCCTCACCATGACACCCTCTTTACAGCTTGTCTCACCAACCCAATGACCTAATGACGCGCAGCAAATGACCCAATGACCAGTGACGCGCAGCAAATGACTAATGACCAGTGACGCGCAGCAAATGACTAATGACCAGTGACGCGCAGCAAATGACTAATGACCAAAAAAAATCCCCGGCTTTTGGCCAGGGATCTCTTAATAATGTTTTTTTGGTTCGATCAGGTAACTATTTCTCCAATATGCCTTCGGCGAGTATCACTACTTTGTTATGTGATGCCTCAACCACGCCGCCTTTAATAAAAAGGAATTGCTCCTTACCGGCATTGCCACCGCGAACGGTTACTTTACCATCTTCCAGCGTGCTGATGATAGGCGCGTGGTTATTCAGTATTTCAAAAAATCCCAAAGTACCTGGAAGGGTTACCGATGTGGCTTCACCTTCGTAAACGGTTTTGTCGGGAGTCAGGATTTCTAATGTCATGTTTCTGATGTGCGTATGTGCAGATGTGCAAATGTGCAGATGTTTTTGATGGGTGGATATTTGAATGCGCCTTTTTCATTTGCACATCTGCACATCCACGCATCTGCACATCTACGCGTTAGCTTCCGCTAATAATTTCTTGCCTTTTTCAATCGCTTCTTCAATGCTTCCAACAAGGTTAAAGGCAGCTTCGGGATATTCGTCCACTTCGCCGTCCATAATCATGTTAAAGCCTCTGATAGTTTCTTTAATGTCAACCAGCACACCTTTTAAGCCGGTAAACTGCTCGGCCACGTGGAACGGCTGTGATAAGAAACGCTGTACACGGCGTGCGCGCGATACAACCAGCTTATCTTCCTCGCTCAACTCATCCATACCCAGGATGGCGATAATGTCCTGTAACTCTTTATAGCGCTGCAAAGTTTCCTTTACGCGTTGTGCAGTATTGTAGTGCTCATCACCCAAAATAGCAGGGCTAAGGATACGTGAGGTTGAATCCAGTGGATCCACCGCAGGGTAGATACCAAGCTCAGCGATCTTACGTGATAATACGGTAGTAGCATCTAAGTGGGCAAAAGTTGTTGCCGGTGCAGGGTCAGTCAAGTCATCCGCAGGTACGTAAACGGCCTGTACGGAGGTGATTGAACCACGTTTGGTTGAAGTAATACGTTCCTGCATGCTACCCATCTCGGTTGCCAGTGTTGGCTGGTAACCTACCGCCGAAGGCATACGGCCAAGCAAGGCCGATACTTCGGAACCTGCCTGTGTAAAGCGGAAGATGTTATCAATAAAGAATAATATATCGCGTCCTTTGCCGTCAGCATCACCGTCGCGGAAATATTCCGCAATGGTTAAGCCTGAAAGGGCCACACGTGCACGGGCACCTGGAGGCTCGTTCATCTGACCGAAAACGAAGGTTGCTTTTGAATCTTTTAATGCTTCAGCATCAACTTTGGATAAATCCCAGCCGCCTGATTCCATCGAATGCATAAACTCGTCACCATATTTAATGATGCCCGATTCAAGCATTTCGCGCAGTAAGTCGTTACCTTCACGGGTACGCTCACCTACACCGGCGAATACTGATAAACCTGAATATGCTTTCGCGATGTTGTTGATCAGCTCCTGGATCAATACGGTTTTACCTACACCGGCGCCACCGAACAAACCAATTTTACCACCCTTGCTGTAAGGCTCTAACAAGTCGATAACCTTGATACCTGTAAAAAGTACTTCAGTTTCGGTTGAAAGGTCCTCAAAACGTGGGGCGCTGGCGTGGATAGGGCGACCAGCCGAGTTATCAAGTTCTTTAATACCGTCGATGGCGCTGCCAACCACGTTGAATACACGTCCTTTAATATCATCGCCAACCGGCATTTTTATAGCCGATTCCAGATCCACAACGTCCATGCCGCGAAGCAAACCGTCTGTTGAATCCATCGCAATGGCGCGAACGCGGTCTTCGCCTAAATGCTGCTGAACTTCTAAAATAACTTTCTGACCATTTTCTTTGGTGATCTCTAATGCATCATAAATTTTTGGAAGATGTGCATTAACTGCGAAGCTTACGTCAACTACCGGACCGATGATCCGTGATATTTTTCCAATGTTTGGCATATATAACCTGGTAATTTAAAGTATTTTCAATGAAATGAGTGCCTTATAAAGAGAGCCCTCCTTTCAGAGCCGCAAAGTTAAAGTTTTTTGTTAAATATTTAAAGGGTGCATTTAAATATTTTATGGGGGAAGAAAAGTCCATGGTCGATGGACCATAGTCCATGGCTTTTTGGAGTCGATTTGGGGACCAAGTACTACCTTCCTCTTCCTACCATGGACCATCGACTATGGACCATGGACTACTTCCTCTTCCTGCCATGGACCATGGACCATCGACCATGGACTACTTCCTTCTTCTTCCTACCATGGACCATGGACTATGGACCATGGTCCAACACTATCTTCCCTATATGCGCACTGCTTTCCATTAATGCATGTGCCTCCGCCGCTTTTTCAAACGAGAAGGTGGCATTGATGATGGCTTTTATTTTGCCGGATGCCAGCAGCGGCCAGATATTTTTCTCCAGGTTTTGGGCGATGGCAGCTTTAAAAGCCGTATCCCTTGCCCGCAAAGTGGAACCGGTGATGGTAAGGCGCCTGGTCATTACCAGTGACAGGTCAAGCTTCACATCTTTGCCCATCATCATATTGATGAGGACCAGCCTGCCGTCAAAAGCCAGCGATCTGATGTTGGGCGCGGTATAATCCCCGCCTATCATATCAAGGATCACATCCACACCTTTGCCATTGGTCAACTGTTTTATGGCGTCCTCAAAGTTTTCAATTTCGTAGTTGATTGCTTTGGCTGCGCCGAGATCTTCACAAAATTGGCATTTCTTTTCGGTACCGGCGGTTACATACACCGTAGCGCCTATAGCTTTTGCCATCTGGATAGCCGCCACGCCAATCCCGCTTGATCCGCCATGCACCAGCAATGTTTCGCCCGCCTGCAGTTTCCCCCGGTCGAACACGTTGCTCCAAACGGTGAAAAAGGTTTCGGGCAGCGATGCCGCTTCCAAAAAACTTAAGTTGCCGGGTATGGGCAGGCATTGCCCGGCAGGTACGCTGCAATATTCGGCATAGCCGCCGCCGGTTACCAGGGCGCATACTTTATCACCCACTTTCCAACGGGTAACGTTGGCGCCGGCTTCGATGATGGTTCCGGCAATTTCAAGTCCCGGTATATCCGGCGATGCGCCCGGTGGCGGCGGGTAATGCCCCTTGCGCTGCGAAACATCCGGGCGGTTAACACCTGCCGCAGCAACTTTTACCAAAACCTCATCCGCCGAACAGGCGGGCATGGGGCGTTCTTCTATCTGCAATACTTCGGGCGCACCGGGCTGGGTAATTACTATTGCTTTCATAAAGCTATATTTTCTCCTGGCAGCTTTGTATCACTGCCATTAACTATTAACAATAATATCACTTTTTTGTATGATATTAATACCATTAAAATTAAAAGCGATGTACACACAATTGGCTAAGTTTATAACAGACAAGGTAGCAATAGCCGATGAGCAGCTACAAATCATACTTTCCCATTTTAAGCCTTTAACACTTAAAAAAAACGAAGTAATAAACACAATGGGCCAGCCTGCCCGGCGGATGTATTTTGTAAACAAAGGTTGCCTGAGGGTTTATTTTTTAAAAGTTGACGGAGGCGAGGTAACCCGCAGGTTTGCTTTTGAAGATACCTTTTCAACATCGCTTACATCATTTATCAGCGGCGAGCCTTTAACTGAATTTACTACAGCGATTGAAACCACCGAACTGCTTTACATCCCGCGCGACGACTTTTACCGTTTGCTGGATGTAATACCCGCCTGGGAAAAATTTTACCGCTATTACCTGGAGTTTGCGTATGTAAATAATACCAAACGTTTGCAAAGTTTTGCTACCCAGGATGCCGCCGAACGCTATGAGCTTTTATTGAAAGAAAACCCGCACTATGTACTGCGCCTGTCGAATAAACTGGTGGCCAATTACCTCAGTATCTCGCCGGAAGCGCTGAGCAGGTTAAAATCAAAAATTTGATTTATTGATGCAGATCAATGTTTTTGAACCTTGAGGGGGTGATCTTTGCTGAATCAAAACAGAAACGATATGCGCGTAGTAACCCTCGAAGAACATATAACATTTCCTGAACTGGTTGATAAACTCCCGCAGGAAGCCAAAGACAAACACTATATCGGCCAATCTCCGGCAATGCAGCGGATGGTGCCAAAGCTGGAAGATATTGATGGCGAACGCCTGCAATCCATGGACGAAAACGGGATAACGGTCCAGGTGCTGTCTGTTGCCGGCGCGGGCGCCGACCTGCTTGACGCCACCCATGGCCCCGCCTTTGCCAGGCAATACAACGATGCGATAGCCGAACGGATAGCCGCTCACCCCGACAGGTTCAGGGCCTTTGCCCATCTGCCCACAACAAACCCCGAAGCCGCCGCAGACGAACTGGAACGCACCGTAAAAAATTACGGGTTTTGCGGTGCACTCATCAATGGGCTAACCAACGATGAGTTTTTGGATAATGAAAAATATGCGCCAATTTTCGCCCGTGCAGAGCAATTGGACGTACCCATTTACCTGCATCCCGGCTTGCCGCCCAAAGCCGTGTTTGATGCGTATTATAGTAATTTACCCAAACAGGCTGGCCCTTTTCTATCTATCGCCGGCTGGGGCTGGCATTCAGAAACGGCGCTTCATACCTTACGATTGATCGTATCGGGCACTTTGGATAAATACCCAAAACTTAAACTCATCATAGGCCACATGGGCGAAATGTTGCCGATGATGATGGTGCGCAGCGATAAAATGTTTGGAATTGACCAGGGCGGAAACAACCAGCGCTCCATTATTCAAACCCTGCACGACCAGGTACATATTACTACAAGCGGCCTGTTTAGTTTGCCGCCATTGCAAGTAGCCATTGATACCTTCGGGATTGATAATATGATGTTCTCGATTGACTATCCCTTCAGCACCAACCAACAGGGAAGGCAATATCTTGACAGTATGCAGTTGTCACCGGAAGATTTGGAAAAATTAGCACATGGAAATGCAGATAGATTGCTAAAGCTGAAGTAAGTCTTTGCGTAGCGATGGGTTTGAAACCCATCGCTACAGTTGCAGTTTACAACACTCTTTCGAGCTATTTTATTCATTCTTCAAACTATCCACCGGGTTTGCCATTGCCGCTTTGATGGATGGAAAGCCGATGGGCAGTTTACCATCCGGCATCTCCATTTAAACATATAAAATTGACGCTTTAATTATAGAGTACTGCCAAAACATTCGCTTAATTATTATTTCTTTGCATAAAAAATAATCTATGTCATTACAACCAGGCTCAGCAGCACCACAATTCACTTTGATATCAACCGAAAAAAAACCGGTTTCATTAGCAGACTTTAAAGGCAAAAAAGTTGTCCTTCACTTTTTCCCGATGGCTTTTACCGGCGTTTGTACCACTCAGCTTTGCACAATGCGCGATAGCTTTGGTTACTACGATGGCCTGAATGCCGTTATATTAGGTATCTCCGTTGATTCGCCTTTTACTTTGGCTAAGTTTAAAGAGGAGAACAATTACCAGTTTGAGTTACTGTCCGACTTTAACAAGGAAGTTTCTACCGCTTACGGCTGTATTTACGAAGAATTTGTATTAGGATTGAAAGGCGTTTCAAAACGTTCGGCATTTGTAATTGATGAAGAACAGAATATCATCTATGCCGAAGTGCTTGAAAAGGCTACCGATCTGCCTGATTTTGCCGCTATTGCAGAAGCAGTAAAGTAATTTTAAAAAATATTATAGCGGATTGAAAAGAAATCCTATTTTTGCAGTCCCGTTTCAAAAACACTTGGAACAATGCACTTGTAGCTCAATTGGATAGAGCACCTGACTACGGATCAGGAGGTTAGGGGTTCGACTCCCTTCAAGTGCACAATTTTTTTGTACTGCATAGCTCAATTGGATAGAGCATCCCGATTGCAAATCGGGAAGGTTAGGGGTTCGACTCCCTTCAAGTGCACATTTTTTTGTACTGGCATAGCTCAATTGGATAGAGCATCCCGATTGCAAATCGGGAAGGTTAGGGGTTCGACTCCCTTCAAGTGCACAGCTTAAAGCCTGAAGTCTTAAGTTCAGAGTCCAAAGTCGAAATGGCTTTTATTCGTGGCTCCTGGCTTAAGATTGTCGGCACAGGACTTAACCAAAGCCTTTCAGTATTGTACCGAAAGGCTTTTAATTTTAAACAGCGCATGCTAAACCTGGTTTTGTTTGGCCCCCCCGGAGCGGGAAAAGGCACCCAATCGCAGAAACTTATTGAGAAATATGGCTTGATCCATCTTTCAACCGGCGACCTGCTTCGTAGCGAAATAGCAAACGGAACGGAACTTGGCCTGGAGGCAAAAAAGCTGATGGACAAGGGAATTTTGGTGCCTGATGCGGTAGTTATCGGCATGATCAGCCATAAACTGGACGCCAATAAAGAGGCTAAAGGCTTTATTTTCGATGGTTTCCCGCGTACTGTTGCCCAGGCGGAAGCATTGGATCAGTTGCTGGAAAGCAAAAACGCCCCCATATCAGGCATGATCGCGCTTGAGGTGAATGACGAAGAGCTGGAGCAGCGTTTATTATTAAGGGGTAAAGATTCAGGCAGGCCTGATGACGCCAATCCCGAAGTGATCCGCAAACGCATTAAAGAGTATAATGATAAAACTGCACCTGTGGCAGGTTTCTATAAAGCACAGGATAAATTTAAAAGCATAAATGGCATTGGTTCTGTTGAAGAGATCTTTAATGGAATAGGTGCTGTGATAGATTCTTATTAAGGAAGTCCGAAAGTCGGAAAGCCAGTAAAGTCCGAAAGTAAGAAGAAACAATCGGCTAATATTTAAGTTTCTAATAGTATAATTTTAATCTTCCGGACTTTACTGACTTCCGGACTTTCCGTCTCAAACAATGTCCCAGGGTTCCAATTTTGTTGATTATGTGAAGATCTGCTGCCGCTCAGGTCATGGCGGGGCGGGTTCGTCGCATTTACACCGTGATAAATTTACGGCAAAAGGCGGCCCTGATGGTGGTGATGGCGGTCGCGGAGGGCATGTGATTGTAAAAGGGAATGCCCAGCTATGGACATTGCTCCATTTAAAATACCGTAAACATGTTATTGCCGGTGACGGCGAATCTGGCGGAAGCTCCCTGAAGACAGGCAAAACCGGTCGTGACGAAATATTGGAAGTACCCCTGGGTACTATCGCCAAAAATTCAGAAACCGGCGAAACTATATTCGAAATAACTACCGACGGAGAAACCCGGATACTGACCGATGGCGGTCGCGGTGGATTGGGCAACTGGCATTTTAAAACGCCAACCCTGCAAACACCCCGCTTTGCCCAACCCGGCGAAGACGGCAAAGAAGAATGGAATGTACTGGAACTGAAGATACTTGCTGATGTGGGCCTGGTAGGTTTCCCAAATGCGGGCAAATCAACCCTGCTTTCGGTTGTTTCGGCGGCCAAGCCGGAGATTGCTGATTATGCTTTCACTACTATCGTACCCAATTTGGGTATCGTAGCATATCGTGGCGGCAAATCATTTGTGATGGCCGATATCCCCGGCATTATTGAAGGTGCATCGCAGGGAAAAGGATTAGGTTTCAGGTTTTTAAGGCACATTGAGCGCAACTCGGTATTACTGTTCATGGTACCTGCTGATACCAACCGCAGTATTAAAGAGGAATACGAGATCTTACTGTACGAACTACAGGAATACAACCCCGAAATGCTGGATAAGCCGAGGGTGCTGGCGGTTACCAAATCGGACATGCTGGATGATGAACTTCAGGCTGAAATGAAAAAGGAACTCCCCACGGACGTCCCTTCAATCTTTATATCATCAGTAGCTCAAAAAAATATCGATGAGCTGAAAGATTTGTTGTGGCGGGAGATCAATTTTGGAAGTTGATTGAGTTAGATTAGGTTGATTGAGTTAGCATTTTTTGCCATCCATCCAATGACTCAATGACCAAATGACGCAATGACATTTTTCCATCACCTCCTCACCTTAGCAGCGTAAAGCACATAATCATTACTAAGCATCGAAACATTCCAGCCGGTATAACCTCTAAACGATTTCATGATCAATTTTTCTTTCGGGCCGTTATAAGTTTCGGGCAAAACAATAAATAAGGGGCCCGAAAAACCATCGTAGGTATATTCATCCATATCTATCTTAAGGTCATCTTTGATGATTGGGAGTGTGATGATCCGGTTATGTAAAACCTCCAGCCCTATATCATTACTTATAAAAACAAAAACAGCGTTTTTATTTTCTTTATCAAGTTGTATGACTTTGTTGAGAGATTGCTGATCGATATTTGGCTGGGCAATGCCGGTAATGCCATGCGCGCTTATGTTTTTATTGAAATAAAAGCCGGTGTACAGGTAATGTACCGAAAAGCCTGCGGTACACAAACAGATCAGCATAAAAAACACTTTTAAAACAGGCCCGGCCCGGGATACCAGCCAGATCATCCCCGGAACAATTAAAATGCCAAGGATGCGAAAATGCCTGGCCTCGTACGAAATATTCAGCTGCCGCAGGAAGGCAAAGCCAAAAAAAAGCAGAGCCACAAAGTAAAACAGCACCAGGAACAGCCTGTAGGTGTTATTGTTTACCCGGCGCACGATCAGCAGGGTAAGTATGAGACTTAAAAGAGAAATCACAAATAAGACGACCACACTCCATCCCGGCGGAAGCAATGCCGGCCCAAAATGATAGATGAGCCCATGCGCAAAATCATCAATAGAAAAAGCCGAAATTATTGGTGATGCCAGCGGAAAGCTAAAGGTTTCGGCGGTTAGCCTGAAACCCTGGGCGGCACTCGCCGGGCTTTGCCCCTTCGAAAGGAAAAACACATAAATACAAGCCAGCGACATTACTGCCGGGATACCCACCCACAGGCCCTTTTTTACCCATTCCAATATGCCTTTGCTATGAGCGCAAAGTTTTATCCACAGGCAGCATAAACCGGCAATGTAGATCCAGATAAAGGATGATTTAAAAAAGAATCCGGCCCATCCGGCTATTAAAACAAACAGCGCAACCTTAATTCCCGGTTTATCAAAGGATGCACAACCATACAAAAACCAACCTTCGAACGCGAAAAGCAGTATTTCGCCGCCATTGTAATAAACGTAGGGTACAAAAAATGCCACCTGGCAAACGATGAAAACCAGGCTTAACGCGGCAATCATGGGCGAAAACCCAACCTTCTTAAAAAACTGATAAAAACCGGTTAAACCGATAGCCGTACACAAGCTTACCGTAATGGCAATAGTCTGCCCCATATTGATGGCAGCTATCAGCTTAAAAAAATAAGGCACCAGGTATTGGCCGGGACTCCACCATGTTAAATATTCGGTATAATCCTGCGAAATATCGCTCTGATCGGGCGCCACCATATTATTAAAACCACCGCCAAGGTGCATGCTCCTTAATACCTGCAAACCATTCGCCGGATCGGGGAACAGGGCGGGAGGAATCATAAATAAACTGATCCCCATAACCAATACGGCTATGGCTATAACTGCAAGAATGATTTGATAAGGATTTCGTTTAAGAGAGGACATCCGAATATTTTGAAAATCTATGTTAAACCTTTATTTGTCTAACTAATCACCCTGTCCCGCACTTTAACCGCAGGGTTACCCTGGTAAATAGTATATGCCTCAAGGTCTTTTGTAGCTATGGAACCGCTGGACAAAACGGCATGTGATGCTGCTTTTACACCGGGCATTACCATCGCCCCTGCCCCTATCCATACACCATCTTCCAATATAAACCCTTTAACGATCAGGTCGAACGCGGTTTTTTTATAATTATGATTGCCTGTTAATAAAACAGCTCCCTGCGAAATACATACACTGTTGCCGATGCTCACCGGTACCAGGCAATCTATCCAAACATTTTCGCCAATCCAGGTATGATTGCCAATGGTAAGATGCCAGGCGTATTTGACATTTACCCCTGGCTTGATGGTGACGCCCTTACCAACCTTAGCCCCAAATAAGCGCAGTAAAAATGATTTGAAACTGTTTGATGGAACCAAACTGGTCTTTAAAAAAAAGGCGTTCAGGTAATACCACAAAAACCGTTTGAATGCAGTGCCGCCGGGATGAAAGGGGGCATTGTTATAGGATGAAAGATCAGTTTTTTGATTCATTTACATTGAATGCATCGTCATGCTTTACCCAAAAATACAACGTAATTGCAATGATCACGTAGATCAGAATGTTAAAAATGGTATGGTGGTCTAATATATGGGTTCCTTTTTTATCCCAAAAGATAGCCAGCAGCACAAACCGCAGGATATTTAACAGCTCAATGCCGATAATCCCGCTTATCAAAAACACCCACTTCGACTTGAACTTTTTTGGATAAGCCAATACAAAAGCCGCAAAAAAACTCATCACTCCCAAACCCAGGCACGAGTACACCAGTTGAATAGCACCATGACCAGCCACTAAAAGCTCATATTCATTATAAATGGCGCCAAAGCCAAGCAGATTAAGTAAACCGGCGCTACTCATAAGTAACAAATGGCGCAGCCAGCTGATATAATTCAAGCGATTAGCTAAAAACGCGCTGTAATGATGCCCGGGGGAGGTTATCCCGAAAAAAAATATGTTGAAATAATAAAACAGCAAAAAAAGCACCACAAAGACGATCACAAACCGGATGGGGCTTGAGTTTTTATGCGTCGCAGTTTTTATAGGTTTATCCTTTTGAAGGATCTCGTCTATTTTTATGTCAACCACCAGCCGGAACCAATAGGCCTGCAAAAAATGGAATATCACGCCAGTTCGCCCGTCGAGAATCCCCAGCTGGAAAAACATCCTGTAAGTAAAATAAAGCATTGGCCTTACATAGCGCGGCAATCGCCACCACAGCTGTTTTAACCAGGCCGTACGTTCATCCGGCGAACCCCAAAAACGCGGTTTTATGGTTTGCGACCTGATCTGTATCATCCGCTCCACTTCTTCGTGCGCCACCAGGTCGCTGTAACGGTTATGTTTGGCTATCCAAAAGCTGATGTTGTTTTCTTTCAGGTTTTCTTCCAGGATATGGGCGTCTTTCCAAATGATAGTCTTGCCTGAAACGATAAACCGGTGATCCATATTTTCATTCAAATCTGAGTAACCAACGCTAAACCTGAACATTTTTAACAGGTAAAATGGCGAGTAGCCGCCGTGTTTTATCCATCGGCCCTTAAAAAAATTCTTCCGGTTAAAATAAATGCCGTTTACGTTAGCAAAATCTTCAGCCCTAAAATCCTCCAGCCCCTTTTTCAATTCAGGCGTAACAGTTTGGTCAGCGTCCAAACAAATAACCCATGGCGTTTGAACAGGGAAGTTTTTTAGCGCGAAATCCCACTGTTTTGGGTGATTCTCAAAAGCGTTATGCAAAACTTTTGCACCAAATTCTTCAGCTATGGCTATCGTTTTGTCGGTACTGCCCGAATCTAAAACAAAAACCTCCGCATCCAGCTCTTTTATAGATTGCAGCAGGCGCGGAAGATGAATCTCTTCGTTAAATGTAATAATGATAAAAGAAAACTGTTTGTTCAACTTAGCCTTGCTTTGATGATCATTGATTTCCAAAAATAAGGCACACGCCCGCAGCCTTTAAATGCGGTAACTATAAAACCTGCTTCTGTTAATAATTTGCTTAACGATGCCCTCGACCAGAATTTAATATGGCCCCCATGCCAGCCCGGGCTTAAATGGTGGTCCCATTTATTAAATAGGCTGAGAGACAGATTTTTTAAATAGCCATGATACGGGGTGGTGATGATTAGTTCACCTTTGCCATTCAACGCTTCTTTACAAAATTGGATAAACCCAGCCGGATCGTACAGATGCTCAATTACTTCGGTTGAAATAACGGTATCGAACTTTAAGCCCTGCAATTCTTCAGGTAGTTTACCGGTTGAGAGGTCCTGGATAAAAAAACGGTCGGGATTAGCCTGGCGGGCAATGGCGATGCCTTCAGCAGAAGCATCCGTTCCGTAGGCGTTAAAGCCCTGCGAGATCAAATAATTAGCAAGATAACCGTTGCCGCAACCCAAATCCAGGATGCAGGTATTGGCATTTTTATCCAGCAATGAGAGTACCGGCGCCTGGAGATAATTGAAGGTATGGGCAGGTGCATCGGTATAAAAGCCGTAATCTTTGTATTCCGTCATTTTCTGATCAATTCGTGGTAAAGGTCGACATACTTTTTTACTAAATTCTCTTCTTTAAAATCACCGGCTATTATACCAGGGGCAAATTCCCTTATCCGGTTAAGCCCATCCCTGTGGTGGATGGCAATGTTGTTGATATGCCAGGCTAATGATTCGGGGTTGGTATGGCAAATCCAGCCCAGATTATTAACATTCACATAATCTTCTAAACCAACATCTTCGCTGATCAAAACCGCAGTGCCAACACTCAGGCTTTCAATAACCACATTGCCGAAGTTCTCGTCATACGACGGCAATACAAAAAGATCATGAGCCCGCAACAGATCGAATTTGTCGTTACTTTGAAAACCTATCCAATCGATCTTGTCTTCCAAACCATTATCAGCCGCTATCTTTTTTAAAGATTCGACATAACCCGGCTCCCCGTCGCCGGCAATAGTAAGCAGGTAGGGAATAGTGATTGCAGGCAATGCCCTGATCAGTAGGTCCAGCCCTTTTTTTTCTTCGATCCTTGAAAAGAATAATAATTTAAAAACAGGGGATAGTTCTCTGGGGGAATAGTTCTTTTCTTCAGGTAGCTTCACAAAATTCGGCAATATAGCCATGCTCTTTGGTTTGAACAGACTGCTCACCGCATCCGCCTCTCTTTTTGAAGTAGCATGGACATGGCATTTTTCTAATAGCGTTTTGCCAAGTAAATGATGGAGCAACCATTTAACGCCAATGTTTTTGTTTTGAAACGAATAAGGGCTTAATGTACCCCTTGCCGAAAGCAATACCGGTACGTTTCGCTTTAAAGCAATGAGGCAGGAGAAAATGGACACCAGGTTCCACCAGGCATGGATATGGATGAGGCTGAAACTTTGCGCTTCTTTTCGTAAAGTTTTGGAAAGTGCCGGTGAATAATGGCTGTGATCTTTGGTGATTCTTTTAAAATACGTTACGGGTACGCCATCCACCATAACCCTGTCGCCGGGAATAACAGGCAGCTCCTCTTTTCCGTTGGCTGTGGTGGCGTAAACTTCGGTATCCAAACCGGCCTTTACCAGGTTTTCGGCCAGCATGGATACAGACATGCTTGGCCCTCCATAAATAAAGGCAGGTTTATAAGCCGCACAGATCTGTAAAATTCTCAAACCTCTTCGAGTACTCCTGTATACCTTAAAATCCTGAATATGACGAACATACTAATATAACTCCAAAAAACGGAGTTGACGAGAAACTCAAAACTTAATCCCCTCCAAAAGATCTGGAAAAGGCCGCTGAATATGAGTGCCGTACCTAAGGTATACCCGCCAAAAAGATATTCGGCTTTTAGCGATATTAACTGGGCGATAGCGCCATATAAAAATAAGCCGATCAAAATTCCGGGCATCCCCCATGAAAGGTAAGCATCCACAATATAGGCCGGTTTAGCGGATACATTTGCTCCCCTCCTGATTACACCCGCATCGTAAACACGTTCCATCACCAATTCCTCCGTGCTTGGCTTCGAAGGCCAGAAAGCCCGCGGGACAACGGCTATAGCTGATTGTTTTAAAAGCTGCGTGCCATAATAATCAATATTTGATGGTGTTGATTGAACAAATTCAGTAAACATATCAACCTCGCTCAGCCTGTAAACCAAAAAGCCCCAGTTGGAGTCATCTCCCGATTGTTCGCTATTTATAGTCGCATCAAGCGCCAGTTTATAGGCATCGTCTGCATCAACATCTCCCGACCAGTTATTTTCCCTAAATACCTGGTTATAAGTAGGAAGAAACATAAACAGGATCAACAATACCGGAACGAAAATAACGGTTACCAGCTTTTTATAATTCGGATATAAAAACAGCCCCAGTACCAAAACACTGATAATGATCGGTTCCTTAAATCCCGAAATGAGCGCCTGGTAAAAGTTGGACATGTATAGCAGAACACAAAAAGCAGTATTCCATAATTTTTTCAGGGGAATTGCAAACGCGAGTGCAAGTGTACCCGCTATAAAGCTGAGGGAACTGAACTGAAAATAAAATTGCTGCAATCCGGAAACCTTTAAAAACAGCAACGAAACAGGCAATGTGACAATTGCAGTTATAAACAACACATTGGCCAGTTTTTCCGTTTCAATATGATATTTTTTCTTGACAGGGTATTTCATAAAGGCCAGGATACCTGTCACAAAAGCAGCATGCCCCAAAACATAATAACGCTGGCAAAGGGCCGTCAATTCAACTTTTTGCTGATCAATTATAAAAAAGGTATTATTTGTTTTTTGAAAATTATCATACCCCAACAAGTTCAGAAAATAAAAAACTGAGCTCCATGACATATACCCGGCAAAAATAATCTGCACCAAAAAAATGGGCCGCATTATTTGCTCCGCGATGGGCCTGTCTTTCGGCAGCGGCTTTACCCATCCGCTCAGGGTTAAGTAAAAAATCAAATTTGTTCCGATCCAGGCGATGAAATACGACAAAACAGGATCGGATTGAAATAACAAAGCTATCCCAAAAGGTAAAAACAAAACCAGGTATCGTTCAATAGGCTGATTTTTATCCATTATTTACCACAGTTTCAATAACGTTAACCTGCTCTTCAATGGTCCATTTTTCTATCAGGGCTCTTGAGTTTCCCCCCATTTCAGCCAAAACACTTTTACCCTTACCAATTAGTTTATTAAGCTTCCCGGCCAGATCGGCAGTTACGCTGAATTTAAATATCTCCCCGTTTTTACCGGGTTCAACCAGGTCGGCTGCCGCTCCCACTTTATCCGAAGCAAGGATAGCCTTCCCGGAGGCCATTGCCTCATTAATGGCTAAACCCCAAGATTCACCCGGGCCTTTTGAAGGCAGGCAAAACAAATCACAGGCCTGAAAAACTACCGGCATCTGCGATTGATTCTGAAAATCCATAAAATGAACATGGTTATCTTGTTCAGCTTTCCGTTTCAATTGCTCCTCCAGCGGGCCGTTGCCCACAAAAAGTAAATGAGCGCTTGTAGTATTTAAATTTAAAAAAGCTTCCAGTAATAGCACCGGAGATTTCTTTTCTTCGAATTTACCGGCAAACAGGATGAGTATTTCGTCATCTGCAATACCCAATTCTTTCCTTAACAACAATGCTTCTTCACTTTTATCAGCCGCAAATCGCTTATTATCAATAGCGTGAGGGGCAAAACTTAGTTGATTATCCTTCAGCCCGTATTTCATAAAATAAGCTTTGGTATTTGCGCCGGGATAAAATGCATGGTCGACGTGCCGGTAAACCCATTTTAAAAACACCGTTTTTAGTATCGTCCGCGTCCCGTTTTCTTCATCCAGCAAAGTGGAGTCGCCCCTGAAGAAAACAGGTATCTTGTTTTTAAAATACCGCAGCGCTTTTAAATGACTTTGAAAACCCCACCCGTAAATGAGGATAGCATCGGGTTGCCAGTTTTTTATTTGTTCGATCAAATCAGGATTGATAACCCCGTTAAAGTGATGTGTGCCGGGTTCTTTTGATGTATTTTTTACCCACTCATAAGGGTATCCTTCCAGTAAAGGGATGTCCCACTTTATTGTTTTATTAAAGCCGGGGTCAAATTTATGAGCCGACGCTTCGCCCCAGGTATAAAAAACTTTAATATCCAGTTTGCCCCTTTTATGCAGGAACTGGAAAACAGGTGCGTAGTATTGTATGGGATGAGTAGTTATTATGGCCAGTTTTTTCATTTTTGACAATCAAAAGCTGCGGCTTTATAAAACCTGCCTTCTTCTTCAACAAACTTAAAAATGGGGTCGGCTGAATCCCCGAAAGTACACGGACGAATATTGACAAAACCTGCCTTTTTTAATTCATATTCCAGCGATTTATAATCCCACATCCATAGGTGCTTGGAGTTGCCATACATACCTTTAAGGTTGGATGAAAGGGATTTGGGGCGATTTTCAACCCCCAGCATCGTATTGCGCATTAATTCATTCGCAGGCGCTTCGGTGGTATCGAAATCGAATATATAGTCTTGTACAGCAGCCTTCAGATCGGGCACTACGCCCCTGAAAGTGCCGCCGGGTTTTAATATTTTATAAGTATTTTTCAGGGCCGTTAGAAAATCTTCGTAAGCCAAATGCTCCAGGATATGTGAACAATAAACTGCATCGCAGCTATCGGGTTGTTCAGGCAGCCCCTTTACAACATCGCCATATTTTACATTTGCAGGGAAACGTTGGTTATTGCGCGTATATAATTTACCCAAAATTGGCAACCGCTCAAATCGCAAGGTTGGGGATGCGTCATAGTTCACCCATTCGCCAGGGGCCGAAAATCCGCAGCCATATTGAACATATCTCTTCATCAGGATGTAAAAATAACCTTATTAAATAAATCGCACTGCCGTTTCGTCATCATTTGAGCCGAATATTTTTGAACTGCATTCACATTATATTCCGGTAAATCTGCACCGCCATTCAATATCAATCTAAAAAAAGAATCGATTTTTAAAAGCAGGCCGGGTGTTTCGTCATAACTGTAAGCATCGTTCAATCCAAACTCTTTTAAAATAGCAATGGCCGAGCTTTTTGCATTAAATACCGCCATCAACGGCTTGTGGGTTAAAAGGTACGGAAAAATTTTTGAAGCTGTATACTGCGGATCATCAGAACCGGGAATAAACAAGCCGTCGGCCTGCTGCAGAGTTTGCAGGGTATGGTAGTAGCCTATCCTGTCGGTTATCTCCACTACATGGTTTTCTATTTCCCGCTCCTTTGCTAAAGGTAAAATAGTAGCACTGCCCTGCCCGTTTGGTGCGTAGCTGGTGCCGATAAAATAAAGTTTTAGCTGCTCGTACACATCGGGTTCAGCCGCCAACCCTAATTTCAAAGCCTCAAAAGCCGGGATGATCGCATTATACATGTCCATGCCTCCGCGGCCGATATAAACGATGTTTTTAAAGGAGGGATCAAGCAGTGAGGTAAATTCATCGGCATGATCAGCCGCAATTTTCATATCCGGCTCAAAAGCGCCAAAGGTTATGGTTTCTGCGGGGATATTTTTTAACCGGGGGTACCTGTCTTTAAGTATCTCAATATAATTATTCGAAACGCTGATCAATCCCCCAACCTCATTCATGGCTTTTGGCTCCAGGAATTTATTTAAACGGTAGGAGAGCCAGTATTTTGGCGGCTGCTGTTCTTTGGGTTTGTCGCGGTAATATTCGGAATGCCAGGGGTCCTGCATATCGATCACATAAGGTACCTTAAACCTTTTCTTCCAATATGCGCCTAACGTACAAACCTGGAATTGCGTTGTAGAAAAATAAACCAGGTCGAATTTGCCTTTCTTTAATAGCTGGTTTACTTTTTGACGAAAAAACCACCACGACCGGTAAGAAATGCTCCCAAAACCAAGCTTCGAAGTCCATTTTTTACCCAGGGATTTAATAAGGTGTATTTTTGTCCCTGCCGGGATACTTTCGGTTAGCAATTTATCTTGCGGCAGATCGGTATAAGCCGGGTCAACCGCCACCACTTCAGCCTGCCAGCCATTTGCTTCAAAATAGGGCAAACTCATCCTTACACGCTGCATATCGGCAGTATTTACGGGCGGAAAATAGGGCGAAATGATCAATACACGTTTCAATTAAGCGTCGTGTTATATTTACTGTTGATCTTCCGGGCCAATTGGTGGCCGGGCTTTTCTACTACCAGATAAAAACCGTAGGATATGGCAACGGCAAGCAAAAGAAATAGCGGGTAGGTAAAAGTATTATAAACCAAAAGCAGCCGCAAAACCACATACAGCAAAGGGTGACATAAATAAAGCGAGTAGGAGAACTTACCCATTTTTTCGAGTGTTTTATTGGAGGGATGCGTTTTAAAGTAAACGATCTCTGTTTGTAACCATTTATAAATCAGCAGTGCGAAAATATTCATCGAAAGGATATAACTGATGTGCAAATGAAATTTACCCAAACAGCAAAAAAAGCTGATGAAAAAAACAATGATCCGGTAAGTCATTACCGATTTAAAGCTTGCCTGTTTTAAATCATCAATATGTTCGGCTATCAGCACACCCAAAAGCCAGCAGGGCAAACCAACTATCCAGGTTAACCAGCCGCCCAGCTGCCAGTAATAACCCTGGTAATTGGTATTCGTTTGTCTAACAAAAGCCAAAACATCATGAAAGCAAAGCGTACCTATCACTATAGCGGCGATTGCGTAGGAGATCAGAAATTTGCTTTTCCAGCTCAGTTTGATCTTCGCCATAAAAGGGTATAAACCGTAATAGATCAGCTCGCAAAATAAACTCCATACCACGGCATTTTCAGGGTGGTTAAATTGTGTGCCGATGATGAGGATCACGGCCAGGGGGATCAGGATCCTTAAAAAACGCCTGATCCAGAATTCGGTTAAATTGGGGATGCCGTTTTTATTGGGATAATGGATCACAAAACCCGATATGATAAAAAATGCAATAACCGCCGAGGTGCCGTCAAAAGCATTGGCCAAAAAATACCCGGCATCCCTAAAAATGGAATGCGCAGAATGCTTGAGCGCAGTTGCATAAACATTATCAAAATGCGACAGCATTACGATAAACGCCAAAACAAACCGGATGCTGTCGACCCCGTAAAACCATTTGGTTTTTGTATTGCCCACTATATTTTGGGGTACCGCTTCAAACATTTGCTATCACTTTTAAAAATTTCTCACTTTCCATTTCCCAGTTCAATTCGGTTTGGCCTGTTTGATAAGCTGCTGTTTTGGTTTGATATAACAGGTCCCTGTTTTTATTGTATTTGTTCAGGATGGCTGATAATTCAGTTGCGTTTTTATATACTTCGCCTGTTTGCGGGTATTGTTCAAGTAACCTGATCTGTGCATTTGTATTGCTTGCTGCCACCGCAAGCCCGCATTGGATATAGGTAAAGATCTTATTGGTTAATGAAATATCCCGGTTAAGGCACGAACCTGTTTCGGAGGCCAGCCCTATATCAAATTGTGAAGCAATGCTGAAGATCTGGCTTGCCTTTACCGGCTCGTAGAAGTACAGGTTATAATTGGCAATGCCCGCGTCATGAGCCAGTTCTGAAAGGCTTTGTTTGTAGCCTTCCACCGGTTTTCCCAATAAATGCAGTTCGCATTTTACGCCCGACTGGCCTATTGCCTGTATCACCTGTTCCAGCCCGCGCAAAGGCCCGATTGTTTGCGAAAACCAAAAAAGTTTCAGCAGTTTCTTTTCATTTTTAACGATAGAAAGATCGATCGTCCGGGGAAATACGTTCAGGACAGTAGTTACAGGCCGTTCATATAAAGCGGCATACTGATCGGCAATCATAGGGCTTGAGGCCGTAATGTAATTGGCGCCGGGGAGATATTTATCTTCAAGAAAACTGCAAATTTTATAATGAAATGAATTGATATCATCATCAATTTCCTGCCGGTGAAAATCTTCCGCATCAAAGCCGTATGGTTTTTTGTTGCGGGCAGCGGCACTGGCAGCAGCCGGTAATGCTCCTAAATTGTGAGCAATGTACAGGTCGGCCTTGTGCTTTTTGGCTCCTTTTTTTAAAAAATAGCTACTCCTTGATATTGCAAAATCTGCGAATGATTTATAATCTCCCGTTCTCTCAATGATTAACCGGCTGAAACGGTGAATTGAGCGGCTCAAAAACCATAAAAAGCGTTTTTGCTCCGGGTCGCCGCCTAACCTCACTGCTTTCCACTTTTTCCCGGCAAATAATTGCCCGTCATGCTGCGTTCCCCAATCGTTCCAGTAAGCATATAGTACCGTTACATCGTATCCTGCGCCGGTTAATGCATCAGCTTCTTTAACCAAACGCGGGTTGAGCGAAGGCTGGCCCGATGAAATTAAAACTATCTTTTTAATGGATCCCAATAAAGTTCAGGTAAATTCGATTATTCGGTTTTTTGGTAATTAAGCAGGTTATACATAATTACCGGGATGCCCACGATCAGCGACAGCAAAATTCCATAATGCCATCCATGATACAATTGATCATTATCGGAAGCTACGGAACTCATCAGGATTAATTTTACAAGGCGGTAGCCGATCCAGATCCCGAATGCAAAAATAACCACCCGTGTAGCCCGCAGCCTGAATTTAAATCCATCAACGGGATCAGGGTTAACTTTTAACTCCGCGTTTATTAAAACCTGCATCGAGAAATTGATCAAACAAAAAAGCAAAATGGAAGTGATGCAGTCGTATAAGAGATGGTACTTAGTCAGCTGCCCCAGGTCATCCTCCAACAGCCAGTCCAATAACCAATATATTGTTCTCATCTTTTATTTTGCTTTATTTATCAGCTATTAAACAGTTGGAGATAGTCGCGGGCGATCACATCAACATTAAACCGTTCCATGGCAGTTTTGCGGCACAGGTTTCTGTCGATGGTATCAATCTCTGCGATTTTTTGCTGCATTCCTTCTGCATCATCCACAATAAAACCGGTAACACCATTTTCAACTACTTCGGGTACCGATCCTCTCCTGAAAGCGATCACCGGCGTACCACAGGCCATCGCCTCTATCATCACCATGCCAAAAGGCTCATCCCACTCAATCGGGAACAATAATGCTTTTGCATGGCCCAGCCGGCTATTCTTTTCAGCATCGTTTAAAGGGCCAACATATTTTATCTGTTTATTATCAATTTGCGGCTCAATAACCGTGTTAAAATAAGCCTGATCTTCTTCTGTATGTGATATATTCCCGGCTATAACCAACGGGTTATTTGTTGCTCTGGCAACCTGTATAGCAGTATGCGCCCCTTTTATCCTGTCTAACCGGCCCAAAAACATTAAAGGTGCATCTTCAGTAACTTTTGTATTTAGTTTGTACTGCGAAAAATCAATCGCATTATAAACCGTTTCCCAACGGCCTTTTACATTGCCGGTGGCTACGCAGTTATCGCTGCATGCTGTAAATATTAAATTGCGGTTCGGCAGGCTGGTTACAATTTTTATTCCACCCTGGGCTACCGGTCGCCCATAGGTCATTATTTTTTTTACCGGATTGTTTAAAACAGGCAGTAAATAAACCAAACGGCCAAAATTGTGGATCAGGTCAAAGCTATTCCGGTTGTTACGCAGGTATTTCCAAACAAACCGGGCTTCATTAAATCTCACCTGTTTCGACCGGCCCAGATCATTCGTCCCAAAGGTTACCGTTTTTCCACTGCAATGCGAATCCGGTCCTGCCAGTAAGGTTACCTCATGGCCCATCTTGTGGTATTCTTCGGCAAACAGCGACACCAGCCTTTCGTGCCCGCCATATAATGTGGGCGGTACTGGTATTCCCGGGTCCATGATCAGCAAGATCCTCATGCTGACTCTGCCCCCACCTCCCTGAAGATCTTCAGGTATTTCTCCGCACATTTTTCAAGCGTAAGGTTTTCAAGGACATAATCCCTCGGTTTAAACTCATTTATTTTACTTAAAAACATGTCAAGTTTGGGCTTAAAGCCAGCTGCGTCCGTAAATTTCACCCCGCAACGTTCATCCCAATAAGGTACCGAACTTACCGGCTGATATTTCACCCTGTCGGGATAATAATGCGGGTCCTGCCAAAAGCCGCCCCTGTCCCAAGCCAAAATAGGTGTATTAGTAGCTAATATTTGCTGGTAAGCAAGGCCCTGGGTCTCATGCTCGCAAAGAAAAATTACCGCTTTTGAAACTTTGAGTTTTTCTGTTAACTCATCGTGTGTGTACCGTCCGTATTTAATAAACTGATAGCTGATGTTTTGCGCGTCAAGCGTTTTAATGACCGGGCTTACTAATTCCTTATCCATTTGCTTATGCTGCCATCTGATTTTATCATATATCAAAAAATCGAAGGTCTTAACGCTATTGTATGGCTTCCATTGTTCGGTGTCAATGCCCACCGGCCATGAAAGCACCTTATTGCCATATAAGGGCGTAAACATATCGCACATCCATTCACCGGGCACCAGCACACGTTTAATGTTTGGGTATTGTTCAAACAGGTCGGCGCATTCAATCGGGTGCGAGTAGATCCCAGCACCAAGTATGATGGGGTTTTTCCATTGCTTTTCAAACACCAGGTGCGGTTTGCCAATAATACAGGCTATTTCTTCGGGATGTTTGCGGATATAGCCATAATCATTATACCTGTAAGGATAGCCTATCCTGTCAAATCCTTTTAGAAGATTAATGGCGATGGTTGCCACACCGCCCGGCTTTTGTTTTCCACGCACCAACCGCCTGATCAGCCTGCGGGGATAGCGGTCGTATTTAAACCACCTGTCCGGGTCGGGTTCACTGTAAAATATGTTGATGGGCTTATCCAATTTTTTTGGCGATTATTCCATAACTCATGCCGCATGATGTCGCGTCCCTGCTTTCTATTCTCTTTTTTACCAAC
>Ga0206955_1104_pt1 | contig 22701 bp, 18 predicted proteins | sample Alteio_BWOrgHeat_34_FD_153247 | JGI IMG/M metagenome (GOLD analysis project Ga0206955, IMG submission 153247) | Enriched cells from forest soil in Barre Woods Harvard Forest LTER site, Petersham, Massachusetts, United States -... | ecosystem: Environmental > Terrestrial > Soil > Temperate forest >...
GTCGAATAATGCTTGCCGTCGGCCGCGGCGCCTCCGTTCATCAGTAATTTAATGTCATTGAAAAGAGGAGAAGGATCATAAAGCGATGGAAGGCCCTTGTCTGTCTCGCCAGTTCCGGTACCACCGGTGTTTACATCATCACAACAGGGATTATCATTCGCCGCTGACCCTTCTGTAATATCAGCGCAATAATTTTGTTTAAGTATGCAGGATAGTTGTATGTCAACCGTTCGCTGCCCTTCATTCAATAATAGTACGGGTGAGCTCATGACAAAGCCGATACGCGCATTCGGATAAGGCTGCAGGAACTGGTTTTCCGGATCGACGAATTTACTGAGATGTGCCCCCAGCGTTGGCCAGCTGATTGGGCCGCCATCTTTGAAATCCTTATCTATGCCATCCGCCTTGGTGGCTACCGGGTCCATATATACGCCTTCGACATAGGCCTTGTCCTGAAAGAACTGATTATTGACAAAAAGTGTCCTCAGGTCCTTTACCTGCGCCTTATTGACAACGAGGTCCTCATCGAGACTGAATAAAATATCCTGTTTGTTATTGTCTTTAGAGTCTTTTACGAGCAGACCCTGTTTCAGCGCATATTGATCAAGCGTTTTTTGAATGTCAAAAACAATATGCGCCATATCAGGCTCTGCATTGCGTGGAATAAGTTGAAGTACCTGCTGGTAGAAAAAATCAAGATGTTTGCGGGTGAATTCGTTTAATTCATCCTGCAGATGGAGAAATAATTTCAGAAATGCAAAGAGCAGGGCGAGGTGCGGACTATGTTTTTGCCGGAGATCCACCCGGAGGTTCTCGAAACTTTCCGGAAGGCTGAGTTCAGCGGCGCCTTCTGCGGAGTGAATCATATCGAGCAATGGTGTCGATAAGTCCGCGATTGCATTGTACAGGGCAATCAGGCGCTGACGCTTCGTTTGTCCGGGATTGTTGTAATCCGGATTGAAGTCGTACAGATCTGCCGTCTGCAACCCCCAGACATTAGATGTGGCGTTTCCCTGCAACAGACCGGAATAATTGATGGGTTTTATCCTGAGAAATCTTACCGCGGTGTTGGCCTGATAAACGAATGCTTTAATTATTGGCTGACCATTTTTACTGATCAGGCTTTCGAGTGCGCTCCCGATAATGAGCCCTGAATTTTTCAGCTGAATGTCCCATTGATTCAGCGACCTGATGAGCGTACGGTATTGATAGTTCACTAAGGTTTGCAGTCCGGCTTTCGTGGGTCTGTACAGAAATTTCTTCCGGTATTTGGTAATTCTGTTCAGGACTGTAGTCGAATCGAATTTCAGCAAACCTGTAATAATGAACGGAACGCTGTTTTGGAAGAATGGAAGCCAATCTCGAGTCTGCAAGCTTTCGTCGTAGTAGTTGATCTGTTTTGACAACTGAACAAAATAATCGAGCAGGTCTGCAAGTGTCCGGCCATCGATCTTTGCGGGACCAGACAAGAGGTCGTCGAGAACCCTGTTCGACTGACTGGTTCCCGGATCGTGTTGAAATGGGTGTATAAAATCTTTGCAGTTCAATCCAATTATTTTAATGCTAGATAGGCTGTGCCGCTTCATTCAGATAGAAGTCGTACACGTAGTTAAATCTCGAGTTGGTATTTGGGATAGAATATTCAAGCTGGATCGTAAATTTTCCTTCCCACAAATCAGAAGAATCGGGTTCAGTTACTGTTATATTTTCAATAGTGATCCGCGACTCGTAGAACAGGATTGAATTCTGGACCCTGTCTTTGATATAGCCGATCATACCGCTGTCCAGCGGATCGAAAATATAATCGGTCAGGTTACAACCATATTGCGGCTGCATCACCCGTTCGCCTAAACTTGTTGAAAGCAGGATATTGAGGCTTTCGTTGATGTCTTCTTCGCCGCTCACCAGGGAAACTGTCGCGCTGACAATTCCCGTAGCCGGGTCGGTATTTAACTCAAATACTGGTGGAAATTTCCAGCCCGTTCCTAAAAAAGGATAATCTGTTTTATTCATAAAAAGTCTTCAATTTTTTATCCGCCAATCTGAACAGTAGGAAAGCCCGCTACAATGACGCCACCGTGCGCTGTAAGATCTCCCTGACGTGCCGCGGGCCTGCCACCAATTAACACTGTACCTGAACCCATCACTATCGAATCAGGAGGCCCCACGCAAACCAAAAGGTCCCCGACGACGGCCGCGGGCAGGCTTCCAATCAGCACATTGGGCACGCATGGCCCCGCGATCGGCCCGCCGACATGCGGGACAACTCCCGTCACTAATGGGCAGGTATGCATATCCGTTATTCTTGCAGCCGATGGCATCTTTTTTAATTTATTTTTACCAATGATCCCTGTATCTGTGCGATCCCATTTGCCTGCATGGTGGCAGCAGCGCCGCTCAATTGCAGATCGGCGTCGGCGCTCACCCCGATCGATGCGCCGCCTATTGAGAGTGACGCACCTGCCGACAGTGAAAGATTGACACCTGCTTTAATTGTAATATCCATGGGAGAATCCAGCGTGATTCCGCTGGTATCCATCGTTATTTTATTGCTGTTTTGATCTTTGATTTCTATTTTGGTTCCCTGTTCGTCGAGCTGAATGCTGTTACCGGCCGGCGTATCAATAGTGATGGTCTTTGTATCATCATTGAAATTCACATGCATCTTGCTGCGCGTGGTAAAACCTTTCTGATTGTTGGCGTCTTGCGGAGCAATCGGTGCTTCTTTGGCACTGCTGTGCAGCATGCCGAGCACAACCGCATGCCTGGGATCGTTGTTGATAAAACCAACAATTACTTCATCGCCTATCTCCGGCATGAAAAATGCGCCGCGATCCGAACCGGCGTCAAGACTTGCGACTCTCGTCCAGATTCCCTGGGCGTTGTCGTCGATCACAGGAATCCTCACGAGTATCCGGAATTCGCCGTCGGGGTCATTTTGCAGCTGCACAACAATACCGATCTGTAATCCCTGGATGGATCCGATGAGGCCTGCTGCCTGCGGATCTGCGATATTCTGATAGTAACATGCAAAACGTTCAGGGTCGAGTCCAAACTGAATATGGGTGTCCCAGGAGCCGGCGACGACATCCTGGCGCACGGCGGTCACATATACCTTACCGTTATACCGGTCGCCAACGCCGGTGAGTTGAACAAGGTCGCCAGGCTTGACGCCACCGAAACCGGAAACCTTAGCTCTTCCTCTGATTTTGCCCAGCCTGCTTCTAAGCATTAATCCATCGACCCAGTCCTGCAGTTCCTGCTCGAGCAGATGACCGCTATGATGCATTTTGTATGTGTCCTGGTTCAGCGCGCCGGCGAGATCGGAACCCGTAATATTTCCTGGTTGAGTGAACGCAGAAAATTCTGTCGTATCCGCTTTAAAAAGTTCCTGGTTCGAATAATCCCAACTCACCGCTTCTACTTTATTCCATTGCACCAGTGCGTCCATTTCTGCTTCAAATTCCATCACAGAAAATCCATAAGCCACCTGAAGCACGGGATCCGCGGTTGTATCCGGTTTGTCTATTTTAATGTTCCCATCATTGGCAAAAACGAGCATTCCATTCGCTTCGGCCCTGAGCAGCATGAAGTCCCAATCGGTTAGATGGTGTTGCACAATTTCTTTATGTTTCAAAGCAGTTTCCTTGCTGTCGCTGCTGAGATTCTTATATTTTGAAATGAGATTGTCAAAAAGTTGACTGTCTTTTAGCTGGGTGAAGTACACACTCTTGCGCGCGATGCTCATCTTAACTGCCTCATCTTTGCACTCGATAAGCAACTGGCTGTCGCCGCTTGTTTTCACCTTGACACTCTGACGCACAATAATTCCTTTGAATGCCTGCGTATTGCTGCCGTCCTGGCCAAGATTGATGACAATTGGTTTACCGGGATTGAAAGTATCCGTATTGCTCACTTCAAATTTGCGCTGCGCCGCATCGCCATCTCTTATCACAATTCTTGCCGTCGGGATGCGATTCACTTCTTTATTAATGCTGATGCTCAGCACCTGCAGGGTCGCGTCGATCGCATTACCATCAACCAAAATGGAAAACGATACAACATCGTGCGTAGAAGGATTGGGAATGAGCAGTTGATCCATCAGGTGTTATTTTTTGAAAGCGGTGGAAATGACAATTGTGTGCCAGGTTTCAGTCTCCTGATATTGGTTATTGAATTGAATATTCCGATTTGCTGAAAAATATTTGAATCATTATATATGTTGAAAGTGAGATTGTCGAGGCGGTCGCCCTGCGTCACTTTACGATAGTGTGTGAGGTCGGGAGAACTGAGTTTCGTTTCGGCAAGGATCTCTTCTCTCGATTTATGATGCAGAAAGGTGGCGTCGATCTTGACCCGCAAGGGCTTTCCGTCCGGCTCAAATAAAGTATAGTTGATATCCAGGTTGGAAAGCACGCACCTGAAGTTTATCTCAGATCCCCAAAACACGATGAGGAAATTCGGCCGGTGAATGGTGCCGTCTGTGTGATAAACACATTTCAGGAAATCGCGCAACTGCTTTGCAACCGGCCGCGTCTTGTAATCCGTTGTCTTTCCGGAATAGCCTTCCATGGTTTTTGTTCCATCCAATACAAACTCCAATTTCAATTCTTCAGGAGCTGTTGACCGGTATTTCACTTCTGTGCCATCATTGCCGTGGCCCTTTTGCGTATCCACACTTACTTTGAAATTCTTTGTAAAGGTTTCCGGGTTTATCGGCGTAACGAATTTCAGGTCCGGACGTTCGTTCTGAAATTTTCTGTCCGTATAGCAACGGATCAATAATTTTTCCAGTTTCTTTCTATCGGGCATCGCGTTCCTTTAAGATTTCAAGAATTTTATCGACACAGGCTTTGATCAGTTCGTCGCTCTTACTCGGATATCCATCGGTGTTGGTATCCTGGGCCGCTGCCTCCTGTTTCTCATCCTGTGCAATAGTTGCTTTGATCACCAGTTCTCTCACTTCGATAGGCATATTTCATTTTTTTAGAATTAACCGGTTGTAATTCAGTTCCAGTGTTTCTATCAGCACTTCTCCGCGTTCGGCATTAAACTCGCCGATCTTCCAGCTTCTTGGCCACACATTATTGATGGTCCATTGCACCATTGGCTTATGTTCTTCACTGAGGAGAAAAATGTCGACCGTTTCCATGGTGATGAAGTTTTCGTTGTCGAAAGCTTCCTTCAGCCAATTTGTAATTCCCGAGGCCGAAGCGTCGAGAAAACCACGCTTCAGGATGAGCGGGCCATATTTTCTCCTTGTAGGTATCACATGCTCGAAGCGGTTCTCGCCACCTTCTTTTACCGTTTCTGAGTCGATGGTTGAGTCCAGTCCGGTGATAGACTGGAATTTCACGTCGATCGCCTTGGCGGTATTCAGCGTAAAGTGAACCTTGAAGTGAAAATTCACATTCTGATAGACATTGTCAGCCATGCGTTGTAATTTTTACTTCTTGGCTTCGACAATGGACAAGCCTTCGTGCACGAGATCCATCGATTCAATCGCCACTTCATTCGCGTCTGCCTTGAGGTTTGTGGATTGAATTTTTGTCGGCCATGCTTTGGACAATGTCCAGGTGATAATGGGTTTATGCTCTTCGTCAAGCAGCTTGATCGTAATATCGCGGCGATACTGCTCCTTGCCTTCCTGGAACATCATGGTCTTCTTCCATAATTCGAAATATTTGAAATCCCCGAGGAAAGTCCCGCGTTTCAAACTGATATTCGCGTATTTGGTAAGACCGGGCTGCTTGGTCTTGTTATAGAGCGGACTACTGCCCTCACGGTATTCGATCACCTCCGTTTCGAAATCGAGGCCGCTGACTTCCGTAAATCCAATCCTGTCTTCGCCCCATTCGACCTGGAAATGAAATTTCGGAAGCGGGTAATTTTTTTTGGGATCGTCTGCCATAAAATATTTTTTATTGGTTTACAATGATGGAATAGGTTTATTTTGTTGCGCACCTGGTTGAAGGATCTACTGCTTTGATCACAGCATCGAGCCCATCTTTCCAGGCTTTGTATTTATCTCTTTCCTTTGTTTCAAAAAGAAGCGCAGTTGTGATTTCATCCACCTCGATCACGTCCTTGTCGTACATTTCACCGACCTCTTCATAGTACTCACTGTTGCAGATCGGGAAGCTGAGATCTGGTTCAAGCCCTATGTCTTCAATTTCGCCTTCTGCATGTTTTTTTGGCCCGGAATGGTATTCACCGCGCTGATCGCGATATCCTCCACCTTCTTTTTCTTTTTCTTCGCAACGTTCATCGCAATGGAAGGTCTTTTTCCATTCCTTCACAATGGTCTGCAATCCGAAATGGTGGCTGATATTTTTGTTGATGCGATTAGCGACGTCGATGGCGCCGATAAATGCAGCCAACAATGTATCGCGTGTGCCAATAACGAGTTCCAGCTTTTTGCCATAATCGTCGATGAGGATCCTGATCCCCTGGTTGGGCGCGAGTGCGGGATTGTTCAGACACTTAATGCAATTGATCAATTCATCGTATTTCTTTTTGAGCAGGTCGAGCTGCATATAGAAATCGCGGATCATGCAATACAGAATGTCGATCGCCTTGACAGTAAGATGAGTGTTCTTACCAATGCGATGAATCTGGTGCAGAAGGATCTCCAGTTGATGACAGATCTTCCTGGACAGTTCGTTGGCCTTGGTCAATTCATCATACCAGGTCTTCCACATGTCCCTTTGTGACTTCATATAGGTGAGCACGTTTGTAAGTTCCGTCACTTGTTTGTCGGCCTGGTTAAATTTGGCCTCGACTTCTTCATATTCGTCCATCCAGGTGTCGTAGCAACAATCACCGGTGGGGGGATCTTCGGGCTTCTTTTTGCAGTCGCAACATTCTTTCACCCGGTCTTCCCATTCTATCAGTTCAATAATTTCATATTTAAGTACCAGCATATAATGATTTTTAAGAATGAATTGATAAGGTTATCAGGTCGCCGGAGCAGGTGCCGGTTGAGGTTGTCCGCCGTCGTCAGGAATGTTGATGAATGCGTCTCTGACTTCTTCGCAGATCTCGCAGATTTCGCATTCACAGCGTTCAAGCCTCGGCTCGCAATTGCCGCATCCGTCGTCGACACAATTGCATTTCGGACAACAGATTTCGTCCACCGTCTTATAGGCACCATCATAATCGCAGCGCTGATTATAGATGTCGATCACTGCATCGGTTCTGTCCTGAAGTGATTGCACCAGGTCTTTTTGCGAATTGTCCAGGTCAGTCTTTCTCAGTTTGATCGTGGCCTGGAGGAAATCGTCGAAGTCTTTGGCCTTGGTGGACAGTTCCCCCTGGAGGCTAACCAGGCTCACTACATTGCAGAATTTTTCAATGCCAATGATGTCAGAGGATTTTTTGAAGATGGAATCGATGTCAAATGCCAGTGCTTTCGGCATGCAGATGAGCAAATCGATAATTTCTTCGATGTCCTTGCAGCCCTCGGGTTTGTGTGGAGGAGGTTTCTGATCGTCTTTACAATTGTCAGGGTTCTTGCCGGTCAATATCGACCATTGTGAAACGCTGCAGCTGTCGTACCTGGAATTGTCGAGCTTGATGGCAGCATCCCGCAGATCGTTGAGTTTCGATTTGACATCTTTTATCGCGGTAAAAATATTCTTCAGTGCCGCAGCAAGATTGTCATCCCAGGTTTTGTAGGAGGTGACGTTGGTCGTTACCCTTTTGTTGGCCTCCATGAGCTGCGAGCCGATGCTGATCTCAGTATTGACGTAGCGTTGGTAGTTGTCCTGGATATGCAGGTATCTTCTTTCTCTTTTCTTGTAGATTCTTTCTTTCCCCTCGTAAACAATTTCGAGCTTTCTTACATTGTGTTTTGCGGTAAACAATTTATCGCAATAGCCCTTCTTGATCACGTTGATCGATTTCTGCGTCGCATTGTCCTTCTCTTCACAGTCGGGGATGGGCTCAGGCGGACGCTGCTGCTGGGGTTTAGGCTCGTTTCTTGAATAACTCGTTGCCATATATTTTTAATTTAAATGGTTGATGAAGATGGGTTACGATTCGGAAAGCATCTTGTGCATGAATTGCAGGATGATGAATTCCGCAGGTCTTACCGCGGCCAGACCGATCTGGATGATCATCCGGCCTTCCCAGATGTCGAGCTCCGTCATCGTTTGTCCCAAACCGATATGAACATAGAATGCTTCTTTGGTGGAAGCGCCCATCAGTGCGCCGGCCTTCCATTGTTGGGTGAGATAATTTTCAATCATGGATTTCACGCGCACCCAGGTATTCTCATCGTTGGGTTCAAAGACAAATTGTTCGGTGGCGTTCTTGACTGAGGTTTCGACCATAATAAAGAAGCGGCGTACAGAAATATAGCGCCATTCGTTATCGTTGCCTGCAAGTGTCCTGGCTCCCCAGACAATTGCCGGTCCTCTTCCCGGGAATGAACGCACAACGTTCACTGATTTACCAGCAACAGGGTCGACATTCATCGTTTGTTGCTGATCGTTAGTGATTGCTATCTCCGGCTTAATTGCATCTGTGATCCCGATATTGGCAGGAGCTTTCCACACTCCCCTGTTGCTGTCTACATACGCATAAAGCCCCACAGCGGCAGACGATACCGGCATCAGCATGTTGAAATTGTCAAGAGCTGTTTGTGCCATCCAGTAATAATTGTTGGCTGCGGCTTTCGCACCTGCCAGCGGACCGGAATAATTATTACCCTGGGGATCATTGGTTACTGTCAGCGTTGTCTTCGTTTCATCATCGAGGTAAACAACGTCAGTATAGATACGGGGGTAGTAAACTGCTGCGTACTTGAGGTCTGCAGGATCTTTTACGAGATCCGCATCGCGAAGAGCCTGGATATTGTCCGTTAGCGCATTTGCATTGTCGATCCACACGTCAAAAACAGTAAAGCGGTCTTTGAGCAAGACGCATTGGGCGATTGCTGCATTGTGAATCTTGTAATAATCATCCCTGGTCATATTGATGGCATCGGGGAAGACGATAAGTGTGACATCATGGAGTTTTAGAATTTCATCCAGCCCGATTTTGAGATCGGTCTCCATGATCTGTCCGGCTTTTGAATAATCGCCAACAGAAACGATATAGCAGTCACCGCCTCCGTTGTCGAAGAATAATTGCAATGAATAATACATCAGGTAGGTGGGCCTGTTCACCGTTTTAGTGACTTTGCTGGGAGTGGTCTGCGACATGTCGATGGAGATCGTGATATCCGTTTCGGGCGTCACCGTCCCATAATATTGTTCATACTCGAAGATTGAGCTGATCTTCATGGGCTTTTTGATCGCAGCACCCGGTTCAATTTCATCGGGCGCCGTCGCCGTATAGCCGATGAATGCAGGTATTGCAGTTTCCACTGAAGCGATGGAAGGCGGGAGTTTTGGAATCTCTTCAATATATACACCTGGGGTCTTATAATCTGCCATGTTTTTAGCTTTTATGGTGAAGAATTTTGTTGAATTTTTTTGAGGGATGATCTATGGTCCCATTGGAAATGTATCTGAAATTGGTACGATGATATCTGCAAATTGCCGGCTCCCCTCCTTTCTTACCAATGAGTCAGCGCCCGGATTTGGAAGCCGTTGTGCACTTAGCGGAATGGGGAGGTATGATTGATTCACCGGCTTTTGCGTGACCAGGTTATTTCCCGACTGTTCGAGTATTGCAGGAAATAAATTCTTTAATAATTTCCCATCGTTGTTGAGGTAACGCCAGAAGCTGAATTTGCTCTTGATCCAAACTTCAAATGATGGAACGGCCTGCGCAACGGAGCCATCTGCATTGAGTCTTGTTATCAATAATCCATTATTGTCGATAATATTGAAAGCTGCGGAGGATGGCTGAGGATTGATGTTCACCACCGCCCATGGCTGATCTTCGGGTGGGGCATCCAAAAATATCAGTTGAAATGTTTTATTGTAACCGCCGTCACCTGTGACTGTCATTGTGCAAAGAAGGTCTGACAGAGACTTACCATCTGGCAGTTTCTTCAAGAGCTCAGGATCGATGCGTACAGATGCCGACACCAAATTTGTATCGCTCGAAAATGTATTCTTGTACACTTCCGTATTGGTACTGTCTTTGACGCTGAATTTTGCCTGCTTTACATTGTCTGTCGCTTCGAAATAATATGTGAAGAAGGAGCTGACCACCAGACGGTCCGACTCGTTCAGGAAATTGGTGCCCGCCGTCACCGGCAGGAATTGACCGGCATTGGCGCTGTCAATATAAAATGATTTTACAGCACCCGCGTCGAGCGACAGCTCTCCCTGCTCGTATGTGTAGCTGTTATCTTTCGCGGGAACAGGATTGGTGAGGAATGGAAATGTTTTATTGCCAACCACGTTCTCGTTGGAGAGGTAAAATATTTTTTTGATCGTGTTTTTCATCCGCGTGCAGCTAAAGCTGTCTATAGCGGAGTTGATCCTGTTTATAAAGACCGTAATGGCTGCATCTTTTGCCAGAGGAACGACAGGTTGAAAAGCAATGAGTGCTCCATCAGTTGTTGTATTGACTGCCGTGGCTATTTTGAATCCCGAATAAGTGGGAACGAGTTTCAATTTATGATTCTGGAAGAAAGTAACAGCAGCATCCGGTATCGAATAACCGACATCGCTGTTGATGCTCCGCCTTCCGAGGGAAAAGAAATCCAGTAGGAAAGTCGTCCTGTCAGCCTGGGTAGCCGAAGCAAAAATAGAAGTACCATCCTGTTTGGTCAGGTAGAATTCATGAAGCAGATGAACTTCAAAAAGTGTTTTATATAAGATTTGCATTAGCGGTTCAGGGTTGCATTGTTCAGTGATCCGTCAATTTCTTCGATCAATGGAGCTTCACGCAGCAACGCACGTTCAGTAATTGCTACCAGTCTCAATTTGTACATGGCAAATGGAACCTGGCGTCCGCCCAATGATCCCCACAAATGGTTGATCTGTTCGAACGTGAGCGTGTAGAGTTCCAGCGTAAAGCGCAGGTCTGCGATATCCGGATCAGTATAGTCAAGTGTGCCGGCCGCAGTTGTTGATGCTGAAGAAAATGAATTCTTGCTTTGAAGGAATTGGATAATGTATGATAGTCTTCGCAGGGCAAGTTTGTATCCTGTGCCGGAATAGTTACAGGTGAATAATACATAGAGGTTAAGATATACAGGCGGATTTTGATAGATGGCGCTGCTGATGAACGGTCGTTTTAGTGCGGGTTGATTTTTTAAAGAACTTTCTTCCTCGATATTCACGAGGGAGATTACAATATTATCAGTGAGTTCATTCCCGGACGCAGATTCGAGTAAACCGATATTATCTACGATCACATTCGCTGAATCTTTCGTAGCGAGATAAGAGATCAGCTCATTTTGAAGCAAAAGGAGGGCAGTATCAATCATTTTAAAAATTGAAAAGGACAAATAATTTCACTCTGGACGGAAAAGCCAGTGATGAAGCCAGTAAATAGTTGCTACATTAAAAAGTACTTAACACTAACGGGCATTAGACCGCTATCAAAAGGGTCGAGGATTTTTTTAATTCCAGTCGTTGAAAAAGAATACCAGGCGATGTGTGTTGGACTAACCAGAGAACGCAGACCAGTGAATAAAGAGAGCTAAAAAAAATTTAGAGAATAAAGTAAAATTAAATTCTCTAGATAATCAATAGGTATTTATACGTTTTCTCTTATATCCCTAAATAAAGTTATCCACAAAAATTTCGAAATCTGTCTCACAGAAAATTTTTTTTGACAATTTTTTTTTCAAAAATCTCACCAAAAAAAAGAACACCGTAAAATAACGATATCATTTTTTTACAGATTTTGATTTCCTTTTTTTGTTGCAATAAAATTTTTAAGCTATTGAACTACTACAATTTCCTTTCTAAAAAATTATGTTGAAATCGCGGGATCCCGGATTTTATCCGCTGTTGAATTAAAAAAAATGCCTCGTGATTTTACTAAGTGTTTATACTTAGTAAATTTTCCTTATGATGTTTTGAAAATCTTTGGATTGATAAATTTGGCCGGGAGCACAGGAGTTCCCTTACAGTGATAGACGTGCTAAAAGAGCTGAGGTAAACACCAAATTAAAAAAATTGCCGTGCTCACCCGGTCAACCAAAAGATAATTGATCAATAAAAAAAGCCGCCAGTTGGCGGCTTGCTTATTCAAAAAGTCGGGAACAATCATGCTCTCTTCAGTTTCTTCCGGCTTCTTCTTCCGCCCGACAAGCACGCGAGCAAAATCTGTGTGGTAATATATTTTCCTTTCATACAATTTTTTTTAAGAATGACTAATGGTTTGTTTGTACTGCTGCTCATTTCAATCGCAACTGAAAATAAGACGCGATATTTTGATGCAGGTTACAGTGGCAGCAAGCCGGTTACTGTTAAAATGATTAACAGTTGTATGCGGCTCTGAAACAACGGATTTGAGGATGAAAAAAATGGACGCGAGTTACAACACCATAAGCATATGTCCAAAGGGAAAAACTCCTCTTCCTCACCGTTAAATGCATTTGGAAAAATCCTTTTTTTTTAAGATTAGGTGTCCTACACCTAGCAGTTTTTTTCTTTCTTTCGTTGCCGAAAATCACTTCTCATTTTCACGCTTCGGCCCAGCGATTTTTTCTGGCCGGTTTCAGCGGGGCTGACATATTTGAAATAAAAAAACCTCTCCGTTTCCGGAGAGGTTGTCAGCCTGTCTTGAAGTTATCAATAGGGCAATATGAAAGTATAAGTTAATCCGGCTGGTGTTGTTACCACAACTTTGAAGTAGTAGGTACCTGATGCACCAGGGCAGGAAGTCGGATTACCATTTGCATCCAGGCCATAAGTGATCACCGAAGTATATTTATCTGTCCTCAGAATCGTGTTCTGTCCACCTGTCAGCTGGAAATCGCAATCCTGGCGAATCACTTTTGGCTGCGAAATCAAAGATTCAAATCCTACTCCAAAGCGATTGGTACCCCATTCTGCAACATTGGTGTTGCCAAGACTGTCTGTATGCGTACCCGTAGTAGTTATCACAATCCCATTGTCATAGCTGAAAACTCTTTGTTTGGAAACGCTCCATACTCTCTGCTTTCCACTGTCAAATGTTATGGAAAGATCTCCGGCAATTGTATGCGTGATCGTTCCGAGCGTAGCAAGATTTACCAGCAAACCTCCACTCTGGTTCGTGATGCTTTTTGTCCCGTTGATCGTAATCGATTTCTTATCGCGCAAACGCGTGATCTTCAAATTCTGGATGCTGATAGAAACCGTCGCGCCCTTGTCGGCCCAATGTTCGTTCGCAGGTATTGAAATTACAACCACGCCCTGCCTGGTACGATGTCCCCAACATTCCTGTCCATTATAAGTAATCGTGATCGTGCGGGGATCGGAATCCTTGTCTACGACGATAGTAGCGTCGCAAATGATTCCAGTTATCGGTTGACCTGCACCGTTAGTTTGCTCGGTGCCCAGTGTTGTCGTCTGACCCGAACCCTGGGAAATTGCGTCATTGCCGGCAATTGATGCCTGGCTGTACAATGCAGTGTTTACATCGTTGGTTATAGCTTCATCTTCAGAACTTACCTGGTCCTGGTCGTCTGATTGCGTCTGCAAATCTGTATTGGTACTACCATTTCCTCCATCGTTTACAGCGCTCTTTTTGCAGGCGGTCGCCAGGCATATGCCCGACATCAGCACGACAACATAGAAAATGTTGGTTGTTTTCATAATACTTTTTTTATTTAACCTAGGATTGATTTTGAGGTAGATGGTTTAAACACCGATTCGTCTTTTTTTAGAAAATCAATAACAGCATATCACTGGAAAGTCTTATCAGGCTGGATCTCAAGGCATATCACCCTAATTGTTAATGCTGCAATAACAAATTATTTCCCGCTTCCTTACCATTCTTCAAGTAAATACAGCTACTCAGGAACTAAGAAAAGAAGATGGTCTATACCGTGAGCGTGCGCAAACGATAAGCCGCTGACAAATTCCTGTCACGCGTAAAATCGCTACATATATATTATATATGTACTATTCTCACAGATAAGAACAGGACAGGAACGACTGGAAAATTTTCAGCGGACCAATTCGAGAGGATTGAGCCCGGTTAATGAGCCATTACTGTTGCCAAATTGTTCTCCCATTTTTGGAACATTCTTTTAGAGGACACGTAACAATCTGAAGATTTTTGCGTTGTATGCTGGTAAGCGTTAAATATCAGGCAATTAACCCAAACATGAAAAACCAGGCCATGAGATATCTCCTTTTGGTGATCGCATTCTTTGCTTATTCCAGCCTCTATTCGCAACAAAACTGTCTTAAAAACTCCAAGCTATATTTTTTCGAAAAGACTGTCGTGCCCATGAATTTTACAGACAGGCTCGGTAATCATCCGGAATTTCCTTTTCTGCAAAAAATAAACGGCGTAACTACTGTTCAGGCATTTCTTGACGCCATCAACAATCCCGACAACCAAAAAAAATACAATCGCGAATTCAATGCATTCGATTTGCTATTGAGAAATTCAGGATTTGTCAACGGCTATAGAGACCTCAATGAGTCCAACGTAGAAAACATGTTTGTAAAAAAAGGAATTGTTGGCAATCTTGGATTTTATGATAAACAAAAAGACATGATCAGTTATATCACCGTGCGATTAAATCCCGCCGGTGAAGACAAGGCCGGTGTTGCGGCCTGGAAGCTTACAACATCAAAAGGTTGCTATTTATATATTCTGCACACTTGCGGAAATGCCTTCTATCCCAATCCTAAAGCCAACAATGCAAAATCCGGCGGCACGGGAAAAATAGTACCTGTACCCGTTCCTATTTCTGGTTCCTGCAAAATCGCTACTGTGGAAACCGAAGTAAAACCTCTGCAAATAAAACCTGACACCATTAATAAGAAGGTGCACATTCTGATCAATCTCTACGAAGCGGAATTGGTTGCAGCCAGGCACAAAAAAGGAATGTACGACACTGTTGTTACCCTGATCCATCATGTCGATACAATCGGAGACTTCAGAAGTCCGGAAGGAAAGGCCATGAAGATCTATGCCAATCCGCAATCCAATAAGATTGTGGTTTGTAAAGACACGACGCTGAAGTTCCTTTCAGTCCTCACAATAGATAGCAGCCAGGCCAATTCAACTGACCCGCTGAAATTCGTTTATGCGGACACGGTATACAAGCAAAATAAACCGAAGCTGCAATGCAAGAATAAAATTGAAATTTCGCTGGATGGCGGAATGTCTTTCAATGCCGTGCCGCGCTTCAACAGTCCGACACAGCATTCACAAACTGACGGCGCTCATCCTGCCGCGGAATTGTCGATCGCGCAAATATTCAGCCAATGGTTCCAGGCCGGAATTTCCGCGTCATATATTTCCCTTTCTTACCAGGACGATTTTCCTTATCCAGGGGCGACTCCTGGAACCTACAGCAAAGTGACGCTCGCTAAACCCATTATACCTGTACAACTTTTTGGCAAGTTCACCATTGGGAAACAGGTTGGCTGGCAATCCACCATTGCGCTCTCCGTCGGATATACCTTCCCGATGAATGGCAAGATTGAGAACAACGGAACAACACTGACTACCACACCCGGTCTCAAATCTGCGCCCACAGCCGGAATAAGATTGGGAATCAATTATTTCTTCACCTGCAGGTTCGGTATTGGTATTCAGGCCGCGGGTCAGTATTTCAGCAACCAGGGTACACTTATGAAATACAGTTTATTCGCATTGCCAATTACGGGAGGGCTGCGGTTCAGATTCTAAGCCGGATGATTTTTACGCATAGACAAAGGAGTTGGTCGCGACATTTGAAAACCAACTCCGCCATCTCCACATTTGAAGCGTCTAAACCATGCGAAAAAGTCGGTGCATTTTTTTAGTTCCCGAATCCTATCTTTAGTCAATCATTCATCCCAACTAATTCTGCTCATGAGTTCACCTTCACAGCGCTTATATTCTCTTGACGCGCTTCGCGGATTTGATATGTTTTGGATAATGGGTGGCGAAGAAATTTTTCATACGATGGCTAAGGCGACCGGCTCTCCATTCTGGAAGGTCCTTTCCCTTCAATTCACCCATCCCGACTGGAACGGTTTTCATTTCTACGATCTCATTTTCCCTCTTTTCCTTTTTCTCGCGGGCGTTGCAACACCATACTCCGTCGGCAGGGACCTGGAACTGGGGCAGCCAAAACAGCGCTTATTGCTTCGCGTTATCAGAAGGGGGTTGATCCTGGTGGTACTTGGCGTTGTTTACAATAACGGCTTGCACCTCAGGCCATTTTCAGAAATCAGGTTTCCCAGCGTGCTGGGCAGGATCGGTATTGCCTACATGCTCGCCAATATTATTTATTTATACACCCGTGGGCGTGCACAGATGATTTGGTTTTGGGCATTATTGATCGGCTACTGGTTGCTGTTAAAATTTACTTCAGCGCCAGGATTCCCAAGGGGCGATCTCACCATGGAAGGCAATTTTGCTTCCTATATCGACCGTTCGATCATTCCGGGAAGACTTTACCTGATAATTCATGATCCTGAAGGCCTGATGTCCACAATTCCGGCCATCAGCACCGGTCTCTTAGGCATTCTCGCCGGGAATTTTTTAAAAAACCGTCCGCTTAGCGAATCTAAAAAGGCCATTTATCTTTTTGTAGCTGGCATCGTATCCTTGCTGCTCGCCCAGGTATGGAACCTTGATTTTCCCATCAACAAAAATCTTTGGACCAGCTCCTTTGTATTGAATGTGGGCGGCTATAGTCTGATGCTTCTGTCAATTTTTTACTGGCTCATTGATGTTCTGGGCTATAAGAAATGGGCATTCTTTTTCAGAGTCATCGGAATGAATTCTATACTCATTTACATGTCAGGGAGATTCATCAACTGGGAATATGCAACCGAAGGATTTTTTCAATGGCTCGGACAGCTGGTCGGCGATCCGTTCAATATTGTCGTGATGGCAATTTGTTATATCATGGTGAAGTGGGCATTTCTTTATTTCATGTACCGCAAAAAAGTTTTCCTAAGGGTCTGATATTTAACCGACGCGGCTTTTGTTCAACGAATTGCCAGGGTAAACCCTTATGGTCAATTGCAGGCGACCCCGCGCCTGAACACCAATTCAAATCAAATATCCTGAATTAATTTATGGCGCGAATCCTGGCGAATCCTGGCTAATTCGTTAATTATTAAATTAATATGAAACATTCCCCAAAATTTCAACAACACGCCCTGAATATTTTTGACAAATCATTAAAAAGAATATCTTCACCAATATCAACTTTGGTACGATCCATGTGCCTGATCTAATATAACCGATTGCTATGACAAGTTATTTTCCCACATTGTCTGTTATCGCCGCCGCAGGCTTCACTTCTTTTCGTCATCTGTACAGACAGATTTCTACCGAAGGATACCTGCACGAAGAATTCTACACGATCATTTATGTGGACAGCAGGGGACTGATTCAAAAACTAATTGTTCCCGTGATCAAGGTCATTTCAAATTCTATGCAGGAAATTTCCGCCCTGAAACGAAGAAGATAATTCTCGCTTTAAGGTCTAACGCCGTTTTCTTCCCCTTCCCTTCTTCAATCTTATTTCTTCATCCCCAATTATGAGATATGGAAACAGAGACATTGAATAAAGACATCAAAGTTTTCTGCATAACTGCAAATCCATTTCCCGAGGGTGTTAAGAAGGCATTCGACGAGCTGAATGAATATTTTCCACCAAATAATTCCAGGAGGATTTTTGGATTGTCCCGCCCCGAAAATGGCCATATCATTTACAAGGCTGCCGCCGAAATCCTGGATATTAAGGAAGAAGAATCGTATAACCTTGAAATCATTCATATCAGGAAAGGAAAATATATCATGGAATGGATCCACGATTATATGAAAAACATGCAAAAATTCGGACAGATCTTCCAGCAGCTCCTTACCGATCCATCAATTGATCATAAAGGTTACTGCGTTGAATGGTATGTCGACAAGGATGTTAAGTGCATGGTAAGACTTGAAGATGCATCATCTTAAATCGTATATCGCAAATTTCACGACAGGACTGTTACAGATGCGCACGGCGATGTCACAAATCCGAACATTTTCGATTCCAGTTACAATCTCCATTCGGCTGTTTTCCAATTCCTTATACAAATGGCATATTTTTTACTGTACTTATTCCGGCCAAAACATGTTCAATGATCAAGAATTATTTGAAGACCGCCTGGCGCAGTCTTCTGAAGAACCGTGCATTTTCCATTATTAATATTTTCGGACTTTCAGTGGGGCTAACCTGCTCCATTCTTATACTGATCTTTGTCTATGATGAACTGGGCTATGACAAATACCCGCATAACGCAGGAAACATTTATCGCGTCATGCTTTCGGTTACTGGTAACGGTGATATTGCGGCTTATCCGGACGTGGATAATGCAGTTGCAAAGGGAATGCAGAATGAATTTCCGGAGATCAAATCTTCGGCAAGACTCTCACCGGCTGCAGATTTTGTAAAATACAATGAGCGTCAATTTAAAGAAGAGCATTTGTGTTTTGCGGACGCCAATTTCTTCCAATTTTTTTCTATCCCCCTCATAGCAGGCAGCGTCAACGATGTTCTGGTGCAACCCAATACCATTGCGGTTTCGCAAAGCTTTGCTAAAAAGTATTTCGGGAATGATGACCCAATTGGTAAATCAATTGCTGTAGGACTGCGCGGGGCCATTTACAAAGTCACAGGCGTATACAGCAAAATACCAGACAATTCGCATTTTCATTTCGATGCCATAATGAGCATCGCAACATTTCATATTACGCACCCTACCTGGAGTAATCTCGGTTGGTACACTTATCTGAGGTTGAATGATCATACCGATCCCAGGAAACTCGAAGCTAAATTTCCCGACCTGGTTCGTAAACATGTTGTTCCCGAAATTCAGCACGACATGGGAGTCAGCTTGGTCGAGGCGCAAAAGTCGGTCAACAGTTTTATTTTCATTTTGCAGCCGCTTAGCGATATCCATCTTTATTCACACACAAAATATGAGCTGGAGGCCAATGGCGATATTCAATACGTTTATATTTTTACGATCCTCGCCATGGCAATCCTATTACTGGCCTGCGTGAATTTTACCAATCTTTCTACCGCACGAGCTTCAAAAAGAGCCAAAGAAGTCGGAATAAGAAAAGTGATGGGATCAGCGAAGCTTCAACTCGTCCTGCAATTCCTTGCAGAATCTATTCTGATCACCATGCTCGCGATGATGCTGGCCATCGCGTTGATGCTGTTCCTGATTCCCTATTTTAACCAGCTATCGGGAAAACAAATCGGAGCGGAAATATTCTTCCATCCGAAATTCATCCTCGCGATTTTCGCCGTAACCATCGTGGTCGGCACTGTAGCCGGAATCTATCCTTCTTTCTTCCTTTCTTCTTTTAGTCCGATCAAAGTGCTGAAGAATGTGATAATTCCCGGAGGACATCGTGCTTTTCTTCGAAGCGGGTTGATCGTGTTTCAATTTTTCGTTTCGATTGCGCTAATCATCGCCACGTTGATCATTTATCAGCAAATGAATTATATCCGGAATAAGAAATTAGGATATGAAAAAGAACAGGTATTGTACATTCCTGATGGTCGTTTGTTGAAGGCAAATCAGCCTGCGTTCAAACAAGAGCTTTTGGAGGATGCGGGAATATCCGCGGTTAGTATATCGCGCTCCGTGCCGGGCGACGAGTTCATGGATGGAACTGAAATATTTCCCAAAAACGAAACCGGGAACGGTACTGAAATCCATTCGAATATTTTTCATGTCGATTACGATTACGTTCGCGCTCTTCGCCTGAAAATTATAGAGGGGAGAAATTTATCGCCCGATTTTCCGTCCGACTCCGGCGCTATTATCATCAACGAATCCGCGGTCAGGGATTTGGGTTGGAAGAATGAGAATGCTGTTGGGAAGATTATCGTCAGGTCAGGCCAGCAACAACTCCGGGTGGTCGGCGTCGTCCAGGATTTCAACTACGCTTCTGCCAAACAGAAGATCGCTCCACTCATGCTTATGCTCGGTAATAATTTTGGCGGACTGATCGTCAAAATGAAAACTGCCGACGTGAGCGGACTGCTCGGCCGCATGAAAGATCAATGGAATGCGTTTCATCCCGACGGCCCGTTCAACTACATATTCCTGGACGATAAATTTGCATCGTTATATGCCGGCGAGCGGAAAGCGCAACAGATCTTCACTGTTTTTTCGGTTATTTCCATTCTTATCGCCGTGCTGGGACTATTCGGACTATCTGCTTATGTGGTCGAGCAAAGGACAAAGGAAATCGGTATCAGAAAAGTATTGGGAGCATCGGGGCAGCAATTGTTACTCCTCGTCACGAAAGATTTTCTTCTGCTAATTGGCATTGCCTTTCTTTTGTCGATTCCGGTTTCCTGGTGGGCAATGAACAAATGGTTGCAGGATTTCGCATACCGCATTAATATTCCCTGGTGGACATTCGTGATGTCTGGCGCGATCGCGATATTCATTGCAATACTCACCATCAGCTACCAGGCGATTAAGGCAGCGATGGCTAATCCCGTGAAGTCGCTGCGAACAGAATGATCCGTCGATGGACGGACTTTCCGTCGGTGGACGAACCGACCTGGCCCAAATAAAAATGGTCCGCATCAGAAATGCGAACCATTGCTTTATTATGACCACTGATTAACTCATTCCGATCTTAAATTCTTGGATGGCTTGGATAAGGCTGCTTTTGCGGAGTGGAAGGTGGCTGTAGCAACTGCGGTACAAACAATGAAAAGTGCTGAAACCACAAATGGCAACAAGGACAATCCTTCGCTATAAGAAAATACTTTTAGCCAGTTATTCATAAAATACCAGGCGATTGGGAAAGCTATACAGGCAGCAAAAAGGGAAAGCCAGAGATAATTTTTTGTGATGAGCCCGACGATCTGCGATATGCTTGCGCCCATAACCCTGCGAATGCTGATCTCTTTTTGCTTTTGCTGAGTAGTGTAAGCAGTAAGACCCAGGAGTCCCAGGCAGGTGATGATGATCGTTAGAATTGAAAATGCTGCAAAGATCTTTCCTCTTTTCTGATCCGCTGCATATTGGGAATTGAAATCGTCGTCGAGAAACTTATATTCAAAAGGAAGCTGCGGAAAATATTTCTTCCAGGAAGATTCGATTCCCGCAATTGATTCCTTTGTATTGCCTGCGCTCAACTTCACCTGAATAATATTTCCGTTGGGTGCATAAAAGAGTAGTAAGGGCGCGATGGGATTGTAGAGAGATTTTTGATTGAAATCTTTGAAAACGCCAACGACCTCGAGGAAGTTTCCGGAAGTGTCGCCGGGAAATGTTACCCGTTTGCCAATCGCTTCCTTCCATCCAAAATGTTTGACCAGCGCCTGGTTGACGATAATGCCATGTAATGTATCCGCGAGGCTTGAGAAATTTCTACCTTTGACAATCGGAATGCCGAGGGTGGCCAGATAATTTTCGTCCACGCCATAACACTCCACAGCCTTATTGACCTTGCCGGTGTTGGTTTCAAAAGTGAAAAGGTTGAGATCAATATTTGCACCACCCGGATAACAATTGCCTGTTCCCACCGTTCTGACTCCTGCGTGACTTCGAAACTCATTGTCCATCGCCGCAATTTTTCCTCTTTCATCCTGGCCGGTATTGATGATCACGGTCATCACCTGGTCTTTGTTGAATCCGAGATCCTTCTTTCTCAAGTAGGTCAATTGTGAATACACGACCCATGTGCATATGAGCATTGTCATCGAAATCGAAAATTGCAGGACAACAAGTGTTCTTCTCAATCCCACATTACCTGAAGCTTTCGACAGCGAGCCTTTCAAAACGCTGACGGGCTTGAACTTTGATAAATAAAATGCCGGATAACTTCCTCCGAGTAATCCTGTGAAAACTCCGATGCCCAGCATCAGCAGAATATTTTCAGGTTGCAACACCGTCCAGATCGTAAATGATTTTCCAGAAATGCTGTTAAACGAATTCAAAAGCAAAACCACCAGACCAAAACTCAGGATGACTGCCACCAGGGCCGTCAATAAAGATTCACTAAGGAATTGGAAAACGAGTTGCGCCTTGGTCGAGCCGGTCACTTTCCGGATGCCGATTTCCTTACCTCTTCTTGCAGATCTTGCCGTGGTAAGATTCATATAATTGATGCAGGCCATTAAAAGCATGAAGAATGCAACGGCGGAAAATATCCATATATAAGACATGCTGCCGAGTTCTTCCGGTTCTCTTTCCAGCGTGGAATGAAGATGGATATTGGTGATATTCTGCACGTCATAGCGCATCTTGACGTTGAACTGTGAAAAAAGCGGTTCAACGAGTTTGTGATAGATTTCCTGATTCAATTTTGCCGTTACCGATGCGGGATTTGTATTCGGTTTAAGCAACGCATAAGTGAAATAGTTGAAATTACCCCAGTTTTCAAAGCCCTGGTTTTTTCGTGAAGACATAGAGATGAGCATGTCGAAACGCAGGTGTGAGTTTCCGGGGATGTCCTGGAAAACACCGGTTACCTTATACAGATCGTACACGGTCCGAAGCGTCTTGCCCACTGCCGGCGCATTTCCAAAATATTTTTCGGCAGTGGATTTCGAAATGACGATTGAATTGGGCTCATTCAATGCCGTTGCGGGATTAC
>Ga0206955_1106_pt1 | contig 22645 bp, 24 predicted proteins | sample Alteio_BWOrgHeat_34_FD_153247 | JGI IMG/M metagenome (GOLD analysis project Ga0206955, IMG submission 153247) | Enriched cells from forest soil in Barre Woods Harvard Forest LTER site, Petersham, Massachusetts, United States -... | ecosystem: Environmental > Terrestrial > Soil > Temperate forest >...
CTGCATCTGAGCGTCCCGCTATACAAACTGCTTTCAATATCCCAATAGAAGATATTAAGGAAATAAGACCCGGCCATGCCCTGATAGTAAAAAAGAACGGCAGGATCAGCGAGGATATGTTTAGCGAGCCGGTGGAGAAAAAAGCATGTTCGTTTGAACGGATCTATTTCTCGCGCGGAAGCGACGCCTCGATCTACCGTGAACGTAAACAACTGGGCAGGTTACTTTGCGAACAGATATTGAACACGGTTGAACATGATGTAAAAAACACCGTTTTCAGCTATATCCCCAATACCGCCGAAGTTGCTTTTTACGGCATGGTGGAAGGGGTGCATAAATATATCAAAAAATACCAGCGCGACAGGCTGCTGAACCGTGAGGATAAAATTAGTGAAGAGGAGCTGACGGAAGTGCTTTGCATGGCTCCCCGTGTCGAAAAGATTGCGATAAAGGACGTTAAACTGCGCACATTTATTACGCAGGATGCGGACCGCAGCGAAATGGTGGCACACGTGTATGATACCACCTATGGCCTGATAAAAAAGGATGCTGATACACTGGTTGTCCTTGATGATTCTATCGTTCGCGGAACGACGCTTAAACAAAGTATCCTGAAGATACTTGACAGGCTTGGCCCTAAAAAAATCGTGGTAGTTTCATCGGCCCCGCAGATCCGTTATCCGGATTGTTACGGGATCGATATGTCGCGCATGGGTGAGTTTGTTGCATTTGAAGCAGCCATCAGCCTGTTAAAAGATGCCGGCAAAGAGGATGTTATCCTGAATGTTTATCAGAAATGTAAGGACAGCGCTGTTTTACCGAAAGAAAAAGTAGTGAATTATGTGCAGGCGATCTACGAGCCGTTTACAGATCAGGAAATATCTGACAGAATTGCAAAGATCATCACCCCAAAAGAAATAAATTGCGAGGTTAAAGTGCTTTATCAAACCCTTGATAACCTGCATAAAGCTTGCCCTGACCATACAGGCGACTGGTACTTCAGCGGCAACTACCCTACCCCGGGCGGTAACAAAGTAGTAAACCGCGCTTTTGTTAACTGGATGGAAGGAAAGAACCAACGGGGGTATATGTAAGAAGTTTGCAGTGAGCAGTTTGCAGTTGGCTATCCTATCAATATGTTAAATTTGCAAACTGCCAACTAATAACTGCAAACTTAAACCCCAAACTGCCTTAAATGATGATCAAGGTGTTTTGTATTGAGGCGATCCATCTCATCGGGTGTTAGCGGACCAAAAAACGGGTGCGGATCTTTTGCCAGGCCATCCGGTCCGGCTTTTTGAAAACGTTTTATAAGGCCAACTAATTGGGCTTTTTCTTCCTGAAAATTTCGCTCATCTGTTATTCTGGCTTCCTTAAAAGTGGGCAGGTGTTTATCAAGATCAGCGCCATTCAGCAACTTCCTTTTAGCAATTTTGCCAAATATCACTCCAATAAAAGCGCGTTTCAGCTTCATTTCGCCAAGGGCCAGTTTTAGGGTTGTCTGGCTATGCGCCAGCATTTGCCCGGCATTCATTTTTCCCCATAAAGCAGCGGTTGATGGCGTTAGTTTATCAATACGTTCAATAAACTCGTTGTTGTCGGCGGCGTTGAAGAGACTTTTCATGAACTGGTTTAATAAGCAGCTAAATATACCCAAAAGATATTTCATCGTCATAGCAGAGGCTCATTCTGCTGCGAACTATGAACTATGCAAACTGCTAACTATGAACTGCAAACTGATCTACGCTCCCGCCGGCGGTGAAAAAATAAAATGAGTAACCAGCTTATCCAGTATCACCAGTGAAGCAATAATAAGGGCTATGCCCGCCACTTCGTTAAGTCGGTGTATAAACTTCACAGAGATCCTGTCGCGAAGCTTATCGGCATAAAATGCCTTGGTGGTATCCATCCCAAACTGCACCACCAGGATGGTTAAAAACATAATAGCAATTTTTAATGCCCGGTTCGGCACGCCCTGGTGATAAACTGTACTGGCAGCGCCGATAACTATCGTCCAGTGGAATAGAATAGTTGGATTGAAAATACACATAACAAAGCCCTTTAAAAAGTAGCCCGCGCGATGCAGCGTGGTTGGAACCACGTTGGTATAATTCACCTTGGCCTTTTTAAAGATATAGTAGATGCCTATCCCAAATAAAACAGCGCTGCCAACTATGCCGGCATAAATTTTATCCTGTGCCGAAACATCAAAGTATTGCGAACCAAATAATATGGCGCCCACGAACACCATATCGCTGCAAACAACGCCCAAAGCCAGTGCAAGGCCGGCGTGAAAGCCCTTTTCAATACTGGTTTTTATTAATGCAAAAAATACGGGGCCGGTTAAAAACGTTAGCACTAATCCAAATCCAATACCCGAAATAACAGCTTCTATCATTAATTTAGGCTTCTATGCTTATTAAATTTAAAAATGCCGCACGAATATGCAACTTTATCTGCTAAACAACCAAACTTAAATTTGTGATTATTTGATTAAAAAATATAGCAGAATTGCAAAAAATAGTTATGTTTAGTTTTTCAAATAAACCTGGTTGATTACCTAAAACAAAAATGGAACAAAAAAACACAAAAAGTTACGGCTCGGCGTTGTACACGATCATCACCGTATTTTTCTTTTGGGGCTTTTTAGCAGCCTCCAACGGTATCTTTATACCTTTCTGTAAAGCGCACTTTAATTTAACCCAGTTTGAATCGCAACTGATAGACTTCACCTTTTATGGCGGCTATTTTATTGGTTCACTCGGCCTGTATTTTGCTTCGCAAATTACCAAAGTGGATATTTTAAATAAGCTGGGCTACAAAAATGGTATTATCTATGGATTGGTGCTATCGGCAATTGGAGCGCTTTTAATGGTTCCGGCGGTTAACTCAGGCTCATTCGGCTTTATATTGGGTGCATTTTTTGTAATCGCATTAGGTTTTTCTCTACAACAAACAGCTGCCAACCCATTTGTTATCGCGCTTGGAACCCCTGAAACGGGTTCAAACCGGTTGAACCTAGCGGGCGGTGTAAACAATTTCGGCACGCTGTTAGGCCCTGTTATTGTCAGCATAGTTTTATTCGGTAGCGCCAGCAAACTGATCCCGGCGGCTGACGTTAAAATAACAGCCATCAACAACCTTTATTTTATATTAGCAGGGCTTTTTATAGCGGTTGCTATTTTCTTTTGGGTATCCAATTTACCAAAAGTTACCAGCGACGAAAAGATTGAAGCAAGCCATAAAACAAATACACCTCTGTTTATTATTTTCCTCGCTTTCTTAATTATTTTAATTGCCGGGCCTGCAAGTAATTTTTTCGGCGAATTAATAACCAAATCCAATGGCATAGTAATAAGTGCCGCAAATATTAGTAAATATGGTGGTTCAACACTGGACCAAATAGCCTCACTAAAAATCGATGCTACGTTAAAGCATAATCTGACTTCCCTGGTTCAACATGCCAACTTCATTAAAACATGTTTTGTTTATTCTTCGCTGGCAATCATTTTACTTACGCTGATTATCACGGTTTCTGCCGCCGGAAAAAATAAAGAGGGATGGGGCGCTATGCAATACCCGCAATTAATTTATGGTATGATCGCCATATTTACTTATGTAGGTGTTGAGGTTACCATACAAAGTAATATGGGTTCATTGCTTAAGACCGCCGAATTTGGTGGATTCAGTGCGGCGCAAATAGCCCCTTATATTTCTTTATACTGGGGAAGTTTAATGATAGGGCGCTGGACAGGGGCTATCGCAGTTTTTAAACTGTCAAATGCAACCAAAAACCTATTAACCGTTGTTGTACCATTCTTTGCGTTTGGAGTAGTTTTATTGGTTAACTATTTAAGCGGTGTGAATGTCGGCAACTTATATATTTATGCTTTGTGTGTGATAGTATTGGTTGTCGGCTTTTACATTGGGCAACAAAAACCGGTGCGCACCTTAACTATTTTTGGTTTATTGGGCGTATTTGCAATGATAGTTGGCCTGGTAACCACCGGTGCTGTAGGGCGGCTTGCTTTCATCAGTGGCGGTTTGTGCTGCTCTATTATGTGGCCTTCAATTTTCTCATTAGCCGTAGCCGGTTTAGGAAAATATACCAGCCAGGGTTCGGCATTTTTAATTATGATGATTTTAGGCGGTTCAATTATTCCTCCGGTTCAGGGTATACTTGCCGACTCGACAGCCAGTTCGTTTCCAGGAATAAGCGGCATCCATTTATCGTACATTGTACCGGTAATCGGCTTTGCCTACCTGGCGTTCTTTGCATGGAAAGCCGGTTCTATATTAAAGAGCCAGGGTATTGATGTTGACAACATGGAGGCATCAGGCGGGCACTAAAACTTTAGTCATCGGGTCATTGAGTCATTAGGTCATTGTTTAGAACGTTAACCCAATGACTCAATGACCCAATGACATAATGACTATTCAAATGACAAAACTAAGTTTCGACCATATTTTCATGAACCTGGCAACCGACCTGGCCAAACGCTCACATTGCGTTAAGGCCCAGGTCGGTGCCGTTTTAACTAAGGATACACGGATTATTTCCATAGGCTATAATGGCCCTCCTGCGCATACCCACAACTGTGATGAGGAATGGCCGGGTGTCGGCTGTCCGCGTGATTCAAAAGGCAGCTGTTCCCTTGCGCTGCATGCCGAAGAAAATGCTATACTGTATGCTGTAAAAAATGGCGCCAACCTTGAAGGCGCTACACTTTACACTACTTTGTCGCCCTGTTTGCCGTGTTCCAGGCTCATTTATTCGGCAGGCATAAAAAAGGTTTTTTTCGACAGGTCATACGCTGCCTATAAAGGCATACTAAGCGATGAAGGCGTTGACTTTTTAAACAAGTTTGGGGTGAGTGCGGTTCGGTTTAGCCCCCTCTAAACGGCGAAGCCCTCACTCATCTCCCCCGGTAGGGGAGACTTTAAAAAAATCAAACAAATCCGAAATGGAAAATCCGAAATCCGAAATTACAAATAAGGTTCCACCTTACTCAATGCAAACAATAGCTGTTCATCAGGAGTAAGGTCTGTATTATCCAGGATAATCGCATCCTCGGCGCGCCTCAGCGGGCTTTCTTTTCGGGTAGTATCCTGGTAATCGCGGTGTGCCAGGTTTTCAAAAACCTCTTCCAGGGTAATGTCGGGATTTTTGGGAGCTAATTCTTTAAAGCGTCTTTCGGCACGTACCCTGGGGTCGGCAGTCATAAAAATTTTAACGGTTGCCTCCGGGAAAACAGCGGTACCGATATCACGTCCGTCCATCACAATATTTTTTGAGCGGCCCATGCGCTGCTGCTGTTTCACCATTTCTTTACGTACATCATGCAAAGCCGATACGGCGCTCACACTTTCAGAAACAGGCATCAGCCTTATTTCTGCCGATACTTCCTCATCGTTTAATGTGATATGTGTTTCATAATCGCGCGAGTGAAAATTTAAATGGATCTTTTTTAGCGCTTCCGAAACTTGCTGACTGTTCTGCAGATCGATCTTATTCCTTAAAAAATACAGGGCCACAGCACGGTACATAGCGCCGCTGTCCACATAAACAAAATGAAGTTTTTTGGCCAATGCCTTTGCCAAAGTACTTTTTCCACATGAAGAATAGCCGTCAATGGCAACGATTATATGGTCAGTCATAGAGTTACTAAAGTAGGAAATAGTTTGCAGTTTTCGGTGGGCAGTTTGCAGCAGGAAGATATTTTTAATTGCAAACTGCACGCAGCCAAAGCAAACTTTCTTAAATTCGCCCCATGAATTTTACAAAAGCCGACCTGCAAAAGGAGATTTCCTACAAAACATCGAGAAGCGGCGGCAAAGGCGGACAAAACGTAAACAAGGTGTCCAGCAAGGTGGAGTTACTTTTTTCTGTAGATAATTCAGCACTTTTTAGCGATGAAGAGAAAGAATTGATCAACCAAAAACTGCAATCCCGGTTTAATAAAGACGGCCTGATACAGGTAATTTGCGACGAGGAGCGCAGCCAGTATCTGAATAAAGAAAAGGCGGTTGAAAGGCTGGTATTATTGCTTACCCGCGCCCTGCATCAACCTAAAATACGCAAAGCAACAAAGGTTAGCAAAGCCGCCAAAATGGCCAGGCTGGATAAAAAAAGATTAAATTCGGTTAAAAAGGAGAGCCGGAAGAAGAGCTTTGAGGAATAGTTTGCAGTTGGCAATTCCCAGTTTGCAGTATATCATCAAGCAAACTGCAAACTAATAACTGCAAACTAATAACTGCAAACTTTCTACCTAAACCTATACAACCCCGTAATTGCTGCCCATTGATGGCTTTGTACCATTTCTTTATCATCCAGCGTATGAAAGATAGCTGCGATATCAAAAACAAAACGGTTGGTACTGAAGGCTACGCCAAATTGCTGGCTGAATATAAATGGCTCTTTATCTTTTGTTATCTCAAGCCCACTGTGGTTATCAAACAACCCACCCTGTATGGTTGCATCATAAGCAACGTAGTTAAATAATGGCTTATAATAGAAGAATATTTCGTGTTTATTAAGGGGATTGGCCACCTCTTTCCTGATAGCTGTACTCTGGGTGCTTACCGAATTAAATAACTGGTTAAATGAACCCAACCTCACTAATGGACCTACGCCCGCTCCGGTGAAACCATTGCCCAAATTAAGGTAGCTTGATAACGAGACATCTATCCACGATCCCCGTGCCAACAGTTTATTATATTCCGCAGAAAGGTTTAACTGAAACTCATTATTGATCTGGTATTCCCAGCCGCTGGGGTGGTAAAAACCAAAATTATCGTGTACAAAATCCTGTATCTGCTTGCCCTCTGCATTCGGGCCGATAAAACCAACCCGGGCGGTTAGCTTTAAACTGCTCTCATCCTTATATAACAGGTTCATTGATGCGCCAACGTACAAATAAGCGGCGAATGGGCGGTCAATGAGGCTGGGCTGATCAACCCCATTGGCATTAGCAATGCTGCCACTCTGCGGGTTAAATATTTTTTGCCCGAATTCAAATCCCAAAATTTTGTTTTCCAGTTTCGAGCTTTCGTTTACCTTTAACGCATGGCGATAATATAAAAATATACCATCGGTATAATAGCGGTCGGAGCCCTGGAGCAAATAAGAATCATTATCCGTTTCGGCGCCAATTTCGGTGCTGTGTGTTTGGGCGAAAACGCCAGCTGAACAAAAAACGAAGACGAGGCAAGTAAACAGTTTAAATTTCATCAGGTTTTTAAGCAATAAACGTCGAAAATAACAAAAGCCTTCCGATAATCGGAAGGCTTTTGTTTATATTTTTAGATGAGTTACTTAAAAAGTATACCCAATGCTTAAACCACCCGCAGCAATAAGGCCTTCGTCATACAGAACAGGTACAAAAGCGATCCTGAAATTGATGCCTCCGTTATCCTGCTGGTAACGGTAGCCAATGGTAGCAGTACCAATAAAACCGGTAATATTATCAAACTGAAAAACAGTACCGGTAGTGCTTCCCTGCGACCGTACAAAAGTGGTACCAGCGCCTAATTCCAAAAAGCTGCTTGCCCCTGGTTTTTTAAAGCCGTATAAATAATTTATCTGTAAAGGAATGGTAGCTACCCAGTTTGAGCCGGTATTGTAATAACCTGCGCCAACGCGGTATCCCCATTTGTCCCTGCCTTCGCCAAAGCGGGTATCGTAATTTGCTGTTAAAGCAAGGCCTGGCCCACCAACTTCAATAAAAACAGTACGGGGTTTGGCAGAATTGGGAACTGTTGTATCTCTTTTTACAGTGTCCTCTTCGAGGTTTTGAGCCTTCAGGCAGAAATGTGATGTGACAAGTAGTAATAAAAAAACAGCTTTTAATAAAAAGGCCTTCTTCATTGTTTCAGATTGTTTTAGATTGAATATTTTTAACTATTATCATAATTTATTTATAATTATGATAGTGCGTATTACGGTTTTACGCTTTAAAAGGTTTCAGGAAAGGTTGTGAGAGAAATAAACGCCGGGGAAACACCGGTAGTTATCAGTCCCTTACAAATAAAAAATGAGCGCTATTTGCCGTCGTTTAACGATGCAAATAGCGCTCATAAAAACTATTTATTAATTTAAAACAGTGCTTATATCTTCCTTTATGGTGAGATCGATTGCGTTTTTTACCTTCTCATCTAAAAGAGCAAGGTTAATTACTTCGCGCATATCGGTTACATAATGAAATTGGAGGTCTTTTATATAATCGCCTTTAATTTCGAGGATATCTTTTTTATTGGATGCACATAAAATAATCTCTTTTATGTTGGCACGCTTGGCAGCCAGTATCTTTTCTTTTATACCGCCAACAGGTAACACACGACCGCGCAGGGTAATTTCGCCCGTCATGGCCAGGTGAGGTTTAATTTTGCGTTGCGTAAACGCCGATACTAAGGCCGTTAACATAGTAACGCCTGCTGATGGACCATCTTTAGGGGTGGCACCTGCCGGAACGTGCACATGGATGTCCCAACGGTCAAACAGCCTTACATCGATATTAAATTCAGCAGAATGGGCTCTTAAATAAGCAAGTGCAATACTTACCGATTCTTTCATTACATCTCCCAGGCTGCCGGTAAGGGTTAATTTTCCTTTGCCGGGACTTAAACTGGCTTCAATAAACAGGATGTCCCCGCCAACTGATGTCCATGCCAGGCCGGTAACTACGCCGGCAACGTCATTGCCTTCGTACAGGTCTTTATCAAATATCGGTGCGCCCAATATCCTTTCAACATCACTTTTACTTACAACTGCGTTATAAGGCTCTTCCATGGCAATGCTTTTGGCCACACCGCGGATAAGCGACCCGATTTTTTTCTCCAACGACCGAACGCCTGACTCACGGGTATAATCAACCACCAGTTTTTCAACCACATCAGGTTTTAATACCACATCTTTGGTTTTTAAGCCATGTGCGTCACGCTGTTTGGGTATAAGGTGTTGTTTGGCAATCTCTATTTTCTCTTCAATCGTATAACCATTTACTTCGATGATCTCCATACGGTCAAGTAAAGCAGGTTGAATACTGCTTAACGAGTTTGCTGTCGCGATGAACATGACGTTAGACAGATCGAAATCCATCTCCACATAATGATCATAAAAGGTGCTGTTTTGTTCCGGGTCGAGCACCTCTAATAATGCTGATGATGGATCACCCCGAAAATCATTACCCACTTTATCAATTTCATCCAAAATAAAAACCGGGTTAGCCGCGCCTGCCTTTTTAACAGATTGTATGATACGACCTGGCATAGCCCCTATATAAGTTTTGCGATGGCCCCTGATTTCGGCTTCATCACGGATACCGCCTAATGCCATCCTTACATATTTGCGCCCCAGCGCCCTTGCAATTGATTTGCCAAGAGAAGTTTTACCCACCCCCGGAGGGCCAACCAGGCAAAGGATAGGCGCTTTCATATTGTGCTTTAATTTAAGCACCGCCAGGTATTCAATAATCCGCTGTTTAACTTTATCCAGCCCGAAATGATCTTTATCCAGAATTTTTTGGGCACGTTTCAGGTCGAAATTATCCTTGGTAAACTCGTTCCATGGTAAGTCGAGCAGCAACTCAAGATAATTTATCTGTACCGAATAATCAGCTGCCGCAGGATTGGTGCGCGCCAGTTTTTCAATTTCCTTAATAAAATGATCATTAACTTCCTTGCCCCATTTCTTTTTGGCGCCGCGCAATTTTAAACTTTCAATCTCCAGATCGGGCGAATTGCCTCCCAATTCTTCCTGGATAGTTTTTAATTGCTGGTTTAAAAAATAATCCCGCTGCTGTTTGTCAAGATCCACCCTCACTTTGCTTTGGATCTGGTTTTTTAGTTCCAGCATCTGCAGGTCGAGGGTAAGATGTTCAAGTACAAGATTAGCGCGAACGCGAAGGTTCGGTTCTTCCAGTAAACGCTGCTTGGCATTCATATCAGCGTTCATATTTGACGAAATAAAATTGATCAAAAATGAAGTGCTTTCAATGTTCCGGATAGCAATACCGGCCTCGCTCGGGATATTTGGAGAAAGTTGGATGATACTCATGGCCATATCCTTTATAGAGGATACCATGGCTTTAAACTCTTTATCGTCTTTATGTTTTACTTCTTTAAAAGCTTCGATAGAGGCTTTTATATAAGGAACGCTTTGAACTTCTTCTTTCAGCACGAATCTCTTTTTGCCCTGCAAAATAACTGTAGTGTTGCCATCGGGCATTTGCAGCATTTTGATAATAAGGGCGATGGTGCCAATTTTATTCAACTGGGAAAATGTCGGGTCTTCAATTCCCACGTCCTGTTGCGAAACCACCCCGATCATCCGGTTGCCTTTATTGGCATCGCGGATAAGTTTGATCGATTTATCGCGGCCTACCGTAATAGGGATTACCACCCCGGGAAATAGTACCGTATTACGTAAAGGTAATATGGATAATACTTCGGGCAAGAGCTCGTTATTCATTTCTTCCTCATCTTCTGATGACATTAAAGGAAAAAATTCAGACTCTTCGTTTATAACCGGTAAAGCACTTCTAAAATCAAATGGATCGAAACTCATCAAACACCTCTCGTTGTAAAAATAAAAAACGTCATATTGTCAGCCTGCAAGGGCACATGGGCAATAAAACCGTTCAAATAGCGTCCTGCTATCATTCGGGGGTTATCAGTCAAGACATGTGCCAATATAGGCTATAAATCATCAAACAATGGATTAAAGCTATAAAATATTGATTATATGAAGGTTATAATAATCTGGTATTATTCTAAATGAATAAAAAATATTGGTAAAGATGAAAAAAAGTCATATAATCGCGTTCTTTTATTTTCGCAAGATCAAAAGATTTGATAAAAAAACGGTTTAACCGGCATAATATTTTCTAAAAATATCAGTTAACTATATACTGTTTTGACAAACATTAAAGCCCCGATGAGATTTTCGGTTATCATTTCTTTTATGCTTATTGCCTCGTTCGAAAACACATCGGCCCAAAATGCTTATGTAAAATTAGGCCAGCAGGCATTAATGGAAGGTGATTTTAAGGCGGCTGTTGTCCAGCTTGAACGGGCATGCCTGGTGGACTCCACCAACGCAAATGCCTTGTGGATGCTGGGTTACTCCTATTATCATAGCGAAAATTACCGCAAGTCAATTGCCGCGTATACCAAGGAACTTTTGATAAACCCAATTGATGCCAGCGCCTACTACTACCGGGCAAGGGCAAAAGGCTACCTTGGTAAAGACGTTCAGCTTTCGACTGCCGAAAAAGAACAGTATTTATTGGGTGCAATATTCGATCTGACCAAAGCTATCGCTATCGACCCGAACGATGCAAACAACAAATTTTTCCAGACAAGGGGCATCGCCTATCGCGAGTATGGCGTATTCAAATTAACCGCCCCCGGCCACTATTACGACAAAATAAGGGGCATCAATTCTTTAAAGGCTTCTGTTGCCGACCTTGAAAAGGTTTTGGCAGAAAATCCAGGTCGTACCGATATAGCCACATTGATAGATCTGTCAAAACAAAAACTTGACGAAGCGATTGCCGCCCGCAGGTAAAAATCTACTTTAATATTCCCTGGATGATATAGGTGTTGGTCCCCAACAGTTTTACGTGTTGTACTGTTTCAATGCGGTAAACGGAATCGGGGAAATAGGTGAGTTTTTGGGTGGTTTTATATAACAGATTATTTACTTTGTTATATATCAGGATGTACTTTATTTTTTGCCCGGCTCTTTTAATGATCAATTCCTGAACTTTCAGTTCTTTATCTTTTGCTTTATATACCAAAAGGCTGTCTTCATCAACTGCATTATAACTGTTTTTAAAAGCAGGCTTGTTAATGTCGGCATCGATAAAAAGGCCGAGCTCGCTGCTCCAATCAGCAATATGCACCGTTTTATTTTCGGTAACGCCGTTATGGGTAACCGTTTTATTAACCGGCCTGTTTAGCTTGTTAAGCCCGGCAGCATCTTTTTTCAAATATCCGGTTAAATCAAAACCGCCATTATTTTTAATTTCAGGTTTACAGGCCGGCAGCATAACCGACAACGCAATTCCCCCGATTAAAACAATGGCGGTTTTTAATTTCGTTTTATACCAATACATTACCCGTCATTTTTTCAGGAATAGGGACGCCAATTATTTTCAGCATGGTAGGGGCTATATCACCCAGTTTGCCGTCTTTAACGTGTGTAACATCCTTATCAATAATTATACAGGGAACAAGGTTTGTTGAGTGAGCCGTATTTGGCGTACCATCATCATTTATCATATAATCAGCATTGCCATGGTCGGCTATAATGATGAAAGAATAGCCATTTGCTATACCTGTTTCAACCACTTCTTTAGTGCAAGCGTCTACGGTTTCGGCCGCTTTAACAACAGCGCTGAAAACACCGGTATGGCCAACCATATCTGTATTGGCAAAATTCAGGATGATGACATCAGCCCAGCCGCTTTTTAATTCAGGTAAAATAGCATCACGGATCCCTTTGGCACTCATTTCGGGTTGTAAATCGTAGGTAGCCACTTTGGGCGACGGCGCTAATAATCTTTTTTCATTAGTAAATTCTTTTTCCCTGCCGCCCGAAAAGAAAAAGGTTACATGCGGGTACTTTTCCGTTTCGGCTATCCTGATCTGGTTTTTACCGGCCTCCTGTAAAACTTCGCCGAGGGTTTGTGTCAGGTCATCCTTATCAAAAAGCACTTTGACACCTTTAAACGACTCATCATATGGCGTCATGGTAAGATAATTCAGCTTAAGCGCGTGCATATTGTATTCAGGGATGTCCCTTTGGGTTAAAGCGATGGTTATTTCGCGCCCGCGGTCGGTCCTGAAATTAAAACAGAGCACTACATCACCTTCTTCTATCACGGCAAGTGGCTTGCCGTTCTCATCCACCCCAACTATCGGTTTTATAAATTCGTCGGTTACATCCTTCAAATATGACGACTTGATAGATTGAACAATATTTTTTGAAGCTTCCCCTACCCCGTTTACCATCAGGTCATACGCCAGTTTAACACGCTCCCAGCGGTTATCCCTGTCCATGGCATAATACCTGCCTATGGCCGACGCCAGTTTAACAGGCGTATTTGCAATATGATCTTCAAGTTCGGTAATAAAGTTTGCGCCTGATTTTGGGTCGGTATCGCGTCCGTCTAAAAACGCATGAACAAAAACCTTTTCAAGGCCAAAGCTGGTAGCAGCATCACAAAGGCCTATAATGTGCCTGATATGTGAATGCACGCCGCCGTCACTCACCAAACCAATAAAGTGTACCTTTTTGTTGTTTTGTTTAGCATATTCAAAGGCTTCTTTTAGTACCGGGTTTTCGGGCAATTCATTATCGTCAACCGCTTTATGGATGCGGCCCAACTCCTGGTAAACTACCCGGCCGGCGCCTAAATTCATGTGGCCTACTTCTGAGTTGCCCATTTGCCCGGCGGGTAAACCAACGGCAGTGCCTGAAGCTTCGAGTTTTGAATTCGGGTATTTTTCAAGTAAAGAGTCGATAAACGGTGTATTCGCTGCAAATATGGCGTTCGAATAGTCATTACGGCCATATCCCCAGCCATCAAGAATTATTAATGCAATTTTTTTCTTATTTTCCACAATGCAAATATAAAGGCAACGTTTAAATATGGCGCATTATAATAATTTATTTAATCGGGTCGATCCCGGTTTTACCTGGAGTTGATGGGTATATTTTTAAAATTATGATTTGAGTTAAACCCCAAACTCAATAACCTGCCTGGTTAACTTCTGCGCTTTTTTTGCAACTATCATTTATTTTCTTTGTCTGATAATTACTATGAAAAAGTTTTACCTGCCTTTATTTATCATTTTACTGATGGCGCCTGCCGTTATCCCTCCGGATTCGATCGACAAAATAGCCACCCTCATCCGGCAGGGAAATATCCCTGAACTTTCGAAGTTATTTGCTGATAATGTTGACGTATCGGTACTTGGCGATGAAAATATTTATTCCAAATTACAGGCTGAGCAGATCCTTAATAAATTCTTTAGTCAAAATAAACCAAAAACAATCAGGCTGCTTCATAAGGTAAATTCAAACCCCAATTACGGCTTCGGTGTGCTGCTGGTTAGCACCAATAGCGGCGTTTACAGAGTTGCAGTTACCCTAAAAGGAACCGGCGGCAGCCTGGCACTTATAGAATTCAGGATTGAAACGGAGAAGGTGAAGTAGGTTGGGGGGAAGTCCATGGTCGATGGACCATAGTCCATGGCAAATTTTCGTCATTTCTTTTGTGTGGGTTAAAAAACCATGGGCCACGATCTATGGACTATGGTCAAACCCCAATCTGATAAATCAATTTCAAACAAATCCGCTAAATGTTCTTACTTTTGGGCTTCAAAAAATAAGCAGGTTTGGATAAAGAAATTATTGATCAGTTTATATTAGATTCCCTTAAAGAGGACGTTGGCGACGGCGACCACACTTCCCTGGCAACTATTCCGGCAGGCACTAAAGGCAAAGCAAAATTATTGGTTAAGGATGAAGGCATCCTGGCTGGTGTTGAACTGACCCTGGAGATATTTCATATCGTAGACGAAAGCCTTAAGCCAACCGTTTTTTTGAATGACGGCGCAAAAATAAAACCGGGCGACATTGTGCTGGAAGTTGAAGGAGATGCGCAAAGCATTTTAAAAGCGGAGCGCCTGGTGCTTAATTGCATGCAGCGCATGAGCGGCATAGCTACCAAAACACGACAGATAGTTGATATTTTGAAGGATACTAATACCAAAGTTTTGGATACCCGGAAAACTACACCCGGCTTAAGGTACCTGGAAAAATGGGCCGTACGCATCGGCGGGGGCGTTAACCATCGCTTTGGTTTGTATGATATGATATTGATAAAGGATAATCACGTTGATTATTCAGGGGGCATTAAAAATGCTATTGAAAACACCCAACAATACCTGAAAGCAAATAACAAAAATCTTGAAATTGAAATAGAGGTTAGAAACCTTGACGAATTAGGTCAGGTTTTGCAAACCGGAGGTATAAACCGTATCTTGCTGGATAACTTTGATTTTGGCAATTTAAAAAAGGCGGTTAAGCTGATTGGTGGCAGATATACTACCGAAGCTTCAGGCGGAATTACCATCGACAATATCCGCGAATATGCCGAATGCGGTGTCGATTATATTTCGGTAGGCGCTTTAACCCATTCTGTTAAAAGTTTGGATTTGAGTTTGAAAGCGGTGTAAGAGATTATTGAGTCTAAAAGTCGGGAAAGTCCGAAAGATGAATAAACTTTAGCTTTCTGATTTCCCAATTTAATAAACTTTTCGACCCTGCATTAAAATGAAATTTTACTTTTTCTTTCGGACTTTTCGGACTTTCGGACTAAAAACTAACTCATCTCTAACATAAATTTTAGTAATATTGCGGTAACATGATAACCCCCTATTCGATATCAGCGCTTATTTTGGCGTATTTATGCGGGTCGATACCAACGGCTGTTTGGATAGGGATGGCATTTTACGGGGTTGATGTAAGGGAATACGGCAGTGGTAATGCCGGCGCCACCAATACGTTCAGGGTGCTGGGTAAAAAAGCCGGTATACCTGTAATGCTTATCGACATTTTAAAAGGATGGACGGCAACCAACCTGGCCTACTTTATCGGCACCTCGGTAACCGGGGGGCCGCATTCAAATTATATCAGTTACCAGCTTGCTTTGGGCATTGCAGCAGTTATGGGGCACCTGTTCCCGGTGTTTGCGGGCTTCAGGGGTGGCAAAGGCATAGCAACGCTTTTCGGGATGGTGCTTGCCGTAAATTTATCGGCTGCATTGCTGTGTATTATCGTGTTTGTTATCGTGTTGATGATCACCCGTTATGTATCCCTCAGTTCAATAATGGGGGGCTTTACTTACCTCACCGGCGTTACTTTTTTCTACAATAAATACACCAACGACCTGATTGTGATTTTCGGCATGTGCATTTGTCTGCTTATTTTGGTAACTCACCAAAAAAATATCGAACGCCTGCTGAAAGGAAAAGAGTCGAAAGTGAACCTCTTCAAGCGAAAAAAAGTCACCAACCAGGAGGCATAATTTGCCTTTTCTGCATACTTCTATGTTATGGCAAAACGCAAGTTTTTACAAGCGCAATGGAACAACCTTTTGATGCTGAATTATGAGGTTGACCCCGAAATATTAAAACCCTATATACCTTATTCAACTGTCCTTGATCTGTACGAAGGAAAAGCGCTTGTCAGTATGGTTGGGTTCCTGTTCCGCGAAACAAAGGTTTTAGGCGTAAAATGGCCATTTCATGTAAATTTTGAGGAAGTTAACCTGCGTTTTTATGTCAAACATTTTGACGGAAAAGAATGGAAACGTGGGGCAGTATTTATCAGCGAGATTGTACCCAAAAGCCTTATCGTATTGGTAGCCAACAATCTTTATAAAGAACATTACCGGGCCCTGCCTATGCGGCATTCCATAAATCCTGCTGGCAATGATTATACTCAATATTTATATGAGTGGAAATTAAATGGGGTGTGGAACAAGCTCGGCGCTACCGTCAGCAACCATTTCGAAGACATACAACCTAAAAGTGCCGAAGAATTTATTTTCGAACATTACTGGGGCTATAACGGCCTGGGCCCCGAAAAAACAATGCAATACCAGGTGGAACATATCTCGTGGCAGGTAGCGCAAGTTAAAGACCCTGTTTTTGAAGGAGGTATTGCGGACTTGTATGGTGAAAAGTTTATTCCATTTTTAAAAGTGGCACCTTTTTCCGCATTTTTTGCAAATGGATCGGAGATTAGTGTGAGGATTGGGGAGAAGATAACGAGTGATAAGACTATTTGAATTGGAGATCACAAATTGTGATGTCAAAAAAAATTCCTATAATTAATGAATTTTTAAATCTATACATTTTAGCATGGCCGGAGAACCTCTGATACCTGATGAATTCATAATAAACCAAATTTACTATGTAAGAAATCAGAAAGTCATGTTAGATAGCGATTTATCTGCACTTTATGAGGTAGAAACGAAGCAATTAAAAAGACAGGTGAGAAGAAACGCTGACCGTTTTCCGGATGATTTCATGTTTGAACTTTCACCTATAGAATACCAGTCTTTAAGGAGCCAAAATGGCACCTTAAAGCGAGGCGAACATTCAAAATATGTTCCAATGGCGTTTACCGAACAGGGAGTTGCGATGTTATCAAGTGTTTTAAACAGCAAAAGAGCAATTAAAGTAAATATCCAAATCATACGTGTGTTTACCCGCATACGTCAACTCTTTATTGATAATACTGAACTTTGGCTGGAAGTAGAAAAAATAAAATCTAAATTGGACAATAACGATAAGAATATGGAGATAGTATTTCGTTATCTTGATGAATTAACAGACCGCAAGGTTGAACCAAAGCCGCGAAAGAGAATAGGCTACAAGTCTGATGACCTTTAATATGTGTTAGACCGGTTGCCCCAACACCTCCAAAATTGCCTTCACTTTAAGCAAGCATTCGTCATACTCCTTTTCGGCATCCGCATGAAAAGTGATGGCGCTCCCGGCGTGGAATGAAAGGTATTTGTTTTTTTGATTATACAAAAGGGTGCGGATCACCACATTGAAATCAAAATCGCCATCCGGCCCAAAATACCCTATAGCGCCCGAATAAACTCCGCGTTTGCTGCTCTCATATTCCTCCATCAGCTGCATTGCGCTGATCTTTGGCGCGCCTGTCATGCTGCCCATGGGGAAAGCATTTTTGATTGCCCTTACATCCGATATACGCGGCTGCACTTCGCAGACAACCGTCGAGATCATCTGGTGCACCTGGTTAAAGCTGTAAATGCCAAAAAGTTCTTCAGTCTTCACCGTTCCGGGCTTCGCCGAGCGTGTAAGATCATTCCTAACCAAATCAACAATCATTACATTTTCCTGTTGCTCTTTGGTTTGATTCCGCAATTCCTGTTTTATCGCTTCATCTTCGGCTTCATTTTTGCCCCGTTTCGCCGTTCCTTTTATAGGTTGGGAAATCAGTTTGCAGCCGCGTTTGGCCAGGAAACGCTCGGGTGAAGCGCATAGGATATAATGATCATCCCATTTAAAAAAAACCGAAAATGGGTTGGGCGATACCTTGTTCAATTTCAAAAAAACAGCCAAAGGGTCTATGTCTGCTTCTTCAGCATAAAACTCCTGGCAGAAATTGGTTACATAGATATCCCCGCGAACGATGTGTTGTTTTATATTTTCAACGGCAGTTAAGTACAATGTCTTGCTTATACGCGACTGCACGTTTACACCGCATGGGTCCCCGTCACCGCGAATTGTCTGGGTTTCAATACTGTCAAAAATCTGTTGCGGATCATCAGCTATTATTTCTATTTCATCTCCCCTGATAATAACCAGATACAGCGGCACAAAAAAATAAAGGTCTGGGAAATGAAGATGATCCGCATTTAACGATTTGAGGTTTTCAGTTTCATTTTTCAGATCATAACCCAAAAAGCCGGTCATCCAGCCGGGGTATTTTTCACGGAATGTTTCTAACTGATCAAAGGCGGTTCCGGCATCCGCTGTGAGTTCATCCTTAACACCAACTGCAATAAGGGTATCAAATTTTGAATACGGGTCGTTAAAACTATTGGAATCAAGGCAACAAAAAACATCAAATGTGGAAGCCCAGTGTAAAGCTTTCCGTTTAAAAAAAGCCCCGTCATTTGCCTTAATCTTCATTAAAGCAAAAGTAATGAGTTATACTGCCTTTTTTAACATCCTGTTTTGTTTTTTATTGATGTAAGGTTCAAGTAATTCGTTTAATGTTATTTCATATAACTCGCAAATCTGCTCACACTGTTTTAACGTTATATTCGTCCTGTCGTTTTCCCATTCGCTGTATGCATTCCTGCTTATATTTAAATAATTTGCAACATATTGCTGTGAATAATTGTTTGAAACTCTTCGACTTCTAAATAGCTCTCCCGGCGTCATAGTATTAAGTTTAGGGTAAATAACTTTCTCTTAGGTGAATAAAGTTCCACAAGGTAATGTTTTTAATTAATAATTATGCCAAGTATTGCTTGGCAATTAATCGATATTTATTTTTCTAAATTGCCCTTATGTTTGGCCAACATAAGGCGAAGCCGAAAACCTTAAACAGAGTAGGTAAATCTTATTTAACAAAAAAAAATGAAAAATTTAGAATTAAACGAAATGGAAGAAGTAGTTGCTGGTGGTACAGTTTGGTCTGCTGCTGCATGCGGCGCTGGAATTGCAACAGCAATTTTTGCACCAGAGATTTTTGCATTTTTTGCAGAAGCAACTGTTGGTGCCTGCATAACTGCAGCAAGTGAGTAACAATTAAACAACTAAAAAAAATTAAATTATGAAAACATTAAATTACGATGAAATGGAAGCCACAAATGGCGGATTTCCATGGGCAAGTTTTGCAGCCGGTTTTCTTTGCGTTGCCGGTATAGCAACTGCCGAAGTTGGCGTAGGCGCAGTGCTTGCAGCAGCAGGCTGTGGTTCTTTATTATTAAGCGACTAATACAGTCACACTTAATCAGGGGAGGCCAAAACGGTTTCCCCTGGTTGTAAAAACAACGGTTTATTTTTAATTGATCACAAATGGCTGTCAAAGTTGAAAATATTTCCAAGAGCTATGGAACCAATTTAATACTGGAAAAAATAGATTTTGAGATACATAAAAATAGCATATATTGTTTGGTTGGGAGAAATGGGGTTGGGAAAACTACATTGCTAAATATCATTTCAAATTTGTCTCAGCCTGATTCCGGGAGTGTTTTAATTAATGGGCTGAATTATCAAAAAAACGAGAAATCCATAAAAAAGATACTCGGTTTACAATTAAATAACGACCAATTGATACCCGAGCTCAGTCTTGGGGAATATTTATTTTTTATCGGAAAAATCTACCAGGTACAAACCGCCGATATTTACGAAAGAATCGATCTGTTAACCGCGTACTTTTTTGACCCCGGTGAAATTACCGGAACGAAAATCGAAAATTTTTCGGCCGGTATGAAAAAAAAGGCAATGCTTTGCGCTGCACTAATCCATAAACCAAGTGTATTAATACTGGATGAACCATTTGCGAACCTGGATCCTGTAACATCGGAACTGTTGTGCCAGTATCTGATCAGGTATAAGAGCGGTGAAAGAATTATTCTTATATCCTCTCATGATTTACTCTATGTAAATAAAATAGGCACCCACTTGGGTGTATTAAACAATAAGTCGATCATCTATAATGATTCTATCGAATCGTTTAAGCAAACGGATCAATTTATTGACAAAAGACTTTTGGAGCTCATTAACAATACGGCGTCTAAAGAAGATTTAATAGAAAAACTTATTTGAAAGATGCGAATAATGTTGTATTTATTTGGATTAAGATTCAAAAAATTATTTTTCTCAAGAAGTCTCTCCGAAGATTCGGGGATAGTTATATTATTAATAGTTGCCCTGCTTAACGGCCTGGGTATTGGCTATTTATCGAATAAATTAGACGGACAAACCCAAAACATCATCGTACTGCATCAGATTGTAAATGTTGCATATTTGTCTATTCCTTTTTTTTCGAGGTTTTTTCCAAGTGTAAGCTTCAGCAAACCAGTCATACAAGCTTATTTTCCTCTCAACAAAATCGAATCATCCTTAATTGAATTATATAGCATACGATTCTTAACCGTGCGCAATATTTGCTTGCTGATTAGTTTATTACTAATTTTTGCCATTGCACATAACTTTAAGTTTCAAGATATGTTGCTGTGTTTTGTACTGTTCATTATCGCAAACACCTTTTCAGAAATTATTCTGGATGCTCTTTATTACCGGAAGGCGGGATTCCTTGCTGTAGGGATTCTTTCGACTTTACCAGTCATTCTTGCCTGCTTTTATTTTAATTATTCTTATTCCACCTGCCTGCTCACAGGCTTCATTAGTATTATTATACTGACCATCATTTTCGCACTCCTGTTTTCAACCAGGAACGAAAATGTTTACAGGCCTGGAGTGAGTAAGCAAAATCCGCATGGCCATTTATCAACCAACAACATCCTGGTTAAAATGGCCTATAAAAAAAGTGTTTTAATGAATATGCTGTCCGTAGCGCTGTTCTTCAAACTGGTAATGATCGGGTATCTTTTTTTATATACAAATGAAAACAATACGTCTCCTGATCATCATATATTTTTCTACCTCGTATTATCGCCACTCGTTTATTCGTGCTATGTTTTAAATAACTTTTGGGGCTATGTAAAGGAAATGTCTCTCAATCTGGTAATAGCCCCGGTCGATTTTGACTATTATATCAGATCTTATTTTTTGATGATATCGCCCGTAATACTGATTGATGGCGGCCTAACCCTTATATATTGTTCATTAACATCCGGCTTTGCCCTGCACAACCTAATCCTTTATTGCTCCTTAACTATTTTCTCTGTCGTTTTTAGTTTATTTTCTTCATTCCAAAAACCGTTTAAAGCTTATAGAAAATTTTCATTAGTCAACTTTAAAAGCAATACCAATGTGGTAAATAATTTTATAATAATAATACCCGCACTGGTTTACTTTCTTTTCCATAAGTCTGAAAATATCTTTTACCCTTTTTCCATTTTTTTAGTGGCCATAAGTTTGATTCTTATTGTATTGATCTATGGAAAAAGGGAGGAGTTAACGCTTACAATAAAAAACGCCCTTACGTTAAATACAGCAAATCAATAATCACAAAACTAATTAATCAAACAGGTTATGGTAGATACACATACTTTAAACAATGAAACTGAATTTGCTATTGATAAACAGTTTAAAATAAACAAATATTTTTTATTTGTATCATTTTGTGCATACTATGCTTTTGCGCATTATTTTTTACAGCATGTAATTAATTTTAATACACTGTTATTCAATGATCTTTCCGAGCAAATAAGTAAAGAACGGATAGACGAACTGATTGACCAGCAGCATAAATATGAGTGGGTAGGATACCTGTTTATAACATTATACTTTTTTTTAAGACTAACCTTAACCACGCTGGCAATTTACACAGGTTGCTTTGTAATTAACTCAAAGGTTAAGTTTAGCAGATTATTCAGCTGTGTGCTGATGGCAGAGTTTGTATTTGTTTTACAGTCTGTTATAAAACTTTCATGGCTTTGGTTAAACAAAAGCACGCTAACAGTGCAATACGTTAAAACATTCTCGCCTGCTTCACTGATCAATATATTTGATTATCACTCGCTTCAACCATGGTATTTGTATCCGCTGCAAACAATAAACCTATTTGAAATTTTATATTGGTTTGTATTGGCATACTTTGTAAGCAAGGAAATTAAAAGGCAATATTGGAAATCCATAGATTTTATCCTTTCGTCTTATGGTGTTGCCTTATTGATGTGGGTAGTGTTGATTTCATTTTTAACCTTAAACTTATCGTAGCATGAAAAAGATATTATTAGGGTCCCTTGGTTTATCAGCGTTGCTACTGCTTTCATTTTTGGGATACAGGGGTGTTAACAGGCAAAGAAAACTAAGCGCCACCGAAGGCACTTATCAAACAATGCCGGCTTTTGAATTTTTTAAACTAAATGGACAAAAATTTACGAGTTCAGTC
>Ga0206955_1108_pt1 | contig 22517 bp, 24 predicted proteins | sample Alteio_BWOrgHeat_34_FD_153247 | JGI IMG/M metagenome (GOLD analysis project Ga0206955, IMG submission 153247) | Enriched cells from forest soil in Barre Woods Harvard Forest LTER site, Petersham, Massachusetts, United States -... | ecosystem: Environmental > Terrestrial > Soil > Temperate forest >...
AGCACGTAAAAATTTATATTACGGAGCACTTAAAGGCCGGTCTTCCAGGTGGGAGCCCGGCCTTTTTTATTTATCTTTGCGGGGCTAATTATTGAATTAGTGAGTTAGTGAATTATTGAATTGAAATAGCTTTCGATTCTGTATTGCTGCTATATCCTCAATCAATAATTCAGTAAATCAATAATTCAATAAATGATTCAGAAAACTATCGACCTTGGCGAGCAAAACGAAGTGGAAGTGTATGGGGCCAGGGTACATAATTTAAAAAATATAGATGTTTCTTTCCCGCGTAACCAACTGGTGGTTATTACCGGCTTAAGCGGCAGCGGCAAATCATCACTGGCGTTTGATACTATTTATGCCGAGGGGCAGCGCCGGTATATGGAAACATTTTCGGCCTATTCGCGCCAGTTTATGGGCGGGATGGAACGACCTGACGTCGACAAAGTTTCAGGCCTCAGCCCGGTAATTGCTATCGAGCAAAAAACGACCAGTAAAAACCCGCGTTCGACCGTGGGCACCATTACCGAGATCTATGACTTTATGCGTTTGCTTTTCGCCCGCACCGGCGAAGCTTACTCCTATGTAAGCGGCGAAAAGATGGAGCGCATGTCTGAAGACCAGATCCTGAAAACCATTTCCGAAAGATTTAGCGGGCAGCCGGTAAACATTCTTGCCCCGGTTGTTAAAGCCCGCAAAGGCCATTACCGCGAATTGTTTGAGCAGATCCGTAAACAGGGCTATTTAAAGGTCTACATTGATGGAGCAATGGCCGATGTGGAGCCCAAAATGCAGGTGGACCGTTATAAAATTCACGATATTGATATTGTGGTTGATCGTTTGGTGATAGAGGAAAAAGATGCCAAACGTTTATACACTTCTATCCAAACCGCATTAAAGGTGGCCAAAGGGATTATCCGTATAGCGGATAAGGACAATAACGTTTTTTATTACAGCAAATACCTGATGGACCCGATTTCGGGGATCTCCTATGACGAGCCGCAGCCAAATACCTTTTCATTTAACTCGCCTTATGGTGCCTGTGATAAATGTAATGGCCTGGGCTATATTTTTGAGGTTGATGAAGCATCGGTTATACCTAATCCTAAATTAAGCATTCTCAACGGCGGCCTTGCCCCTATCGGCGAATACCGCGAAACATGGATCTTCCAGGTATTAAAGGCGCTTGCCAAAAAATACGAATTCTCGCTATCAACCCCAATTGAAAAACTATCGCGGGATCATTTGGATATTATCCTGAACGGCTCCACAGAAATGGTGACCGTAGCAGTGGAATACAACAAATGGAACGTGCAAAGTTACCAGGTAGCCTTTGACGGTATCGTACGCATGCTGGAAGAACAGCAGGAGCGCAGAGGCGAAGAGGGCATGGACGACATGGAAAATTACCGGGTATTAAAAACTTGCCCGACATGCGAAGGTGCCCGGTTGAAAAAAGAATCGCTGCATTTTAAGGTTGACAATAAAAACATTTTTGAACTGGCCTGCATGGATATCAATACCCTGCAAGATTGGTTTGCCAACCTGGAGGATCGTTTAACAGATCGTCAAAACGTAATCGCCAAAGAAATATTAAAAGAAATCCGCGCCAGGATAGTTTTTTTGCTGGACGTAGGTTTAAGTTATTTAACGCTCGACCGTACCGCTAAAACCCTGTCAGGCGGCGAGGCGCAGCGTATCAGGCTGGCTACACAGATCGGCTCGCAGCTGATGAATGTGATGTACATTCTGGATGAACCGAGTATCGGCCTTCACCAGCGGGATAATGAGCGCCTGATAAACGCGCTAAAAAACCTCCGCGATTTGGGCAATACCGTTTTAGTGGTTGAACATGATAAGGACATGATCCTGCATGCCGACCACGTAATTGATATGGGCCCTGCAGCGGGCGTACACGGCGGCGAGATCGTTGCGCAAGGCACACCTGCCGAATTAATGAAACAGCATACCCTCACCACCTCCTACATCAATGGCGAGCGAGAAATCGCCATCCCTGAAAAACGGCGTGAGGGAAACGGCCAAATATTAAGTCTGAAAAAAGCGACAGGGCATAATTTAAAGAAAGTTTCGGTTGATTTTCCATTGGGTAAGCTAATTGGTATTACCGGCGTGTCCGGCAGCGGCAAATCAAGCCTGATCACCGAAACTTTATACCCGATATTGAACCATCATTTTTTCAGGGCAAAAAAACATCCGCTGCCTTATGAAAAAATTGAAGGTTTAGAACATATCGACAAGGTAATCGAAATCGATCAAACCCCTATCGGCCGCACACCGCGTTCAAACCCCGCAACTTATACCGGCGTATTTTCGGATATCCGTAATCTGTACGTTCAATTGCCTGAATCAAGGATCAGGGGTTATAAACCGGGCCGCTTTTCGTTCAATGTAAAAGGTGGCCGCTGCGAAACCTGCCAGGGCGCAGGTTTAAAGGTAATTGAAATGAACTTTTTGCCTGATGTACAAGTTCCCTGCGAAGAATGCGGCGGCAGGCGTTACAATCGCGAAACACTGGAAGTGCGTTATCGTGGCAAATCCATCAGCGACGTGCTGGACATGAGTATTGAAGATGCCACCACATTTTTTGAGCATATCCCGGCCATTTACCGCAAAGTAAAAACACTATTCGACGTGGGGCTTGGTTATATCACTTTAGGCCAATCATCCACAACACTATCAGGCGGCGAAGCGCAGCGCGTTAAACTGGCGACTGAACTTTCCAAAAAAGACACCGGTAATACTTTTTATATCCTTGATGAGCCAACCACCGGCCTTCATTTTGAAGACATTAATGTATTGCTTGGCGTTTTGAACCAACTGGTTGATAAAGGCAATACTGTATTGGTAATTGAGCATAACCTGGATGTAATTAAAGTTGTCGACCATGTGATCGATCTTGGCCCCGAAGGCGGCTCTGGCGGGGGTAAAATATTGTTTTCCGGAACGCCGGAGGCTTTGTGCAAAGTAAAAGAAAGCTTTACCGGGCAATTTCTAAAAAAGGAGATGAAGATTAAATAGCGCGACTCACATGTACAATTTCTTGTACATGTGAGTTATGTTTTTTATCTTTAGAAAAAATCATAAAATGCAGGTTACGACTTACACCAATTTCCGCCAAAAACTAAAATCCTATTTAGATAAAGTTCGGAATAATCATACGCCGCTTTATGTGACCAGTGCAAACGGAGAGGATGTTGTGGTGCTTTCAAAATCAGACTATGAGAGCATGGAAGAAACATTTTATTTGCTAAAAAGCCCCGCAAATGCCTCACGGTTATTGCAGGGTATCGAGGCCTATGAAAAAGGGTTAGGTAAAGAGAGAAGCCTTATTGAAGAATGAAGATTGTTTTTCTGGACCAGGCCTGGGAAGATTACCTGTATTGGCAAAACACCGATAAAGCTATGGTGAAAAAAGTCAATTTATTGGTAAAAGAAATTGAACGCATCCCTTTTGACGGCAGCGGGAAACCTGAACCTTTAAAACATAACCTGGCTGGTTGGTGGTCGAGACGAATAACTTTGGAGCACAGGTTAGTATATAAGATTGATAAAGATTCGATTGTTATTCTGCAGTGCAGGTATCATTATTAAATCAGGTATCGCTATAATTTGATAATTGGCAATTAAAGCAAAATAGCCCTTCTGTATTTTTGGCAAACAAAAGCAAACAATCGTACCTTTAAGCATTATGTTGCCTTTACTAACTGCCACCCAAATCCGCGAAGCGGATGCTTATACCATCGCTCATGAACCCATTGCCTCTATTGACCTTATGGAGCGGGCATCAAAGGCCTTTGTGGGCTGGTTTATCAACCACTTTCCGGATAAAGACCAGGCCATCTCCGTATATTGCGGTACGGGCAATAATGGTGGCGACGGGCTGGCGATTGCCCGGATGCTTGATGATCATCAGTATAAAAAGATCAAGGTTAAAATGGCCCGGTTTTCGGATAAATCGACACCTGACTTTAATACCAACCTTGAACGGCTGCAAAAAACAACAATAAATATTACCGAGATACATCCCGGAAGCGGTTTTCCGCTTGAGGACTGTCCTGTTATTATCGATGCTTTGCTCGGCACAGGCTTAAACAAACCGCTCGAAGGCGACTATAAAAGACTGGTTGATCATTTAAACAGCTTGGATAAAACAGTTGTAGCCGTTGATGTACCAACCGGTTTTTTTGCCGATGGTGAAATGCCCCATGGCGCCGGTGTTTTAAAAGCCGACCTGGTGATCACTTTTCAGCAGCCAAAAATTAATTTTTTACTGCCTGAATCGGGAACTTATATCAAATGCTGGGAAGCGGTTAATATCGGGATCGATGAAAATTTTGTGCAATCCCTCCATTCACCATACCTGGCGGTTGAGGAAAAAGATATCCGAAAAATGCTGAAACCGCGCCACCGGTTCAGCAATAAAGGAACCTACGGGCATACCTTAATCGTTGCCGGGCAGCCGGAAACTATGGGAGCTGCATTATTAAGCGCATCCGCCTGCGTTTATGCAGGGTCGGGGTTAACTACGGCCTGTGTGCCTCAAAGCGGGCTGACAGCTTTAAACGCCTATATGCCCGAAATTATGGCAGTGGTAAGGCACGACATGCAGTTACCCAAGATTGAATGGGATAAATTCAGCGCAATTGGCATTGGCCCCGGGCTTGGGAAAGATGAACTGGCCATAGAGTTAATGACAGACGTTTTTACCAATTATAAAAAGCCGATTGTGATTGATGCGGACGCGCTTAATTTGTTGGCTATTCATAGGGAACTGTGGCGGTCTATCCCCCAAAACTCTGTTTTAACCCCGCATATGAAGGAGTTTGACAGGCTTTTTGGCGATCATGACAATTGGTGGCAGCGCATTCAAACCGGGATTCAAAAGGCGAAGGAACACTCCATCTGTATCCTGCTAAAAAATGATTACACGATAATTATTACACCATTAGGGAAAGTTTATTTCAATACCACCGCTAACCCCGCAATGGCTGTTGGCGGTATGGGTGATGTACTCACTGGGATCATTTCAGCTTTGCTGGCACAAAAATATTCGCCTGAAGAAGCCTGTATTTTAGGCGCCTATCTGCACGGAAAAGCCGGCGATGAGCTGGCGCTGCCCAACAGGATGAATGTTGTGCTACCCTCGCAAGTGGCGGCCAGGGTCCCTTTTACCATGGCAAAATTAATGGCATAAAAAAAGCCGTAAGTATTCGTACGGCTTTTTTAATTAACTATTAACTGATCTTATAAGAACAAAATACTCAAATTTTAATTTGCGCAGGCTGTTCAGTTACCTCTTCATCTCTAATCCTTAATTTAACCTGCACAACCATAAGACAGTTTAACTGCCTTTATAGTTACAATTAAACGCAAAAAATTATTTTTATTGTTTAAAAAAGTTATAGATTGTAACAATCTGGCTTACAAGATTGTTTTATAAATCTTAAAAATATTTTTAAGATTTTTTTTAATATTCCAGAGAATTTAAAATACAGGAAGAAATTTACCGGTTTTAAAACTTACCGATAACCATCATTTGGTCCATGGTAGGGGTCGGGCTGCCGCCTTTCGGCTCTAAGGTAACCGCAAATGCATCTGCAGAGGCAATTGACTTCATTTCCTTCATATCTGTAGTATCGGTATTGGCATCAAAAACACCCAGGTCAACTGGTTTTCCTGCAACAAGCGCCCAAAGCTGGTATTGGTGTTCCTTGTCATTTTCAGGCATTTTTAACGATTTCATGTCAATCCATACCTTTTTCTTTGCAGGGCTCCATGCCACTGTAATTTGCGACCCGGTTGGTGCTTTGGCGGTTGCCTGTAATTTAAGGAATTTGAAAGATGCATCCTGCAATACTTCCAGTTCGCCCTCTTTTAAACTAACGGTATTGGCAAAATGCTGTTTATCTGATTGCAGTGCAGCAATGGTGTTATTTGAATCCTGCAGCTTGTTGTACATCGATACCAGCGCCACAGCGCTGGCCAATAGCAATGCCAGGCAGGCTGCAAAAGCATATTTGTAAAAATTGGTCGCTTTTGAGGCAGCAAAAGGAACTATATTATCTCTGGATTCATCCACGCCTTTATCGAAAGTGCTGTCATCTCCAAAATTTGTCAGTACGCTGTTCAATATCCTTTCGCGCAGGTGTTCAGCGGGTTCAACAGCATTTTTCCCAGCATATAATTCCATCGACCGCTCTATTTCATCCAGTTCAGCTTTTATAGCCGGATGTTTTAAAGCCATCGCCTCCACCTGCAACTTTTCTTCGGGGCTTACATCACCCAAAATGTAAAGTTCCAATATGCCTGATTCTATATATGCTTTAATGTCTTCCAATGCTCACCTTTCAATTAAAATGCTTTCTGAGTTGCAGTATGGCCATTCTTAAACGTGTTTTTATGGTACCCAGGGGAATGCCAAGTTCATCGGCGGCTTCCACATGGGTATAACCCTTAAAATACACGAGGTCAAGAATGAGCTTTTGTTCGGGTTTTAGTGTTTCCACCAAATCCTTAATACCCAGCAGCTCAGGTTTGTAAACCGTGCTTCTTTGTTCGTCTATGAAAGTTACGTTATTTTCCAGCTCCTGGTTTTTGTTCTGATTTTTAAAATCTTTCGATCTTAATTTATCTATGGCAAGGTTACGGGCAATGTTAACCATCCAGGTAAAAAGGCGCCCCTTTTCAGTGCTGTAGCTCGAAAAAGAATGCCATATTTTTACAAAAGTTTCCTGTAAAAGGTCTTCGGCTGTAGCCGTATCAACAACTATCCTTGAGATCACCCCAAATAGTGACGACGAATACATATCGTAAAGCGCCTCAATAGCAATTTTTTCCCGGTTCCCTAACGCAAGAACCAATTCCTCTTCCGACAGCGATATTTTTCGTTTTTTGCTCAACAGGTTGAAGATATAAAGGAATTATCAGATTTCAAACAGGTGTTTTTCAGCATGATAGGAGGAACGTACCAGCGGCCCGCTTTCAACATACCTGAATCCCATATCGAGCCCGGTTTGCTTGTATTTTGCAAATTGATCGGGATGGATCCAGTCGATTACCGGGTGATGGTTACGGGTTGGCTGTAAATATTGCCCCAAAGTGAGTATTTGAACCCCTGCATCAAGCAAATCCTGCATGGCTTCCAGCACATCTTCTTCCGTTTCGCCAAGGCCGAGCATAATACCCGATTTGGTACGAAGTCCGGCTGCTGATATATGCTTTAAACACTCCAAACTACGATCATATTTGGCCTGTATACGTACTTCTTTGGTTAAACGCCTAACGGTTTCCAGGTTATGCGAAACTACTTCGGGGCGAACTTCAAGTACGCGCGCCAGGTTCTCCCAAATACCTTTAAAATCCGGAAGCAAGGTTTCCAATGTAGTTTCGGGGCTTTCCCTGCGGATAGCATTGATGGTTTCGGCCCAGATGATGGAGCCGCCATCCTTAAGGTCATCGCGATCGACAGAAGTAATCACACAATGTTTTACGCCCATTAACTTAACCGAATTGGCTACGCGGTTAGGCTCATCTACATCAACAGCCAATGGCCTGCCGGTTGCCACCGCGCAAAAAGAGCAGGAACGGGTGCAAATGTTCCCCAATATCATAAATGTAGCCGTACCTGCGCCCCAGCATTCGCCCATATTAGGGCAATTACCGCTTTCGCAAATGGTATGCAGCTTATGCTCATCAACAAGGCCCCTTACATGGGCATATTCCTTACCAACAGGGAGCCGTACCCTCAGCCAATCAGGCTTGCGGGTGGTTTGGCTTACAGGGACTACAGGCAATTCGATCATCGAACAAAAATAGGTAAAAAGTCCGGAAGTCGGAAAGTCCGGAAGTCCGGAAGAAAGAGTTTACATTATCCTAACTAAACTAAAAAACATGATGGGTTAGGCAGCGTTTCGGAGTTGGCCATGTGTGTAGTTTGACAATTCCACCTTCGTGAGCATAAAGTTAAATTAATCCCTCAGATTTTATGATCTCTTTGATGTCGTCCTTATCGATCGATGCTTCTTCGGATTTATCGAATATCGTAATTAAATATATTTCGGTAGATGCTGCGTTTTCTTCAATAAGGTAGGTAATAACCCGGAAACCGCCACTTTTTCCTTTCCCTTTTGATTCGTCTGCAAGTCTTACTTTGTAAATATTCGAACCATAACTATCGCCAATTTTGGGGTTTTTGATGAGATCGTGTTCAAGCTTTCTTAAACTGCGTTGCAGCGTGTGATACTTTTTTAAAAGTCGTTTCGCTTTTTTTAAGAAAAATGCGGTTAGGCGTACATTATTTGCCATCGAAAAGGTCAGACATAGAATAAGATTTCGATTTCCCTTCGCGGATTTCCTTAACCTCTTTTAATCCTTCTTTTATCTCGTTCAGCAAATGTGCCTTTTTAGACGATTGTTCTTTATCCGGAACTATGGAGATGATTTCACCACCAAGCTCTTTTATGATCGCTGATAGCTTATTTTTTGCTTTTCCAGGAACTTGTATGGTCATTGTGGTCATAATCAAAGGTAGTTAATAATCAAAAATTATACAATAAAATATTGGCACTTTGTTTAATGACATAAACAACTTTCGACAGCGATTTAAATTACTTCATGCTAAACCATCCGCTATCTCTCACATCTTCATCCCCGCCATACCCTTTTTATCATCCCCATTCTTAAAAATATATTCGCTGTTCAATAAATAAGCGCCGTTGCTTACCACTACTTCGCCGGAGCTTAATCCTGAAAGAATTGCTACGAATGAATTATTCCCCTCTCCCAGGCTGACCTGCCGCATGGAAAAACTACCGTCACTATTCCTGATCCAAACGGTATTGCCTGTGCCGCTTGATAAAATCGCTGATGCCGGGATAGCCAGTGATCGTTTTTCGCCTTTATTCATAGCGATATAGGCCTGCATTCCCGGCCTTATCAGTCCCTGGTTGTTAGGGATGCTGATCCTTACAAGATCGACCTTAGATGCATCAAATAACTCCGGGTTCATAAATTCGACTTTGCCTGTAATTACCTGTCCGTTCAAATCGGGGAAGGAAACGCTTACCGCATCATTAACTTTAAAATAATCAGTTTCATTTGCATAAACCTGCGCCTGCACCCAAAGGCTGTTTAATGCCTGGGTTTTTAGGATGGTCATGCCTTCGGTTACGTAATCGCCTTCATGAACGGCAATATCGCTCACCGTTCCGCTTACTTTACTGAATACAGTTACCGTTGGCGATACTTTGCCCAATGCTGCCAGGTTCCTGATCTGGGCAGGTGTTAGCCCCCATAATAAAAGTTTATTTTCCGCTGCGCTGACAAGCTGGGCATAGTCCACATCGGGGTTATGCAATACTTTTTGCTGTTGTTTAGCCAGCAGGTATTCTTTTTCCGATTCCTGCAGGTCTGCACTATAAATAGCATAAACGGGTTGGTCGGCGCTGATCTTTTGGCCGGGCGCGCGTACAAACAGCTGCTGGATCCTGCCTGCTATCTTTGCGCTCAATTCTTCGGCCTTGTTTTCATCGGTGGTTACCGTGCCTGAAAGCATTTTTTCGCTGCCGGTATTTTCTTCCTTAACGGTATCGGTTTGAATACCTCCCAGCTGAATTTGGGCGGCCGTAAGCACAATTTTGTTTTTGTCGGGACCCGCCGGCGCACCCGTAAATTCAACTTTAATCAGCTTCATGCTGCAAATAGGGCAATTGCCGGGGTGTTCTTCATGTACCTGCGGGTGCATAGAACAGGTGTAATAAACCTTGTTCTGTGCTTTGGCAATCGGCTGTGTTTTTTGTTTGCATGATGAAGCGAAAACGGTAAGTATCAGAACTGATAGCCCTGCCTTAATAAAATATAACTGGAGTTTTTTTCCGATGCTATTCATTTCCTTGCGTTTTAATAAAACTTTCACTGTCTGTTAAATATTGGGCATTGGAAGCCAGGCTGTCAGTTGCGGATAAACCGCTTTTAACCTCTACCTCGTTGCTATTGCCCGTTCCCGTAATCACTTTATGGGCCGAATAAACAAGTCCGTTCTTCAGCCAGACAATGGTTGTTTGGCCTAAATTGTATATCGATGTGCGCGGAACCCAAATACCCTTCGTTTCACCGGTTTGGATGGTCGCATTGATGATACTGTTCACTTTCAGGGAATGATCCATATTGTGAACATAAACCCTGATAGTGGTGGTTTTATCGCCCTCCTGCAATGTCGGTTCAATAAAATCAACTTTGCCTTCGATGGTTTTTCCGGAGATATCCGGAAAAGTGATCTCGACCGGCTGATTTAGTCTTAAGGCTGCAACGGCGGAGTTTTCAACTTTAATCAAGGCCCATAACATATGTGCGTTGGCCACATTGAACAGGGTTTGCCCCTGCTGCACATACATCCCTTCTTTGATGGAAAGCGGCAGATTAGCGGTAACGCCGGTCGCTGCCTTGGGATCAGCGGGACCGGACATTAAGCTATGCGCTGCATCATGCACATGCCCATCGTAAGGGCTGTAAACCGGCAGACTGTAAAAAGGCTTCCCTGTTTTTACCACCTGGTTTACCTGCTGTTCAGTCATCCCCAGCAATAATAGTTTTTGCTGTGCGGCGTTGATCAACCCTGTTTCCTGTGTGGAGTTTCTGGTGAGGAAAATCAAATCCTGCTGGGCGGTTACCATATCCGGACTGTAAATATCTAAAATGCGCTGGCCCTGGTGTATTTCCTCGAAGGCAGATTTGATGTACAACCTTTCAATCCGTCCGGAAAAACGGGCGGCTATATTGTTAAAGGTCCGCGAATCAAAATCAAGATAGCCCTGGCCTTTGATCTGGGTGGGAATCGATTTTTCTTCAGGCGTGATGGCCGCAATGGTCGAGATTACAGAAGAATTCACCGGTTTTAATACCGTATTTAGGCTGATCCTTGCCAGTTCACTTGCTTGCCCTGTTTTTTTCACGAGGGTCATCCCACAGATAGGACAGCTTCCGGGATGCTCTTCCAAAATCTGGTGGTGCATCGGGCAGGTGTACAGCGTGACGTTTTTTTCCTCCGCCGAATTTTTTGTCTTTTTGGGTTGAGAGCAGGCGCTAATAAGCAACATACACAACAGTAAGACAAACGATATGTTTTTTATATCAGATATACTTTTAATATCTTTCATTTTCTTTTTCATAAGCAACCTGTAATTGTAATAGCTCCTGCAATTTGTCGAGGGCTTCCATTTTGTTTTGCTGCATGTCCTTAATACCATCCAGTACTGGCTGCAGGTCGCCGGTGTTTTGTTCATAGGCCTGCAGGGCGGTTTTATAACTATTTTGTAAGGCCGGGATAATGTTTACCCGGTAGTTATTCAGTAGCCTTTTTTTGCTGCTTATCTCCGCTTTAATACCCACCAACTGGCCACGCGCCTGATTGATAATATCCAGTTTGTTTTGCTGCAGCTCTTCCACTTCATACTTTATCCCTTTCAGATTAGCCTTGTATTCTTTAGACGACCAGGAAACTATAGGTATAGTGATCGACCCCATTAAAATATATTGATTAGCCATACCACCATAGCTGAACATGTGCCCCGCCTGTATGCCGAAATCAGGTTTGCGTTTGCTGTTTTCTACCTGTGCACTCAGTTGCTGCAATTCGATATTCCGGTTGATGCTTTTGATATCGCTGCGTGAAGCTGTCAATGCAGAAGTATCTATCAGCGCTGATTCGTAATCTTTAACCACTATGGTCGTATCCACCAAAAATTCCGTTTGCTGATCGCGGTTCATCAGGGTATTTAGCATTATGTTTTTCTGGCGGATGTCATTATTGATTTGCTCCCGGCTATTATCCAGTTCAAAAAGATCTGCCTTAGCTTTGTAAATATTGCTCAGCTTTTCTTTGCCATAGGTCAGCCTGATATTGGCATCCTTGAGCATATACTCCAGCAGAGTTTGCGTGCTTTGCAGTACCGCCAGCTTTTTTTCCAAAACCACGCGGTCGTAATAGGCTTGTTTAGCCTGGGCGACCAATTGGTTTCTCATATAGTTTTTATCCTCGGCCGTAACTTTTGATAAGCCCTGCATATAATTTTCCTTTGCCCGAAGTTTGGCGCCATTGGTAAACATCTGTTCGGCGGTGATCATAAATGAACCGGCTGACGGGTTAAAGCTATAGGGCACCTGGTACTGACCTGCGCTTATTTTGGGTGCATCCAGGTTTTTTGCTCCTGTGGCATAAGCATCCTGCGCCCCGATCTTTGAATCATAAGCACGCAGAGCCGGGTTTGCAGCAACGTGCGCAAGAACGCTGTCCAAAGGCAGGCGCTGCTGGGCATTCGTCGCTGACATTCCGGCAAGCCAAACGGATGCTATGTATATAATCTGATTTCTTGTTTTCATTATTCTTTCACCTCCAATACATCCAGTTTTCCGTGTTTTTTCAATTCATATTCTTTTACCATCAGGAAGATCAATGGGGTAACCAGTAATATATGGGTGGATGACGTTAATACCCCTCCGATCATTGGCAATACAATCGGCACCATCACATCACTGCCCGTGCCAGTCGACCAAAGCACCGGCACCAGGCCAAACAGGGCCACACAAACCGTCATCAATTTGGGACGCAAGCGTTTTACCGCGCCATTCATCACATAGATCCGCAAATCTTCCCGGGTGATGTTTTCCTTTGAATTTCCTTTAAGGACGACCAGTTGCTGCATGGCATCATTCAGGTAGATCACCATCACGATCCCCGTTTCTACCGCAATGCCAAACAGGGCGATAAAACCCACCGCAACTGCAACGGACAAATGCACCCCGAAAAAATACACCATATAAGCCCCGCCTATCAGCGCAAATGGAATGCTGATCAAACTAAAAAATGCCTCGCGGATAGAATGGAAAGCAAAATAGAGGCAGGCAAAAATGATGATGAGTACTATCGGTAAAATCATTATTAAAGTATGCTGTGCCCTTACCATATTTTCGTATTGCCCGCTCCATTCAATAAAATAGCCTTTAGGCAGGGTTTTAACCATGCTGTTCAGCTTGTTTTGTGCTTCGGCAACGGTGCTGCCCAAATCCCGATCGCGTACGTTGAATAGTACCGTACCCCGCAGTAAAGCATTTTCCGATTGGATCATCGCCGGACCGTCGCTGATCTTAATATCTGCCACGGCGGATAAGGGGATCGGTCCGGTTGCCGGGGTTTGCACCAAGGTGCGTTTGATCTGATCGAGGTTGTTGCGGTAATCCTGCGCAAAACGGAGGTTTACGCTAAAGCGCCGCCTGCCTTCAATAGTTGGCGTAAGGTTCATGCCACCCAGAGCGCTTTCCACCACCTCGTTTATATCATCTACGCTTAAACCGTACCGGCCAATGGCATCCTTATTTACTTGTATATCCAGGTATTTGCCCCCGGTTATCGGGTCGACGTATAAATCCTTCACCCCGTTAATACCCTGCAATGCCTGTTTCATTTGGTTCGATAAAGCATAAATAGTATCCAGGTTTTGCCCGTAAACTTTCAGGCCGACATCTGTACGAATTCCGGTCGACAGCATATTGATGCGGTTAATAATAGGCTGCGTCCAGCCGTTCACCACGCCGGGAATCTGCAATTTGGCATTCAGTTCATTAATAATATCTTCCTTTTTGATGCCTTTGCGCCATTCGTCAGCGGGTTTTAACAAGATGATGGTTTCCACCATACTAATGGGCGAATTATCGGTAGCCGTATTCGCCCTGCCTGCTTTGCCCAAAACATTTTTTACCTCGGGGATGCTTTTGATGATCTTATCCTGCAACTGCAAAAGCTGTTTGGCTTCGGCATTGGAGATATCCGGCAGCGTAACCGGCATAAACAGGATGGTGCCTTCATCCAGCGGCGGCATAAATTCACTGCCCAGGCTCATTAAAAGCGGGATGCTGATCAATAGCGCAATGATATTAACGGCCAGCGTTGTTTTTCGCCAATGGATGCACCAGTTCAATATTGGTCTGTATATTTTTTGCAAACCGTTATTGAGCGGGTTATGCCCGTCGGTACGCAATTTTCCCTTCAGAAAAAAGGAGATCAGCACAGGCGTCAGCGTTACGGCAAGGATGGCATCAATAGCCAGGATAAAGGTTTTTGTCCATGCCAGCGGGCCGAACAATTTGCCCTCCTGTCCTTCCAGTAAAAATACCGGCAGGAAGGAAGCCACAATGATGAGGGTGGAGAAAAACACGCCCCGGCCAACCTGCTTACAGGAGGCTTCTACAATTTTTATTCTTTCTGCTGTGGTCATGATCTTTCTTTTTCTTGTGCGATGGATAAATTGCGGTGCGAGTTCTCTACCATTACAATTCCGTTATCTACAATTACCCCGATAGCCAGGGCTATGCCTGTTAACGACATGATGTTCGAGGAAATGCCAAAGGCATTCAACAGGATAAAGGCGGTGGCCACAGTAATCGGGATCTGGATAATAATGCTCAAAGCGCTGCGCCAGCTAAACAGGAAGATGATCACGATGATAGATACAGTGATCATTTCCTCTATCAGCGTATGCTTTACGGAGCCAATCGCTCTTTCTATCAAATCGCTTCTGTCGTAAGCTATTTTAAACTTCACACCCGGCGGCAGTCCGCTTTGCATGGCAGCCATTTTGTCTTTAACGGCATGGATCACCTTATCGGCATTTTCGCCATAACGCATTACAACGATACCACCTACAGCCTCGCCTTCACCGTTCTCGTCAAAAATGCCCAGCCGTAAATCACCGCCCATTTGCACAGCGGCAATATCCTTTATCCTTACCGGAACAGTATTGATGGTGCCAATAGCAATATTCTCTACATCCTGGATACTTTTAATATAACCCAGCCCCCGTACAATGTAACCGGTGCCGTTCATCTCAAACTTCCGCCCGCCAACATCATTATTATTGCTTTTAACTGCCTTTAAAACCTGTGACAACGGGATGTTATAATAATTGAGCTTGTTTGGGTCGACGCTGATCTGGTATTGTTTTTCGAAGCCGCCAAAGGACGCAACTTCGCTTACGCCCGGCACTGTTTGCAGGCCGAATTTTACGTACCAGTCTTGCAAGGCGCGTTGTTCGCCCAGGTCGATGCCTTTGGCGTCGAGCGTGTACCATAAGATATGGCCCACGCCGGTGCCATCGGGGCCCAGCGTTGGAGTAATCCCCTCCGGCAACAGGCGCTGGGCGTAGTTTAATCTTTCAAGCACGCGGCTGCGGGCCCAGTAGATATCGGTCTTGTCATCAAAAACAATATAAACAAAACTCATCCCGAACATGGAAGTCGCCCGGACGGATTTTACTTTGGGGATACCCTGCAAATTGCTAACCAAAGGATAAGTTACCTGATCCTCCATAATTTGAGGACTGCGGCCCTGCCATTCGGTAAACACGATCACCTGGTTTTCGGAGAGATCGGGAATGGCATCAATCGGGTTCTGATTAATAGAATAAAAGCCCCATGCAAACAGAATTGCCGCAATCAGCAGAACAATGTACCTGTTTTTTAAGGACAGGGAAATAAGTTGATTAATCATCTTAAAAAGTTTAATTACCCGGGAGAGTCATTTCCCGGGTATATTTGATTTACATACTCATTTTATGCTTCATGGGCATTTTTTTGGATGTATCCTTTTTCACTAAGGTCATACCGCATTTAGGGCATTTACCAGGTTTGTCGCTCAATACATCAGCGTGCATCGGGCAGGTGTACATCACTTTTGCTGGTTTTACCTTTTTTGTTTTGGTGGTATCGGATACAGTTGTTGTTGAATGCGCTGCAAAAACGGATGCAACGGAAAACAGGATAGCTATAGCCATCAGGGTTACTTTTTTCATGGATTTTATAAATTAAAAATGAATAAATGGCAAATGCGTTAATCAAGCCATTGCACAGATTATAAATTAAGATGATCAATTAGATGGAATATCATAGCCAGGTACAGAATGTAAGGCTAAAAAGAAGTACAGGTCAGATCCTGTAAGCGCAGTTGAGGATATAGGAAGGTGTAGCATGCCGCCAATCGGGTGGCGCATTGCTGTTAAAATAAACAATCTCCTGAACAGGGATAATTAAATTCGCAGTAAAAGGCAAATAGAGCACAGCTATTGCCGGAGCAAATTTGGTATAAAAACCAAATGCTGATGGACTTACATGCTGATCTTTTACTTTGAAGTATTGTTTTTTTGACTTACAGCAACTCTTCATCGGTATATTCATTTTACAGCTGGCCTTGGGGCTTTCTGAAAATGAGGTTGACTGTAGCACACCGCAGCAATACCGGCTATTAGCGGTTATACCTGTACATGAGAGCAGGTAAATGGCTGATAGTAATATGAGTGCTGTGCGTTTCACAATTCAAATATAGGAATTAATAATATTCTATTTAATGATTTTTATCACTGTTTAACATTTGCACGTCAAATCAGCAACAATGTTTGTTAGCTTGTATTGGCGGGCATTTAACCGTACCGTAGCTGCAGAAGACACAACAATCGCCTTCGGCCGGCTTCAATACTTTTAAGCAATTGGTACATTCATAAAAAAACTGACAGGCATCCTCCGGCATAGTCTCCATTTTTCTAAACCCGCAATAAGGGCAGGTGATCTCCGATGTCAGGATAACCGTCATGTCTTTTAAATTTTATCAATCGGGCTGCGCACATGTTTCGCTGATGCTTTAAACTGGCTTGGCGTTACCCCGGTAACACTCTTAAATTGGTTGGATAAATGCGCACTGCTGCTGTAACCCATCCGGTAAGCAATTTCATTCAGGTTCAACTCGCCATATTCCAGTAATTCTTTGATCTTTTCTACTTTCTGCTGGATGATAAACCTTTCGATCGTCACATCCTGAGAATTGGAGAACAAACGGCTCAGGTAGGCGTAATCCTTACCTACGCGGCTTGCTATTGAGCCAGAATAAGAGGTATGCATTTCCGAAAGATCAGCGTGATGCACCAGTTCAATCACTGCATTTTTTATGGCTTCTACCGTTTTATCCGATTCTTTATTGATCAGTTCAAAACCGGGGACTTTTAAAGCCGAAGCGATCAGTTGCATTTGCTCCTCATCCGGGTCTGGCGTTATTTCCGCATTCCCAAGCGCCACATGGTTAACTGTAAACCCCAGGTTTTCCAATTTCTGCCTAACGATCATCTGGCAACGATCGCAAACCATATTCTTAATGTGTAGGTGCATTATTTCATACTTTTTCTACCCCAGTAAAAATAGGCAATAGATACCGGTATAAAAAACAGGTTCAACCAGGTTTGGTAATCCCATTTAAAATGCCTGTTGGTCATTTGCATCCCGCCGGTATGTGTTTTAGGGATCCAGTGCAAAGCAGCAAAGGAGTAATCTAAAAATAACGAAGTGGCGAAAATACTTACCACCAGTATCGCCAGTAAATACCACATGGTTTTGTTGCCATAATATTTCCTGAAAACCATCAGCATGGGGATTGTCACCAGGTCCGACAGGATAAAAGCAATCACCCCTCCAAAAGAAATACCACCCTGCCACAAAACGGCAGCCATAACGATATTACCTACCGAACATACAAAAGCGAATATGGCTATCACTATGCCGACGATTGCATTCCAGCTTAGTACCACGAAATGCGGTAATGCACTATTTCCGGTAAGGAATAAACCTCTCCAAAATCCATCGGGCACCAGTACCATCAAAATGGAAGCCACTACCAGCCCGATGAGAATATCTTTACCAACCATCGTTACATCCATATAATAGTGTCCGCTGGCTGTTTTTAACGTTGATAGGAAAGTTGGCTGTTGTTTATGCGCATGCCCCTTTTCCATGTTCATACCATGATGGCAGCAAGAACTTTCCATATGATGGTGCGCATGCGGGTCGTCTGAATTTTTACCTTCAGATGCCGCGATGTTCGCTTTGGCTTCATCCTTTACCTTGGCGGGAAAAAACCAGATAATCAATATTGCCGAGATAATAATAAAAAACAGCCCGCCAATTACCTCGCCTCCAAAAAACGCCCATCCCAATAGCGAGACGATCACAATAAATATTTCAAATACCAGGTTAGTGCTGGCTACCATAAATGCCACGGCGTTTGACCAGGTTGAACCTTTGATCATCAGTGTACGGGCCATTGAGGCTGCCGCATACGAACAGGAAGATGAAACAGCCCCAAAAAAAGTGGAAAGTCCGATGGAGGCTGCTGAATTTTTGCCCAGCCGGGAAGAAATACTTTCTGTAGAAACAAAGGCCCTGATGACGGAAGAGAGTATAAAACCAAGCGCCAGTCCCCAGTAAATATCCCAAACCATATAGGCCAGTTCTGTAAATATTTTTATGATAGTGTTCATGATGGTACGTTTAAATTATCATACAAAACTACAGCGCCACTGATTTTTAGTTTTACAGTTTACCGTATTTGATTTACAGGATTACGCTTTCAAGCCCTACTTCATCTTTTCAAAAAATGACAGGCGGGTCCGCATTAAAATTAAAATTTACCGTTAGCTTTGTGTTTATATACAAACATTATGGCAACCATTGAAACTACTTACCTGGGCGATTTAAGAACAGAAGCTACCCACCTGCAGTCAGGTACAAAAATAATTACCGATGCCCCTGTTGATAACCAGGGAAAAGGTGAAGCATTTTCGCCAACTGACCTGCTGGCTGCATCGCTCGGCAGCTGCATGTTAACTATTATGGGCATAAAAGCCCGCGCCAGCGATATTGATATAGACGGAACCACCATCTCCATCACCAAAATTATGGCTGCCGACCCGCGCCGGGTAAGTGAAATTGTGATCAACTTTAAATTCCCGAAAGAATATACGGAGAAGGAGCAACTGCTTTTAGAGCGTGCCGCACTTACCTGCCCGGTTTATTACAGCCTGCATGAGGACCTAAAAAAGACAGTCGATTTTGGCTGGAAAGTGGAAGCGTAATTTTCAGGGAGAAAGACAAAAGGCCTATTGTGAGGATTAATTCAAATCATTCCGCAATCGGCATTCACTCTTTCGCATTTTTTTAACCCATCACTAACAAAGCTTCCTCAACAGAAATTTCGCCGTGCGAAAGGTCGAGGATGCACTCGCCGTCTTTTATCAATAATAATTGGGGGGATTCATGATAAACCTGGAAATCGGCAGCGATTTTGTTAGACAGGTCGCGGTATTTAATCAGGTCTAAAAAATATAGAGGTAAGTTTTCGGGTAATTTATCCCCGTCGAATTCGAAACGTTTTTTTACCATCATACTGATGGAACAGCGGGTGCTGTGCTTAAATATTAAACTACAACCTTGCGTTTGTTTAATAGCCTCAATTTGGTCAGCTGATTCCAGCGGTATCCAATTCATAAATCAAGTTTTAATTATTAGCCTAAAAAAATGCAAAGCAACGGAAAATGCCCGCTTGTTTTCAGCAAAAGAAAAAATATGACATTAAACTGTTAGCGCCCGGTTTTTGGATAGGAGCCGTAAGCAGGGCACAACTTGTTTGAGCATGAAGAAATGCTGCCTAATACCAGGGCAATTACCGCTATATAAATTACTTTTTTCATCAGAGTATGGTCTTAATGATATTAAACGAAAATTAGCTATTCAAAGTTTCAGCAAGGTACGCCATTTTTATGGCAGTTACAGCAGCTTCAACACCTTTATTTCCGTGTTTGCCGCCTGCCCTGTCAATAGCCTGCTGCTGGTTATCTGTTGTTAATACACCAAATATAACAGGTTTTGAATATTTTATAGCAACATTGCTTATTCCGTTTGCTACGGCATTGCAAATAAAATCAAAATGCCTTGTTTCGCCCTGTATTACACAGCCCAAACAAATAACCGCATCTAATTTACTGTTTTTTAATAATAAGTCGGCGCCGGTAGTTAATTCAAAACTCCCGGGAACCGAGTACGTAAAAATATTATCGGGTATTGCGCCATGTTCAACCAGGCTTTCGTAGGCGCCCTGGTATAAAGCATTGGTAATTTCGGGGTTCCATTCGGCCACTACTATCCCAAAACGATACAAAACCGCCGAAGGAATATCGGTATTGCTAAAATCAGATAGATTTTTGAGTTGAGTCGACATATATTTTTATTTCGGATTTCGGAATTTCGATTTCGGAATTATTTATTTTTCGAATGTCAAATCCGAAATCGAACATCCGAAATCCGAAATCAAATTACTGCTTCGCTTCTGCCCTTGCGATATATTCATCAATGTTTTGGGCTTGCGGCGCGTCAGGATATTCGCTTTTTATCCTCTTATAAACATCGTCAGCTGATTTATAGTCGTTTTGCGCTTCGTAAACCAAACCCAGTTTTTTTAGATATAACGGGGTTAAAAATTTATTGTTTGCTTTGTCAACTGCTTTTTTATAGTAAGTTACGGCTTTATCAAAATCCTTTAATTCAACATAAGCATCGGCTGTTCCGCCTAATGCTTCAGCTGCTATCATATAATCACTACCGCTGTAGTTAGTCAGGTTATCAATAGCTTTTTGAAAATTCCCTTTATTTAAATAAGCAATGCCTAAATAAAAATAAGCGAGGTCTGCTGATTTGGTATTGCTGTATTCATCTGCAATTTTTGCAAAACCAGGATAACCTGCATCGCCGTTAATAGCTTTGTCCCATTGTTTTTTCTCCCAAAAATCCTGTGCAACATGCATCTGGTTGGCTGCGGTAACTTCGCGGGGCGCGATATAAAAACGTTGGTAGGCTATATAAATAATCACCATGGCTAAAACAGCCCCAACAATAAATATCAAACTTTTTTGGTTCTCGCGCACAAACTTACCAGTCTGTCCAAAATCATTGTTGCCGCCTACAACCTGGGTATTCGTTTGGGTTTTTGACATTTCTATTCTAAAATTAAGTTTGCAAAAATACGTTTTTCAAAATTTTTAGCAATAGGTTATTGTAATTAAATATTTAAGTCCGAAAGTCGGGAAAGTCCGAAAGTCCGAAAGATGCAAAATTTGCCTCTAACGGCTTTTATTACAAGTATTTGCCGGGATTGATGTACTTGTTTGGTTTAATAAATCACTCCCGGAAAATAAATTTCAAATAGCAAACCATCCATCGACCACTTTTTTCTACCTGACTTTCGGACTTTCCCGACTTTCGGACTAATTCTATTCACTACATTTGACCAATGTATTTGCAGCAGCTATCAGTCATCAATTTTAAGAATTACGCCGAGGCCGAACTGAAATTCAGTGATGGAGTTAACGTGTTTACAGGCAATAACGGCGCCGGCAAAACCAACCTGCTGGATGCAATACATTACCTGTCGCTTTGTAAAAGTTATTTTAACCCGATCGATAGCCAGCAGATCAGGCAGGGTGAAGAGTTTTTTATAATAACCGGCAACTTCAATAAAAACGGCAGTCCCGAAGCGGTGGCCTGCTCGGTTAAAAAAAATCAGAAAAAACAGTTTAAGCGAAACAAAAAAGACTACCAGCGTTTGGCCGACCATATCGGTTTGTTCCCGCTCGTAATGGTATCGCCTTATGATATCAGCATTATTATTGAAGGCAGCGAGGAGCGGCGCAAGTTTATTGATAACGTCATCTCACAAACAGATAACTCCTACCTGGATGAACTGATCGCTTATAATAAGGTACTGATCAACCGGAATGCCTTATTAAAACAAATTGCCGACACCGGCAGGTACGACCCGCATTTAATGGAAGTGCTTGACGAGCAGCTAACCCAATCGGGCAACAGGATCTTTGAAAAACGTAAGGCATTTATGGAAAGCTTTACGGAAATATTTAACAGGCATTATTCTTTTTTAAGTGAAGATGCCGAGTTGGTTGAACTGAGCTACGAGTCGCAGTTACTGGCTGATAACTTTGGCACATTGTTAAAAAAGGCTATTGAAAAGGACCGCGTATTGGAGCGCACCACTTATGGCATTCATAAGGACGACCTTTTATTCAGCATTCACGGCATGCCGATGAAGAAGTTTGGGTCACAGGGTCAGCAAAAGTCTTTCCTCATCGCCCTGAAACTGGCGCAGTATAGCTTTTTATACCAGCAAAACGGCTTTAAGCCCATACTTTTACTTGATGATATTTTCGATAAGCTTGACGACCTTAGGATAACCAAACTGATGCAAATGATATCGAACCACGATTTCGGGCAGGTGTTTATTACCGACACCAATATTGCAAGGGTTAAAAACGTATTTAAGGAAATTGGAGTAGAGATAAACCTGTTTAAAGTAAAGGGAGGAGAATTAGATGCGTAAAACAAACGACAAATCGCTGAAAGAAGCTATTGAACAGATGATGCAGGTTTACAAGATCAAACGAAAATTCGACGAAACAGGCATCATTGCACACTGGCCCGAACTGGTGGGCAAGCCGGTAGCCAACCGCACTAAGGAATTATTTATTCATGATAAAAAATTATTCCTCCGGCTGGAATCATCAGTAGTAAAAAATGAACTGATGAACATGCGTTCGCAGATCATTCAAAAAATAAACGAAGAG